>OGQZ01000235.1_pt1 | contig 48037 bp, 45 predicted proteins | sample 1553321 | NCBI WGS metagenome assembly OGQZ01 (sample SAMEA2579958, study PRJEB22360) | human gut metagenome | reverse complement strand
AGCCTACTGATCTGCGGCAATTTCCAGATCACAGCCTTCCGGGTGCATTCTTCTTAGGAGCCAAAAATCATATTGAAAACCGTGCCACATCAGAAACAGTCTGGGCACAATTTATTTTCCGGTGTGGGAAGTTTGGGTATTTGATTTTCGACAGATGCCACGGAAAATTTTGTTTAAGCGTAGAAAGAGAGGGAAAATCGTGAGATCATTTTTTGAAAAGAAACGTAAATTTATGGTATGGAGCATTGTAGCTGCAATATGTATCAGTGCCGTTCTGCCTCCGATGGGGCAGAGTGCCTGTGTGTCGGCGGCTGCTTATCCGACAGCCACGGCACGTCCGTCGGCCACAGCTTCCGGCGGTGGCATTGTCAGCCCGACACCGAAGCCGACACCATTGCCGGTAGTGACGGCAAAACCCAAAGCGGATATTTATTTGAAAAATGCACATCAGGATATTATATTAACCGTGGGGGCAGCAGGTGAATTGGATCTGGAATGGAAGGAGTTTAACGGGTATGCGCTGGAGAATCTGACAAAGCTTCGTTACCGCAGCGGAGACAGCAGTATATTGCAGATGACGTCAGATGGCGGATATCGTGCGCTTAAGACCGGAAGCACTACTGTGACCGTGACCGGATGGGATGGCAGATATGACGAGATCATGTTGGAAAAAACATATACTGTTTATGTATATCCGGATATGAGCGGGGTATCTCTGGCAAAAAAATCCGTGGATATTTATATTGTAAAAAACAGTTACAGCGCAGATCACAGTGTCTCTATTGATATTAAGGGAGGAGATACCGGTCTTTTTGATGAGGATGAAAACGAAGATCTGACCTATGAGGTCTCCTCCTCCAACAGCAAAATGTATGTATCAGCGAGAGTGTCTCAGGGAAAGCTGATCCTTTCATGCAGTGACGCCGGAACGACTACTGTCACGTTCCGTTTATATGACAAGGAATTTCAGATACAATTAAAGGTATCAGTGGTTGAAATATCGAACACCTCTGTTTTGCTGGTACGCCACAAAACAAAGAAGCTGAAGATTAAAGGCTACAGCGGAAAAATTCAGTGGAAATCAAGCCGTCCGAAGGTGGCATCTGTTTCCGGAAAGGGAAAAGTCCGGGGCAAAAAGGAAGGAAATACCATTATCAGTGCAAAGATTGGAGATATTCGTCTGGGCTGTGTAATTTCTGTTACCACTGCAAAGAAAAAGAAGGTTATCCGGTGTGCCCGGAGAATTTCATCCACCGGTCAGTATAGTCAGCCAAAGCGCATGTTGAAGGGGTACTATGACTGCAGTTCGCTGGTGTGGCGTTCGTATTCTAAATATGGTGTCAAATTCGGGGCATTGTCCTACGCACCGACTGCGGCAGGAGAGGCGGAATATCTGGCAAGACACCATAAGCTGCTGAAAGGTGGATTTAGTCAGAAAAATGCTTCAAAGCTTAAGTTTAAGGCGGGAGATCTCATGTTTGAAACAGGCGCATCCAATGGCCGGTATAAAGGAATCTACCATGTGGAGATGATCGTAGGATATGAGTTTTATGGCTGGGATCAAAGAAATAAACCGGTCGTTGTAGTGAAATGGGCGAATCGTCCGGATGGACATTATGGATATGGAGTAGGAATCGTAGGGAAGATGTAGCAGGACAAAAATCTATTCAAAAATGGATTTTAAGACAAATTGCTTGACCTTATCACTAGAAAGACTTATTATTTTATAGAAGGTATAATGGTACAGATATTCGTGGAGGTATAGTTAATTATATGAGGATAGCAATTTGTGATGATGATGTTATTTTATGTCATCAATTAGAAGGTATTATTCTCGGTTTTGGAAAAAATGAGGATGTGCCGGTTCAAACTTCCGTGTTTTTTGATGGCAAAGGTCTTTGGAAATATATGAAACAGGGAAACCATTTTGATCTGATCTTTCTGGATATTGAAATGGAGCAGATGAATGGTATCGCTGTAGGTCGGGCGATTCGGGATACGCTTGGCGATGAGGAGTGCAAAATCGTTTTCATCTCCAGCCGCAGGGATTATGCCATAGAGCTATTTGCGATACGCCCCATGGATTTTCTGGTGAAACCGGTTACACAAGAAAAGCTCAAAGCAATATGGGAATTATATAGCCGGCTTTACCAAAAGGAACAAAACGTCTTTTATTATCAAGTGAAGGGAAATAAGAATTATATCGCGTTTAGCCGTATCCTGTATTTTAGAGCAGATAATAGAAAGATAGAGATACATACGACAGGTGGCAATGTAATCACGTTTTATGGAAAAATATCAGAGGTAAAAAGACAGACCGATGTAGGACGATTTATTCAGATCAGCCGGTCAGAGCTTGTAAATTATAATGCTGTTGAGGAATACAGGGAGCATATGTTAACTCTTCGTGGGGGAGAAAGACTGCCTGTTGTGGCCTCCCGACGGAAAGCAGCAGGCCTGCAGATGTCAGATTATATGGGGGAGATGATGTAATGTATACCGCATTGTTTTTATTGTCAGAGTTATTTTAATAGTTACCCATTATATAAGATGCTGAGGGCGTTAGCCGGAAAATGCAGAATATGGAAATATTTTTACGGTATATTCAGGACACTTGGTACAGCTTGTGATACTTGAAATGGTGGTAAAAATTATTGGACGAAAGCAGCCATAAATTCACAGCGTATCAGTTGGAGAGTTTTTTTGTAATCTCTGTGGGAAGCATTTATTTGGAAATAAATAAGTTTATATCTGAAAATGATCCGTCAAAATCCAGTGTTTGTAACGGCTACCTGCATCATTATTCTTCTTATGGATGTGTGCATGACATGTTGTCTCAGGAATATCAGAGAGCAAAGAAAAGCGAAATACTAGCCCTGAAAAATGAGGCATATCAAAGTGAAATAGATAACATGAAAAATCAGGAATTGTCTATACGCCGGATGCGACACGATATAAAAATAGATTTTCTGTTCATGAGGTGCTACTTATCATGGGAAACAGAGAAATATATATGAATATGGTATGTGGCAGTTGATTATGTATTTTGGTGATTTGGTTGGTATCCTTATCATAGGAATGTATGAAAATGCTGTAAATCAAATTTTTAATATAATTGTAATTATATTTCTTGATGTTATTCTTCTGCAGATTACAGGAATAATAATACGATATACACAAAAAAACAAATTCATAACAATTAAGACCTAATTCACAACATTAGGCCTTAATTGTTATGAATTTGTTGCATAATGAATTTGGTAATAACTCAATCGAAAATATTAGCAAAAGAAAAACGGAGGAAAAAGATGGATTGTTTAAAATAACTAAAAAGAAAATTTTATCCCGTGCATTATGGATTTACGAGGATAAGGGAAGTTAGAAATTAAAAAGTTGAGGAGATTTTAAACTGTCAATGATTTAGAACGTGATATTATAGTAGAAAGGAAAAACAACTATAATTGTTTTATTAAATAAAAATAATTAGTAATTACATACATAGATTTAATTAGGAGGGATAGTATGAAAAAACATATACTTATATTTTTGAGTATATCTATTATATTTACGGCGTGTGATGCAAGGGCACGGAATGGAGTATCAGATACAACAAATGCGACTCCTACTTTGGAAAAAGAGTATCAGGAGACAAATTCACGAATTACATCGTATCAGGGACGCGACAGGAAAAAGGTGAAAAAACATTTGGAACAGTATCCGATGAATTTTGACGATTTAAAAGAAACAGACGTTTTTGTAAATACAAGTTCATATGCATTGAGAAAAGAAAAACTGAATGATTTTATTGAGTCAGTACAACGGGGAGAAAACAAGAGTGTGGATATAGTTACTTTTACAATAGAAGGTGATCCTGTTCTTGTTTATATTCAATATAATGGAAAGAACTTTTATTGTTATGAAAGTTTTGAAAATGATTCTTATGCCGCAAAAAGTGCAAGGCAATTTAATGAAAAGAACTATAAATACATGTATTTGTGGGATATACCGGATGAAGAATTCGGTGATATTGATTTGTCGAAAATGGATACAGGATTTCAACAATTCGTATTGTCAAATGAGAAGTTGGGGGATTATTCTACGTTTAAAAAAATGAAAGATGATAGTTATTCTATTAAGGTATCACCGTTTAATTCGGAAAAAGCGGTAAAAGAATATTTACAACGGAGTAATAAATAGTAAAATTGTTCCATAATGGATTGTGTAACGTCTTGATTGGAAGTCGCGTGAAAAAATGAGGGAGATTTTAAATAAAAATATGAACAGAGAGTATGACAATAAAGATGATATTACAAGGGATATAATAAAAATAGAGTTAATAAATATTATAATCCGTTTTATGCCATGCAGGAAACAGATAGCTCTTGATGAGGAAACAGATATTGTTAGTGAACTAGAATATGATTCTATTGCTTTGGTAGAATTGCTAAATGAGATTGAAGAAAGATTTGGTGTTGATTTTATTGATTTACCGGATTTCGCTGAAAGATTTAAAAAAATAGGAAATATTGTGGATGGAATCGTACTTTTGAAGGTAAAAGAATAACAGGTATATAATGGTTGTAAGCAAGGAGGGATAACAATAGAAAATAATAATATATTAAATGAAATGATTTATCATGCGTATGAAACGGTTCCTTTTTATCAAGGGTTAATAAATAATATAGTTTTTGATATAAAAAAATTACCAATTATTGAAAAAAAGCAAATGATAGAATCAGGGAGATCGTTGCTGTCGTCAAAATATATGGGAAAATATCTTTCTAATCAATTAAAATGGACAAGAACCAGTGGAAGTTCAGGGCTTCTTTATGAAATTTACTGGGACAAGGTCGATGATAAAAAGTCTATGCTTGAGTTGTGGCTTTTGCGATGGAAATATTATAAAGTATCACCAAAACAAAAAATGTGTTACTTTTTTCCGGCAGATATCGGTAATGATGACTATGTCGAATCAGATACCCAGTTAGCAATATCGAGAAAATGCCTGTATGATGGTAATTTGTCAGAAATATATAAAAAAATCAAGCAGTATAAGCCGGAGTGGATGATATTGCAGCCAGGAATTTCACTTGTATTATGCGAGTTGGCCAAGAAATATGGGATCTGGAAAGAAATAAGATACATTGAATTTACGGGAGAATTTTTAAGAGAAGAAGTAAGAAAATGTGTAGAAGACACGTTTTGTTGTATAACAGCGAATCAGTATGGCACAAAGGAGGTTAATTCTATTGCGTACGAATGTCCAGAAGGGAATATGCATGTAATGACACGCAATGTATATCTGGAAAATAAAGGACAGAATTTATATGTAACGTCACTTAGTAATTACGCTATGCCGTTTATAAGGTATAAGCTTGATGATCGGGGATGTATTCGGCGGGGGGGTAAATGCAAATGCGGAAGATGTGGAGATGTCATCGATCTTTACGAGGGAAGAGAAAATGATGTTATAAAACTTCCGAAAGGGGAAAAAGTACATTCTTATACACTTATGCAGAGTATTCATAGACTCAACTATAAATATGAGGGCTGTATTTTGCAATATAGGATTGTTCAAGAAGCGTATGATAAATTTACATATTATATCGTTTTAAATAAAGAAGATTGCACCGAAGATTTGAAAAGAGAAATTGTAGAAGAGATATGTTATGACTTACATAACCGCATAGGAAACGAGTGTATTTGTAATATTATTTATGAAAACAATATATACCCGGAAAGTAAAACTGGAAAATGTAAAGTTTTTTTATCTAATGTAAAATGAAATATTAAGATTAGGGAGGAAAAGAAATGAAAAAAAGAGTTTTTATTATGGGTCTCACAGGACTGTTGTGCATCAATCAATTAATACCTGCAACGAATATATGTGTTGCAGAAGCGAAGGGAAAGTCAGAAATAACAATTGGTGGTTATAGTTATGATGAAATTTATCTAGATAATTCTGATGCAGGAGCATGGAATACGTTATCGTCAGATGAACAAAAATATGAAAAGGTCCAGATAAAGGATTCTATAATTCAAAGGTTAAGGACAAGATCATTATTGGAGGCTATTATAAAGAATCCTATGATATCAAACATTAGAGAAAGTGAAAATTTAAAAGAAGGGGCAACACAGTTTATGGAAAAACTAAATGCCGGGAAGAAATTATTACAAGAAAGCAATGTTGGAAATGTATTGATAGATGAATATTTGTCTCTTGAAATACCAGAAAAAACAATAAATGATTATTCATCAATACATAGTGACGATAATTTATATGAGAATATAATGAAATTGTTATCAGATGAGGAGTTTGTTGAAAATTTAGATAAAGATATTGATATATATAATAGGGTCAATTTTTTAGAAGGTTTATTGTTATCTGATGTTATATATAATCAATTAAGTTCGAATGATAAAATTAAATTATATAACAAATCATTACAGTTAAAAAAACAGAAAGAAAAAAGTGAAGTGTTTAGCTATAATTCGGATGACGAATTAATAGAAACTTTATTGAAAGACGAGGATGTGATTATAAATAATATTAAAACAATGAGTGCAAAAGCAGTCAATCCGTCAACTGTCATAGTATTAACGCCTAAAGGAAACGGAGTTAAGGCATATTGTTATAAAGAAAATACTGTAAACTCTGATGCATATGTAGCGGACTTCCAAAGAAGATATGATAAAAAGAAAGTAGTAGGTCATGGTTATACAAAAAATAATTGTCATGCATATACTTGGATTGGAGATCACAGATACTGGCTGAATGTTGTGGGAAGTTTTATTACAGATGGAAGCTATAGAGCGGTTGCCAAAGGGAATTTGCCGCAAAAGTACCAAAAGATAATAAATAACAAAGGGGATCATTCGGGAATAGTAATTGGACGAGGAAACACAGGTAAGGCAATAATTGAAACGAAAACTGGCGGCAGCCCGGTATATCAAAATGATATCGGAGATGAATTTGGATCGACTTCGGAATATACCGTATATGAACGAAATAGCGTATGTTAATTTTTATAAAGAATTATTATTTAGTTAAGGTGGAGTTTTCAATGAAAAAGATATTATATACCATTATCATAGCAATGACTATATGTGTATCGGGCTGCAGTAAAAATACTGCACCGCAAAGTTCGACTTTTATTCCGAAAACAAGCAGGACAAAAGAAGCGGGGGGGGTTCTGAAAAATAAGATATCCTCTGTTTCTGAAAATACATCAAAGGAGGTAACATTAAGAGCCATATCAGAAATAAATGCGTTAGATGAGGTAATGAAAGGGTGGTATGCGGACTTATTCCAGGAAAAAATGAATATTAAGATTTTCGGAATGGATTATTCATTGCCTGGTCGTGAAAATTATGAGCAAGAATATGAAAAAGGAATAGATATTCAGACGTACAGGGGTGAAGCTGACTATTATGATAATATCAAAGCCGGAAGAATAAAAAATATGGAACCATATATCAAAGAAAATTTCAAGATATTTTCGAGATATTCTAAGATTCTCAAGCATCTGAAAAAGAAAACGTATCGAAAAACCGGAAAAAGAGGGATTTATGGAATCCCGATATGGCTGCAAAGCTTTGATACATTGAACAAAAAGTATGAAGAATACTGCGTATGCGTCCCGGCAAGTTCCAGACACCCTAAGAAAGCAATGGATTTGATTGCTTGGTCGGCCTCTGAAGAAGGGATTATGAATATTGCTTTTGGACCGGAAGGACAAATGTGGAAAAAGAAAAAGGGAAAATATATTTTAATATATGATTGGCAAAAGAAGATGAATTCAAGTGATAAATTTGTCAAAACAAAGAGTGGAAAGGTGGATTATTCCAGTGCACAATTTAAAATGCAACTTGTAGGAAATAGAAATTTGGGGGAAGAACTGCTGAGAGAGAATAAATAGATTTTTATATAAATGGAGAGGTGCTGGAAAGTATGGAGTATAAGATTAGTATGAACGACTTACCCTGGGATGAAAAAACATGGGAAAAATTTTGTAAATTTGCCAGAAAAAAGCATCGTTGGCTGGAATTTACGGAAGAAAAAACTGTCAATATATGCAATAAAACAAACTTTACGGAATATGAAGCAAATATAATTGTTAGAGGATTGTTGGACGAATTTCTGGATAAAAACTTTCCATTAAAAAGATATATTCCTCCTCAAATAAGTACTAAGAAATTACCAATTACAACAAATGTTATATCGGATACATATTTGTTTTTAAGCTTAAAATTAGCAATGTTACAATCAAATGAAAAATCCTGTGAAACATTGGATCAGTATTTTTTAGATATAAAAATGAATTATGCACCGTCTTTTTGGCATTTTTATGATTTTGATGAAGCTTTAATGAATATGGTGGATATCAGAGGAATATCATATTGTGACATTATGCCTGGAGAAATATGCGGCATCATTAGAGGGATTTTAGAAGATGGCCAATATGCGACGATCCATTTAGATGAATTTTATCTTACGGAAAAGGAATCATTCGATACGCTGCATTTGGTCAGAGAAAATTTAGTATATGGATTTGATGATACTAAAAAAGTTTTTCTTGTTTATGGGTTTGGAAAAAGGGAAAAAATGGAAACTTTTGAAGTGTCATATGATGACTTTTTGTTTTCATTTGAAAAGGGAAGAAGATTTTATTTTAGCGGTGCAGGATACTTAAAAATGGAATGGTGTTATCCGGTGACCCGGATTGTAATAAAGGATTGTGACAGATTTCAATTAACAGAAAAATATTTATTAAAGAAAATGCAGGAATTTTTGTATCCTGAGAAATCTAAAGATGTAAATGGAGAAATACAAATATATGGTTCAAATGTTTATAAATGGATAATAGAAGAATTACAGGGAATATCGAACAGGGAAACGATTGATTACCGTACATTTCATTTATTATATGAGCATAAAAGAAATGTTTATCGATGTTTAGGTAAACTAAAATATGATGAGTTATCGGAAAATACAAAGAAATATATGAAAGAATACGAGACAGTTGTAAAAAAATTTAATCGGATTAGAATAATATATATGTGCAAGACGGGAATCAGTACAGAGGAAATACGAAAAAACAAAATACATAAAACATACAGTTTGGGCGACGATTTTGTACATAAATTTGTGCATGCTGTAAATTTTGAATTAGAAATAATTAAAGCAATGTTAAACTAAATAATATTACCAGGTTACAGGAGAAATCAAATGAGTGGATCAGTGATTAACAAAACTGTGATACGCAGAGAGATTATACATATAAACAGAATATATTCAGAGACAGCCTCTCGGAAAAAGCTGATTTTGCTGGTCAGCGACAATTCTATGGAGGCTGTTTCGTTATACTGCTATCACATGAAAAAGAGAAATACCGTGTTTTTCGTAGGAAACACAAAGAAAGCTCCAGATATAGCGGCATTGATAGATCGTTTTATGCCGGATGAGATATTTATGGATCGGGAGAAAATCAGGGATGCAAAGTTGGAGTCTGCTTTGTACACGGAAATAGAGGAGGATTATCAGACCTGTTCTACATACTATCAGTATGTAAAGTTTCAAAGGATACAGGAGTTTCAGAATGGATTGTATGATGATTTGGCATTACTTATGGTGACTTCCGGTAGTATTGGAAATGGAAAGATTGTGGCGTTATCTTATGATAATCTTCGAAGTAATGCGCAGGCAATTATTGAATCATTGGAAATTGATGAAAATGACAGGGCAGGAGTGATGCTTCCAATATCTTATGTATATGGGTTGTCGGTGGTAAATAGTCATTTGCTGGCAGATGCGGAACTTTTGCTTCCGCAAGGTAATATGTTTCAGAGAGAATATTGGGACTTTTTAGAGGAACACAGAGTGACCTCCTTTTGTGGTGTTCCATATACTTATGAGATTTTGGATTGTTTAAGAATTCTATCCAGACCATGGAAGGAATTGAGGCTTCTGACGCAGGCAGGAGGAGCAATGAGTTGCGAAATGAAACAGAAGTTGCTAGAGTGGATTTATGACAGGAGGCAGCGAGGGATTAAGACACATTTGGCAATTATGTATGGTCAGACGGAGGCAACAGCAAGAATGAGTACATTCTTTTTAGATCAGCATCCGGAAAAGATGGATAGTGTAGGCAGGGCAATTCCGGTGGTATGTGTTTCAAAGGCTTTAGACGAACAGATTTTGTTGTTTATCAGGACGAAGGATTTTAGAAATATTGATATAATGGAATTGACAGATTATCTGCGGCAGCTTGGGATTCGAAGGGAACAGTATCAGATTTGAAAGATTCAGGCATTTCATTATTGTGATAATGGAAAGCTTGATTATGCCAGTTTTAAATAAGAGGAGACGTGCATGGAATTTGAAAATAATGGGTTAAAAAACAGTATTGCCGGAACCCTGCGGCTTGTCGGAATATTGATGTCAGGGGCGTGGAACGATAAATATAAGCAGCCAAAGTTTGTGGAAAATGCGGCACAGGAAGATTTTTATCAGAGGCTGTTGCAAAGGATTGACCGGGGGGAAATCAATGAGGCAGAAAATGAGCTGCTTGCGTATATGGACGAGGAAAAGGGAGTAACTAAAGAGGTATTAAAAGATAACGGGACAATAAATAATATAATACTAAATATGGGACTTAGTGTGTATGGGCATATAAATGAAAAAGAGGATGTTTTTTTGGAACAGAATAATTACTGCCGGCAGGAAATTGAAGAGGGAATACGGGGGCTGCTGATGAGGTTCGGAGTTAGTATTCCTGCGGATAGTTTGTTTTAGGCATCCTCAGGATAAGTTGTAGTTAATTTTACATGCGATATTTTGAAAACAAAAATAGCTATAACTGATGTTTACGAAAGTGACAGGAAGGCAGGATGTGTGAATGAAAAAATTATCAGGAAAAGAACGGTTTACTTTGACCATGCGGATTTTGGCAGGGATGATCTTGTTATGGATTATTATGAAAAGCGGCATTGCTGGGAGCATTATATATTGGAACGGTTTGGAAAGTGTATATTTATTTGAAAAATGCGTATGAGGATATTATATTAACCGTGGGGGCAGCTGGTGAATTTGATTTGGAATGGAAGGGATTTACTGGGTACGAACTGCAAAATCTGACACAGCCTCCAACAAGAAAATGTATGTATCTGCCAGAGTGTACAGAGGAAAGCTGATCCTTTCCTGCAGCGATGCCGGAACAACTACGGTTACGTTCCGCCTGTATGGCAAAGAATTTCAGATTCAATTAAAGGTATCGGTGGTCGAAATATCGGACACCTCTGTTTTGCGGGTACGTCACAAAACAAAGAAGCTGAAGATTAAAGGCTACAGCGGAAAGATTCAGCGGAGATCAAGCCGTCCGAAGGTGGCATCTGTTTTCGGAAAGGGAAAAGTCCGGGAAAAAAGGAAGGGAATACTATTATCAGTGCAAAGATCGGAGACATTCGTCTGGGCTGTGTAATATCAGTTACCAATGCAAAGAAAAAGAAGGTTATCCGGTGTGCCCAGAGAATTTCACCCACCGGTCAGTACAGTCAGCCGAAGCGCATGTTGAAGGGATATTATGATTGCAACTCACTGGTATGGCGTTCGTATTCCAAATACGGTGTTAAATTCGGGGCTTCATCCTATGCACCGACTGCGGCGGGAGAGGCGGAATATCTGGCAAGACGTCATAAGCTGCTGAAGGGTGGATTTAGTCAGAAAAATGCTTTGAAGCTCAAGTTTAAGGCGGGAGATCTCATGTTTGAGACAGGCGCATCCAATGGCCGGTACAAAGGAATCTACCATGTGGAGATGATCGTAGGATATGAGTTTTATGGATGGGATCAAAGAAATAAACCGGTCGTTGTAGTGAAATGGGCAAATCGTCCGGATGGACATTATGGATATGGAGTAGGAATCGTAGGGAAGATGTAGCAGGACAAAAATCTATTCAAAAATGGATTTTAAGACAAATTGCTTGACCTTATCACTAGAAAGACTTATTATTTTATAGAAGGTATAATGGTACAGATATTCGTGGAGGTATAGTTAATTATATGAGGATAGCAATTTGTGATGATGATGTTATTTTATGTCATCAATTAGAAGGTATTATTCTCGGTTTTGGAAAAAATGAGGATGTGCCGGTTCAAACTTCCGTGTTTTTTGATGGCAAAGGTCTTTGGAAATATATGAAACAGGGAAACCATTTTGATCTGATCTTTCTGGATATTGAAATGGAGCAGATGAATGGTATCGCTGTAGGTCGGGCGATTCGGGATACGCTTGGCGATGAGGAGTGCAAAATCGTTTTCATCTCCAGCCGCAGGGATTATGCCATAGAGCTATTTGCGATACGCCCCATGGATTTTCTGGTGAAACCGGTTACACAAGAAAAGCTCAAAGCAATATGGGAATTATATAGCCGGCTTTACCAAAAGGAACAAAACGTCTTTTATTATCAAGTGAAGGGAAATAAGAATTATATCGCGTTTAGCCGTATCCTGTATTTTAGAGCAGATAATAGAAAGATAGAGATACATACGACAGGTGGCAATGTAATCACGTTTTATGGAAAAATATCAGAGGTAAAAAGACAGACCGATGTAGGACGATTTATTCAGATCAGCCGGTCAGAGCTTGTAAATTATAATGCTGTTGAGGAATACAGGGAGCATATGTTAACGCTTCGTGGGGGAGAAGTGCTTCCAATCGTAGCCTCCCGCTGGAAAGAAGCAGGGGAGAAGATATTAGATTATATGGGAGAGATGATGTAATGTACACCGCATTATTTTTATTGTCAGAGCTATTTTAATAGTTACCCATTATATAAGATGCTGAGGGCGTTAGCCGGAAAATGTCGTATTGGAAAGACAGGTGAGATTGTCTGCTATCTGATATACGGTCTTTTGACAGGCAGTGTTTATCTTTTGTGGAATATTCCGATGTTGACTATTCTTTCAAATTTAGTATTTTTGTTTTTGCTATCTATGCTGTATGAAGGCAAAATGTCAGGTCGGATTTTTCATATTATATTAATCCTGGTATTGCTTGCGGGTGGAGAGACAATCGTGATGCAGCTTATGCAGGAATTACCTATTGATATTATTTTCCTGCAAATTGCGGGAAAAATAACACAATATACATCAATAAAATAAATTCACAACAATGAAAGCCCAATTTACAACATTGGGCTTTCATTGTTGTGAATTTGTTACATAATGAACTCGGTAACCATTTGACAGGGAATATTAGTAAAAGAAAAAGGAGGGACAAAAGATGACGTATTAAAAAAAAGACAAAAGAAAGTATCACTAGGAAAAATTCTTGCTAATTTTTATCTCACAATTGCTCAAAATCTATTTTGAACGGGAGGTGAAAGAATGTATTTACAAAAGAAAGAGTGGTACAGAGAAACCATTAAGAAATCGTTCTTTTCATGATTCTATAGGCAAGATAAATGAAAGGAACACAGATCAGCTAAATATTATTGTTATAACAAAAAATTAGAATTCATTAGGGGTTACTATTTCGCAAAAACACGCTAAAATGTATATGAAGGAAATGGAGGTATATAGTATGAAAAAATTATTGAAGAGTGTAATGGCTGTTATGATGTCTTTGGCAATGGCTGTTTGTTTATTAGCTACGGAAGCGGGAGCAACAGAGGTTTCAAATCACGATGATGAAATCGCACTTCAGAGTATCAATATTGGAGTTCCATATCATAACTATTATTATAGCAACGGCAATCAGGTTATAAAGTTGACTGCTCAGTTTACAAATCAATCAACACTAATGATTACATACATGGATTTATCAGGAAAAAGCCGACTTGTGGAGATGGATGTAAGTACATCAAGTAAAACATTTAATCAGAGATCATATGTGGTAAAGGCTAATAAAACACATTCCGAGACATATAGTATAAATGTTTCAAATGCAAGTAAGGTTACGATTATGCTGTATCCGCACACATCGACGAAGCCGAATTCGGGGTATATAGGTCCTTATAAGGCTATTTTACAGTAGAAACTTTTATGATAGAATTGATAAATGATTTGTTGCTAAGAGTATAACGTAGGCTTGCTTTTAGCAACAAATTATGCGTTATTTCGTAAACTTTTGTTTGTATACGAACCAAAGTAGTGTGCTTTAGTGTTGTTAATTAAAGGAGGGGGATTCGAATGAAAAAGTTTTTATTTTCTATTATCACAATTTTTGCTTGTGTGGTGGGGATGGGAACCTTCGCCAAGGCATATACGGTGACGGTACAGAAGGACGGAATATATGGGGAGGAGATTCCGGATACGGTCATTGATAATGCACCGGCATTGTTTCAAAAAAGTGTGAAGAAAGCGTTGAAATATGACCAGAAGTATAAGGACGCGGATGCGGTGACCAGAGCAAACAAAATAGAATATCCATACGACAAATTTCTGGATATTGCCAAAAAGATCAAGGATTCTGATGAAATTGTGCTCCGGAATCCATTTTATATCTATACGGTATGGGATCAGGCGGATAGAGGAGGCGGACCTGCCGAATATTATTTCCTGGCACAGCAGAATGGGGAAAAGCTGTGTTATTTCAGTCTTAAAATTGACGAGACCGATCATAAAATCCGTTTTGAATATGATAAACTCATGGATCAGTATTTTAAATATGATGAAAAGACCATGAAGGATGCGATATTTTACGAGATTGATTTCATAACCTATGCCGAGACACCGGACAAGGTCTATGAGGTGAGAGATCAAAAGGACCGCGGAAATATGATGGCAGGAAGCGATGGATCGAATCTGGAAAAGATCGTGAAGAAATTTAAACAAAAGGATTATCGTGAAAAAAAGGATGAGATATTGTCTTATCTTGCAAAGGCTAAGAAGGATGGAGTATCCCGTAAAACAGAGAAAAATTTGAAACTCGAATTGAAGGATGATTATGTTGAGTCAGAGGATGACAGCAAAGATGCCGGTATCACCAAGATGATCTATCCGGTGATCGCTGCAGTCTGTATCCTTGTGATTGCGGTTGTTATCTTCCTTGTACGAAAACGAAAGAAAAACAGTCTCAGCTAATTTGCAGGCTTTGATGCAGCTTCATAAAGAATGCGGGAAGGTAAATTAGATGGGAGGTCTGCTTATGAAATACATATTAAAAAATATCAGGTCCTTTGCAAAGGATTATACGAAGATATTTGTGCTGCTGATCGTTACGATCATGGCATCAACGCTGATCATTCATCTGTCCTACGGAATGTTCCGGGAATATAAAGAGCGGAAAGAGCTGAGCCGCAGTGCCACCAATGAGATCGTGTTCCGGTTGAAGGGATCATATGTTTCCGGTGTACAGGACAGTGCTGATGGGATGGGAAAATTGACGGTTATGGGGGATCTGAATGATCAAAAGTACGAAAAACGGGAGGATGTTCCGGATCTGACGGCGGCAGATATCAAGAAGTTTGCCAAAGAAGTGGATCAGGAGGTGGCAGGAAAGCTTCTGAATATCCACACCGGGATCCTGGAGGGAGAGTACCGGTTTGACACAGACTTTCTGATCGATCACGGACGGATCGTCAACAGCGGTGATTATGGTCCGGATTCTTTTTATAATTATGTGTTCGGATCGATGACCGTGAATATTTTCCAGTACGGCAGATATTTTTCAGACCGGGAGTATGCCGAGGGAGACAAGGTGTGCATCATGTATGGTGTTCACAAGGAACCTGAGGGGGACTATCTCAAGAAAAATATGACAGAATCCGGAACCGTGATGATCGGCGGAGATGAATATGAGATCATTGGTCTGCAGAATGGAATCGGGACAGGATTTCTGCCGATTACAGCGGTAGGAGAAGATGCGGTTCTTCTGGATGAGATCGATATGCGGTTTAAGGACAATATTTCCCTGCGGGAGATCAATCTGCTGATCAAGGCGGCAGAGGAATGCTTTGGAGACAGGGCGGAATGTAATTATGATCTGCAGGAAACAGAGGGCAATGATTATATGTATAATACAGTTCTGCTACTGATATTGGTAGTTTCTATGGTGGCAGCGTTTAACTTCTGTGCATTATATCATTACATTGTGACCACTAGACAGCGGACGCTGAAGATTTTCCGGATATGCGGTCTGAGCCATAGTAAGAGTGTCCGGCTGTATCTGGGAGAATGTTCGGTTTTGTCGGCAGGAACTTATCTGGTGACACTGCTTCTGTTCCGTTATCTTCTGATGCCGTTTCTGGCTGGCAGGTGGAATGTATTTGATTTCCATTTTCCGGTCCGGGTATATGGAATGTTATTTCTGGTCTTTTTTGTGTCCTCCTTTGTGCTTCAGTTCGTGATGATCCACTGGACATTGAAAAAGAAAATGATCCGCTAGTACAATGAAAATGAAAGTAATGATTCATGATCTGTTGTACCGAAAGGAGGAAAATGTATGACATGGAAATATGCAGTGCGTGAGTGCAGAATGCACATTGTAATGTCGGTTCTGTGCCTGATACAGGCGGTGTTTTTATTTGCCATTGTGACAGGACTTTTGTCTATTTTTATGATACGTTACGAGAAATATCAGCCGGTGCAGAAGCTTGTAGAGCAGAAAGGATTTATTTGTAATTTATTAGGCAGTCATTATATAGAGGGAGAACACGAAGAAAAAATGGTGGAAACCTCTCAGGCATATAAGGCAATGCTGAAGGATGCAGAGGTTTGCGGACAGTATGATGTGAACGCTTTTGTCGAAGAGACACAGGAGGTTGCGGACGCAAGGAAAGAAGGCTCTTTCCATAAAAATGTCCGGGCTTATGATGACGGCTGGATCAGCGGATATGCTCCGAAGCTACAGTCGGGTAGCTGGCTTAAGACAGGGAATAAGGAAGGAAAGTATCTGGAGGCAGTGGTGCTGCAGAACCGGGAAAGATATAAAACAGGGGATGTGGTATATGTGGATACCAACTCGGAAACGGAGCTTAAGACAAAGATTCCGGTTAAGATTATCGGTGTGATCGACCGGAATGCAGATATTATTTTTGAGTCCAATAAAGAGGGGGCCGCAGACTATCATATTCTTTTCAGCAATATGGTTAAGCAGTCGGAGGATGTGGAAAAGCTGGATTATATTACAGGGGAAAGTATCTTTCCGCCAATAACCTTTTTTGTTTCCAAAAAGAATCTGGACCGGGTGCAGGAGCAGTATGTGGATCAGGAAGCAGAAGAAAATTTATCGGAAAACAACAATGATGTATTAAATACAGACAAGGAAATCTTTTTTACAAGCTTGTCAGGTCTGGCACTGATCACCATGGATAAAAAATGCTCAGATAAGCTGTACGCATACAATAAGAACCGGGTGGCTCAGATCTCTGACTTTGAGTTTCTGCATGATCTTGATTACATCAAAAAGAATACCTGGCAGAATATTATGGCAGATATTTCCGATCTGATCCCCGCCGGTGTGGGAATGATCCTTTTTACGGTTATTTCCTTTGTGACACTTTCCACACTGATGTATCAGAAAAACATGAAGAAATATTCGATTTATTATGTGCAGGGACTGACCTGGAAGCGGATCTTCCGGATCCATATCCTGTATATATCGCTGATCATTCTGACAGCACTGGTGCTTGGCATTCTGCTGATCCTTGCGGCAGGGCACTTCGGCATTTGGAGCGGACTGGCAGTGCAGCTTGGCGGCGTGCAGATTGCAGGCTGTCTGATCATTACGGTTCTGCTTCTGGTATCTTCTGCGTTAATGTGTCTTTCCTTGGTAAAGGGAAGATCGGCAAAGGAGATTTTACAGGAGTAGTTTGAAGGTTTCATATGACGGTTTTGAACCATGAGCCAAAGCTTGAAAGGGGGAGAAATATGATCTGTTTGAAAAATATCGTAAAAACATACAATAAGGGAAAAAGCAATGCCTATGAGGCACTTCATGGGATCTCCATGGAGATTCAGGACGGGGAGATGACAGCGGTGATCGGAACCTCAGGAGCCGGAAAGTCTACGCTGCTTCATATTCTTGCCTGCATTGACGGGTATGATTCCGGAGAATATACCATTGACGGAGAAGAAGTTGGTAAGATCTCCGAAAAGCAGATGGCGCAGGTTCGCAATGAAAAGATCGGCATGGTAATGCAGGACTTTGCACTGGTGGATGGGTTTACGGCACTGGACAATGTGTTGATCCCGTTGGACTTTGCAGACAGGAAACAGCGGATCCGAAAGAAGGAACGCCGGGAAAAGGCTTTAAAGATGCTTGATATGGTGGGCATGAAAGAATTTGCCGGAAAGCCGGTCAATAATCTGTCGGGTGGACAGAAGCAGCGTGTGGCGATCGCCCGTGCCATTGCAAATGATCCGTCTATCATACTGGCAGATGAGCCGACGGGAGCGTTGGATTCTGCCACGACGGAGGAGATCATGAAGGTATTCCGTGATCTTAATGAGCAGGGAAGAACGATTGTTATCGTGACGCATGATCCTGCTGTGGCAGAGCAGTGCGACAGAGTGATCCGGATCGAGGATGGACGGATCGAGGAGTAAAATGAGGTTGCCGCATCATTTTTCTTTGATAAAGTAAGTGGCATTCCTCCATACATTGCATATTCTTCATAAGCCTCTGATTTGTCACCACCGACAAAGTTGTAATACTCTTTAAAGGAAAGCGGATATACTCTTACTTCATCCCCTCGTCCTCGAAATGCGGTCAGTACGTCCTTTGTGAGAAGCTTTGAGTTACTACCCGTCACATAAATATCAACATTACGAAGCCTTAAAAGTCCATTGAGTACATTATACAATTTGACTTCATCCAGGTTTTTCAATTCTTTATTTGAGATGGCATACTGAACTTCGTTAATGAAAATATAGTTCATTTTATGGTCAACGATTTTTGAACGGATATATTTTGACAGTTCTGCCGGATCACGGTATTGCGTAAACATATCGTCATCAAGAGGAATTTGAAGGATCGGCTCTTCATTAATATTTAAAATTTAGGGGTATTGTTCTCTGACTTTTAAATGAAAAGACAGCTTGTGCGCCGGTTTTATAAAAAATTCAACATCACATGCAACATTTTGAAAGTAAAAGACACATATCCATAACCGATGTTTACGAAAGTAACAGGAAGGCAGGATATGTGAATGAAAAAATTATCAGGAAAAGAACGGTTTGCTTTGACCGCACGTATTTTGATCGGAATCATTTTATTGTGGATTATTATGAGAAGCGGCATTGTTGGAAGTATTATGTATTGGGCCGGTTTGGAAAAGGGGCATATTAAAATTGATATTCAGGAAGTATACGACATGAAAAAGATGCCCTATGGAGGATATTTTCCGACTCTTCAGGTATCGTCTGCAAAGGGAAAGATAATTTTGGTTACGGCCACCAGGGGGAAGGTGCTCAACGTGACAAAATGTCAGAAGAGAATGCAGGCGACAAAATGTCAGGAGAGAATGCAGGCGGGAGAAAAAATAATGCCGCTTCGTTTCTATGCATTCAGCAATGGAAATGCATCCTTCTGGTGGGGAAGTGACAGTGAAAAATGGTGGAGTAGCAATGATACATATTCTATTTATGTGACCGTACAAAAATATGGTGTTGTTTTGGAGCGGCGTAGATTTTCGGTTAAGAAATATAAGGATAAAATATATCTGGTCAAGGGGAAAAATGTCACAAAAACAGAAGAAACCGGAGCATTGATCGTTGACAGGCGGAAGGATGTGCAGCGGATAACAGGTACTTACGGAGGGGAAACGTGGAAAACAATAAAGCTTGATTTTAATCAGTTAAAAAGAAACGCAGCTCCTGATTTTGAAATTGCCGGAGGGGCATTTCGAAATTGCTATGAGTTGAAGAATATTGTAATAGAAAACTGGGATGATGAAATTCCCCTTTCGATTAATGAAAAAGCATTTCGAAATTGTTCCGATGATCTGACGGTATATTGTCCAAAGCAGACGAAGCTGCAAAAAAGACTTCAAGAGCTGGGCATTTATTGGAAAGAATATCGGAAAGAAGATTGGGAAAAGATACAGGGTTCCCCATATGTCCTGATGAGTACGGTATATGAGGTATATAATCACGGAACATTAGGGACGGAGGTAAAACTGTCGGCAGTTACGAAGAAGGTCGAGGAGGGGGCATTTTCGGACTGCAGCAATAGTATCAAAATAATTCATTGAAACGACCGTATAAATAGATTATATTATTAATATAGAAACTGATGTATTGCATAATATTATCGGAGGTCAGGATGGAGAGAAAAAAAGGAAAAGGAATAGCTGCAATTTGTATCGCAGTGGCGGCAGTAATATGTGTTTATAATGGTGTGAGTTATTTTCAGAAAAAACAGTGCGCAGACAATCCTTATAAGGAATATGCGGCAAAGGAAAAAAGCCGGAAAGCGGGGAGTTTTGAATACACATACAGAACCGGGGCAGAGGGGGTGTGGATTACAAAGATCACTCCATCTGATGAAGATATTTCCGTATTAAAAATTCCTTCAAAACTGGCAGGAAAAAAGGTGGTCCGGCTGGGAAACGGAAACGGCGCTTTTAAGCAGGAAGACACCTCGGATACCATGTGGGAAGCAGAAAACTGGAGCAATATATTTGGTGAAAAATGCTCAGAGGATTCCACCGTGGAGAATATCATAATTGAGCCCAAAGATGTGTATGACCGGGTGGCACAGATTAAGGAAATAGATGTTCCGGATACGGTTCAGTGGATTGATCTGGGATTGTTTGCATATGTGCAAAACGGAAAGGTGCTTCGTTTGCCGGCAGGTCTTAAAACAAAGCTGGAGGATACGGGTTTAACCGGAGTGAAATGGAAGGAAGTTTCCTTTTCCGGAGAAAATAAAAACTATAAGATCATAGATGGATTTCTGTGTTCCAAAGATGGAAAAACAGTATACGGACTTTTGGAGGAAAGAGAAGAGTCCAAGATTCCGGACAGAGTAGAAATGATCTCCAAAAAGGGAAATTATTTCGGAACGAAGGAAATGCAGATCCCGGCGAGTGTTACGGAGATTGAAGCGGCAGGTAAATATGGAAATCATAACTTTACGGAAGCCAGCGTGCGGATTGCAAAGGATAATCCGAAATATGCAGAGAAAAACGGTTCGATCTATGATAAAACTTCAGGCGAACTGGTGGCTGCGTATATTGACAATGGCGTGATCAATATACCGGATACCGTCAAAAGGATTTTTTGTCCATGGTATATTGGTGATACAACGACTTTTCGGAGAATGGCAATTCCAAAGAGTGTGACATTTATGCATACAAAAAGCGGTAATGATGTACGGAATAATCCAGCCGGACATACCGGTACAACATATGTCTTTGAGGGCAGAACGCCGTTACATCTGGTATCGGGAGTTTGTCTGTTTGAGGAGAAAGATACGATTGTTGTTCCGAAAGGATGTAAGAAAGAGTATCAGGAAAAATGGAGAGGTAATATCAGCAGGCTACATCATAAAATTTCGTGGGAAGAAAAATAAAATTTTGTAATAATAAGGAGGACAATATGAGATCAAAATTAATGGGGACTATGGCAGCACTATCTCTTGCCGTGCTATTGACTGCATGCGGAAACAACGGTCAGGATGCAGGATCGTCCAAAAAGGAGCCGGTACAAACAACAGAATCTGCAGATAAGACAGCAGAGCAGTCCGGAGATGAAATTGCAGACCTGCTTGGAAAGACATTGATTCCGGACGGGGAGAGAGATTATTATCAGAATTATTTCACAAAGAAATATGACAAGGTACGAAGGGATGATATTTCGGATTGGAAGGATTCTGACGGAAATTGGTGTTATCCGAAGGGATATGAGATTCAGTGGATGCCATCCGATGACGAATTGATGGCGTCACAGCAGTTTCCACAGGAATTGTTGGAGGACATGAGTACCGGGGAGTTGTATCAGTTTATCCGGAAAGCTCATGGTTTTTGGGCACAGTCTGCATTTGACAATTATGCTCAGATGTTAAGCTACTATTATTGTCGTTATAATTTTATTGCAGAGCTTATGAGGAGACAGGACTGTGCAGAGGTAATTCATACATATTATGAAAAGACTTCGGAGGACGATAAGAAGCAGTATTCCAAGATGGCTTCCCGTCAATTTTCCGACGGGAAAAAGCTGGAGAAGCAGGAGCAGTTTCAGTTATTGGAGGGGTTGGAGTGGTTCTTTCAGTATAAGGAGGGAAAGTCTGTGCCGGATGACCTGACATTTGGAATGCAGTTGATTTCGACAAGTAAGTAATACAATCAGAAGAATGTGTGGGATATAGTGGCATTTTCTCCTGACTTTTAAATGAAAAGACAGATTGTGTGCCGGTTTTATAAAAAATTCAACATCACATGCAACATTTTGAAAACAAAAGACACATATCCATGTGTGAAGTGCAAGGTGGTGGCATTGTAAAAAATCTGTTTTTTGCAACATTTGAGGTAAAACGGTGTCTATATAAGTAGGGGGGATTAGATGAGGAGAGATTGTCTATTTATATGTAAGCGGAGAAATTTTGCTGCTTTGTTTATAGTAATCGTGATGTGTGCTGCCAGTATACATGGGATGGCAAATAACAGTGTCAAAGCGGAAGAAACTATAGATGAGCCTATCAGAGAAGAAACGGTGAGTGAACTTCAAAAGCTGGAAGGGAAGCTGACAGTAAAGAACGAAGTAGCCGAGAGAGCCGGGTTGCAGGAAGCTGTAGAGGAGCAGGCGGCCGGAAAGAAAAGCAGCATTTCTTTACAGGAAGCATATCAGGTGAAATTATTAAAGAATTTCTGGCTGACCGGGTATCTGGAGGGCGGAGAGCTGGCTGATCATGTGTCCGGCAAGATTCAATGGAAGGTACCATATCAACAGCATAATGGGGAAGCCGGGATTATGACATTTGCTTTTCGGGAGCATGCTTATGTCCGGCTGGGGGAATCCTCCGGGGAGAAGCAGGAACAAATACCGGCACCGAAAAAGGAGATCGCCCGGATCATTGCAAAGGCTGGGATTACATCGGAGGATATTGATAAAGCAGAGTATTATTATTCTCAAATGTACAGTCTGGTTCTTATTGATATAAAAACACAAGACAGAGAGTTTGTTATTCCATATGCGGAATTCCCGGAAAAAATGAAGACAGCAGATCAGGGGGAGCAGATCCTGAATGGGCAGATATATGAAATTTCCGACTTTATGAAAGAAATGAATCAGATTTTTGATGAGAAATATCTACAGGATCACCCGGAGGAAGTAACAGGGATGTATTATCGGAGGGATACGATGGCAAAAAAGAAATGGGTTATAGTAGGAATTTTTGGAGTGATTGTTTTATTTTTTGTAGTAAATATCCTGACCATGAAAGGATATTGCTACACTGTCAGCTATCCGGGAGGGGAAATGATTTTCCTGAAGAATGGAAAATGCTATGTTGGTCTTCCCGGTTCGGAGAAACGTTCAAAGCTTACCGGCAGAAGTTATGACGGACGTCCCACAAGTCTTTCGGATGCGGATGAGGTCGAGGATACCTATTCCACATTTCTTGGGACTATTGTCTCGGTGGACAAGGGACGATGGATCGGTGTGCATTGCATCAACCGTTATTTCCTGATACAATGCAGTGGATATGACAAACCGGACAATAAGAAATTTGATTTTTATCAATATATCTTGGGAAAACCGTATTTTGTGTTTAAAAATAATGGAGAGAAGGATGACTATCCACAGGAATTTATTGAGAAATCAAAGGAAAGTAATCTAGGCTTGCCGGTTCAGAAATAATATAAAATATATTTTATAAATTTAAGCTCTGTGGTTTTGTTGACTGCAGAGCTTAGGAAAGGTTCGTATTATGATACAACATCCCATAGCACCGGTTTACGACGAGCATTCTAATATTTTAATTCTGGGAAGCTTTCCCTCTGTGAAATCCAGAGAGCAGGGCTTTTTTTACGGTCATCCACAAAATCGTTTCTGGCGGGTACTCGCTGCGGTGTATGGGAATCAGGTGCCACAGACTGTTGAGGAAAAGAAAGCATTTTTACTGCAGAGTGGTGTGGCGGTCTGGGATGTGATCGCATCCTGTGAAATTCAGGGGTCGGCAGACAGCAGCATTAAGGACGTAGTACCGACAGATCTGAGCGGGATTCTGGCGCAGGCACCGGTTCGTCGGATCTATGTCAACGGGAAAAAGGCGGAGCAGTTGTATCGGAAATATCAGCAAAAACAGACGGGGATCGAGGCGGTCTGCCTGCCATCTACCAGTCCTGCCAATGCCGCCTGGAGCCTGGATCGGCTTGTGGAGGCATGGCAGGTGATACGGGAGTGATTTCTCATTTCGGCGAACAGACTGCTCCGCATCATCCATCTTTTTCCTCTTGACACAGACCTGAGGCAAGTGTATTATAATAGAACAAATGTTCGGAATATATGTTTGAGAGGAGATGATAAAATGATCTTTGCGGAGCATGCGTCTCTGGAGGAGAAGCTGCGGATATTATCTGATGCAGCGAAGTATGATGTCGCCTGTACCTCCAGTGGAGTTTCCCGGAAGGGGAAGGATGGACAGATAGGGAACACCAGTGCGGCGGGAATCTGTCACAGCTTCTCAGCGGATGGGAGATGCATTTCTTTGTTGAAGATTTTATTTACCAATGAATGTATCTATAATTGCAAATATTGTATTAACCGTGTGACGAATGATGTTCCCAGAGCGACGTTTACCCCGGAGGAGGTTTGTGAGCTGACGATGGAGTTTTACCGGAGAAATTATATAGAAGGCCTTTTTCTGAGCTCCGGGATCATACAGTCAGCGGATCATACGATGGAGCTGATCTGTCAGACACTTCACGATCTGCGGACGATTCACCGGTTCCATGGCTATATCCACTGCAAGGCGATACCGGGGGCTTCCCCGGAGCTGGTAGAGCTGGCGGGGTGGTATGCGGATCGTATGAGTGTGAATATGGAGCTTCCTACGGCAGATGGACTGCGTCAGCTTGCTCCCAATAAAGACCGCCGGCAGATCCTGACGCCTATGCGCCAGATTCAGTCAGGTATGGAGGAGAGCAGGCAGGCACTTGGAATGAAGGGGGGTAATCGCAGTGCTTACTGGCATACCAGCCGCAGACTGGGGAGAAGCATGCCGGATGGAATCAGCCGCAGGGAGGATACGCCGAAGCTTGCAGGTCTGCAGGACATATCGGGTAGAGCAGGACAGGGAGAGGGTGCCACAAAGCCGAAGGAGCAGGGCATATTGGGGAGAGAAGGTCATAGCAGGACTACATCGGAGGCGGCGGGATTGCCTGGGACATCCGACAGAGATTGTCAGACACGGGGGATAGGGAAGCCGGGGGGCTTGCAGAAGGAGCTGGAGGCCCTGCAAGGGCAGAACGCCAGTAAAGATATTATCGGAGAGACGGCAGGCCGGCAGAGGGCTGTAACGGATGATCTGTACCTCCCTTCTTCTGTCAAAGCCACAGGACTGACACAGTGGCGGCATTATGATACGAACCGCGGATTTGTACCAGCCGGTCAGAGTACACAGATGATCATTGGTGCCGGAGGAGAGAGTGATTATGAGATCATGTCTGTTTCAGAGGCGCTATATCAGAGATTTGATCTGAAGAGAGTGTTTTATTCTGCTTTTATCAATGTGAATCAGGATGCCTCTCTTCCGGCTTTGGAAAGCGGTCCTCCTCTGCGGCGGGAGCATCGGTTGTATCAGGCAGACTTTTTGCTTCGGTATTATGGCTTTGAGGCCGGGGAGTTATTGTCACCGTCCAGACCTAATTTCAATATATTTCTTGATCCGAAATGCGACTGGGCATTGGGACATATGGAGTCTTTTCCGGTAGAGATTAACACCGCGGATTATAATACGCTGCTGCGGGTGCCGGGAATCGGCGTAAAGTCCGCCAGCCGGATCGTGAAAGCGAGAAGGACAGGTTCCCTGGACTACTCTCATCTTAAAAAAATGGGAGTGGTATTAAAGCGGGCTGTGTATTTTATCACATGCAATGGCAGGATGATGTATGACTTTCTGAAGGTAGACGAGGATTTTATCACGAGACGGCTGGTAGGGGAAGAAAAGGAGCTGCAGAGATATTATCAGCAGAGTCAGATTCATTATCAGCAGTTGTCACTGTTTGATTTTGTGGCAGATGCAAATTAGTGTAGCAGATGTTTGGCTTGATTTATGGATTATGAGATAAGCATTGTATTTAGGAATTTGTATGTTTATATCGTTTGTTGTGGTGCAGATGGCGGAGAAAGGGAGGTTATCAGGGAACAATGAAGGAGACGAGAATATACCGGTGTGACGATACTCCGGAGGCCATCTTTACGGCGGTTTATGATGCGGGCAAATCTGCATATGGCCACGACCATATCCGGCTGGAGGTAAATATGCCGGAGGCAGAACAGAATTACACATTATTTTCTGAGTATGTGGATGTGGTGCCGGATCCGGATAAGATGACGAAGGTGCTTCGTACCGTCCGGCGTCAGATCTCGCAGCAGGCATATGAATATATTATGGTGGCAGCGGGAAGCCGCCAGCCGGATAAGGCAGACGTGATCTATCATTTTATTGTATATGGTTTTGCGCTGGGCAGTAAGGTGACGGAGGCGCTTCACATTCCATGTGTCCAGAGGATATTTGAGATTTACCGTAAAGCAAGGAATGAGGCACACTATTTCCTGGAGTTTATACGGTTTGAGGAAATATCCTGGCAGGACCATCCTGTATTGTATGCGGTGATCGAACCGGAGAATGAGGTCATCGATATGGTTGCAGACCATTTTACGGATCGTCTGAATCCGGAATGGTTCATTGTTTATGATAAAAGTCATGGAAAAGCAGCGTTTCACAATCCCGGCAGAAGATGGTACATGCGCCAGCTGGAGCAGAGGGAACGTCATGTGTTAGATGAGCTGGAGCATAGTGGTGGTCAGGAGTACGCCGATCTGTGGAAGGCATTTTTTGACAGTATTGCAATTAGGGAACGAGAGAATTCAGGTCTGCAAAGAACCAATCTGCCGTTGCATTATCGGAAGCATATGACAGAGTTTCATTAGGAGTTCACAAAATTTTCACAAAAAATATTAGCACTCACCCTTGACGAGTGCTAATAAAGGTGGTATAACATATTACAGAACAAGGGAAGAGGTAATTAGGAAGTCAGGAATGACTGGGACTTCATCCTACTTGCTCTGAGAAGAACAGTTCAATAAGGTTTGATTGAAGGAGGAATGACTTATGTTGATGCCTAGTATTTTTGGAGAAAATTTATTTGATGACTTTTTTGATGATTTCGCAAGACCAATGAATGTGATTCATTATGCAAACCCGACACCAAGTGCCATGAAGACCGATGTGAAAGAGACAGATGCCGGTTATGAACTTGATATTGATCTGCCGGGTTATAAGAAGGAAGATGTAAAAGCAGAGCTTAAGGATGGTTATATGACCATTAGTGCCGAGAAAAAATCTGAGGACGGCGAAAAGGATGAGAAGAGTGGTAAGTACCTGCGCCGTGAGAGATATTATGGAAGCTGCAGCCGTAGCTTTTATGTAGGCGAGGATGTGACAGAGGAGGATATTAAAGCGAAGTTTGAGGATGGTATCCTGAAGATCTCTGTTCCAAAGAAAGATCCGCAGCCTGCAGTGGAGCAGACAAAAACCATAGCCATTGAAGGATAAAGATTAAAATAAGTGCAAATAAGTTAAATAAACCATCGCTTTCATATGTGTGCCCCTGTGAGAGTTTTATAACTCCCACAGGGGTTTTTAATTTTTTGCCCCTTACAAATTCTATGTAAGTGAACAATCCCGCAAGTGAGGAGAACCGGAGCTGTTTCGAACCTTTTGCCGAAGTGTTGCGAATTTGTGGTACAATGTGTATAAATGCACCTGTGAGTGAGAAAAAGAGGAGTTTTTTCCGAAGCGTTGTAAATTCACGATAATTAAAAAGGAGAAAATGGAGTATGAAATTTTTGCATTTGGGAGATCTGCATCTGGGAAAGTCTCTGGGAGATTTTGACCTGATCAGGGATCAGAAATATATACTGGATCAGATATTGGAAATTGTAAAAAATCAGTCCGTTGATGCGGTACTGATTGCGGGCGATGTATACGACAGAGCAGTTCCGAGTGAAGCGGCGACAAGGCTGTTGGATTACTTTTTGTGCAGTCTTGCGGCGTCCGGCGTTATGACATTTATGATCAGTGGGAATCATGATTCGGATGAACGTCTGAATTATGGAAGTGATCTGTTTGAAAAGAATCAGATTTATATTTCAGCAAAGTATGAGGGGAACTTGTATAAAAAAACAGTAACGGATGATTATGGGGAGATAGACATTTATCTTCTTCCGTTTGTAAAAGCGTCGCAGGTAAAGCATTTCCTGCCGGATGCCGGGATTGAGAATTATGATGATGCGGTGAGGGAGGTTCTGGAGCAGGCAGAGATTGACAGGACACGCAGAAATGTGATAGTGGCACATCAGTTTGTGACCGGAAAGTCAGAGGAGCCGGTGACCGGTGGATCAGAAGGCGTTGGTGTGCAGAGTGTCGGTCTTGTGGAAAAAATCGGTTATGACTGCTTTGACGCATTTGATTATGTAGCTCTGGGACATATTCATTCGCCTCAGAAAATAGGGAGAGAGGAGGTCCGGTATTCGGGTTCTCCATTAAAATACTCCCTGAGTGAGGTTGCGAACGACAAATCGGTTCCGGTGATCACGATAAAGGAGAAGGACAAAACATCTGTCGAGCTAATTCCGTTAAAGCCTATGAGGGATATGCGTCATATCAAAGGAAAGCTGGAGCAGCTTCTCAAAACAGAAAATGTAACCGGGACGGAGGATTTCATTTACGCAACCCTTACGGATGAGGATATGGTAAATGATGTCATGGGGATTTTTCAACAGATTTATCCCAATACCGTTAAGATTGATTATGATAATTCCCATACGAAACAGATTGAGCAGGTGGACATTTCAAAAATTGCGGAGAACAGATCCTTTGGGGAGCTTATCGGTGATTTTTACAATAAAATTTATGGCTGCGAGATCAGTGAAGAAGAGATGGATATTATGCGAATGGTGGCAAGAGAGGCAGGTGTGATGGATGAAGCCGATTAAATTATTGATCAGTGCGTTTGGACCATATGCGGACGAAATGCCGGAGATTGATTTCAGACAATTTGAGGATAAAGGACTTTTTCTGATTTCAGGAGATACCGGAGCGGGAAAGACTACGATATTTGATGCCATATGCTTTGCTCTCTATGGAACTACCAGTGGAACATATAGAGATACGAAAAATTTAAGAAGTGAATATGCCGGGGAGGGCACTGACAGTTATGTGGATTTTTATTTTTCTCATCAGGGGAAAGAATACCATGTGAAACGCCAGCCTGCTTATGAGAGACCGAAGAAGCGTGGCACAGGTGTGATCACGGAAAATGAAAAAGCCGTTTTTCAGGAGCAGGGACAGTCACCGGTTGAGGGAGTGAAACAGGTCAATGCTGCAGTGGAGGAGTTGCTGCATATTAATGACAAGCAGTTTAAGCAGATTGCAATGATCGCACAGGGAGAGTTCTGGGAGCTGCTCAATGCAAAAACAGAACAGAGAACGGAGATTCTCCGTACAATTTTTATGACAGATCCATATAAAAATATTGAATACAAGCTGAAGGATCGTATGAATCATAGCTTTGGCATAAAAAATACGGCAGAAAACAGTGTGATCCAGTATTTTGGAGATGCGGTGGCAGAAGAAGAAGGGGAGCTTTCTGAACTTCAGGAAAGAGCGAAGGGATCCGGAAGTGCATGGAATATTGATGAAATGCTGGAGCTGTTAGACAGGCTGACAGATTCAGACAAGGCAAAATATTGTGAGAAACAGGAAGTATTAAAAAGTGCAGAGAGAGACTTAAAAGCATGTCAGGATACTCTGGCTATGGCAAAGACGAATAATGACTTTATTGCCCGGAGAGAAGTACTGAGAAAGGAACAGAAGGAGCTTACAGATCAGAAAGCGGAAATGGAAGCTCTGGAAAAAAGGCTGATGCGCCAGAAGACGGCGACGCGGGGCGTATATCCGGCATATACAACATGGAAGTCCAAAGAGCAGGAGATTCAGAATACGCAGGAGGAAATCCTGTTGAAAATGCAGGGGCTGGAAAAAGCGCAGAATAAAGCGCAGGAATCCACAAAAGTCTGGGAAACTGCACAGAAAAAGCGTCCGGAGGCAGAGAAGCTACAAAAGAAGGCGGACAAGCTTCAGGAGCAAAAATTAAAATATCAGCAGAGAGATGAGTTGTTGACGGAACAGGTGACATTAAAACAAGCGCAGAGAGAACAGGCGCAGGCGGAGACAGAGCTGAAAGCGCAGGCAAAAGAGCTGGAATGTCAGATCGGGAGTTGGAAAGAACAGGTTGCTTCACAGAAGGAAAAGCCGTCAGAGCTTGCTCTGGCACAAAATGAAAAGGAAAAACTGGATACTCTTTGGAATAATATCGACGATATTTTGGAAGAGCAGCTCCCAAAGTGGGAACAGCAGCAGAAAGATCTGTCCCAAAAACAGGACATATTCTGTGTGGCTCGTGAGAAATATGAAGAGATTCATACGAAAAGAGAGGCGGCAGAGAGGATTCTGGAAAACTGCCGGGCCGGGATTCTGGCAGAGCATCTGGAGGAGGGGCAAAAGTGTCCTGTGTGTGGTTCACAGCATCATCCGGAGCCGGCAAGCTTGCCGGAGCAGTTTATTACAGAGGAGCAGTTTAAGAAGCTGCAAAAGCAGGAAGAAGAGAGGCAGCAGCAAAAGCAGGCGGCAAATACCGAGGCGGAAAAGTCAAAGACGGCGCTGCAGGGACTGGAAGCCCGGCTCCGGGAGAAAATCACCGGCTGTCTGGAACATCCGCTCTTAGACGGGCCGGTACAAGAGGGTACACTGGAGGATATGATAAAGCAGCTTCGGGAAGCGGAGAGTTTTGTGCAGAGAAAGTCACAGGAAAATGAAAATACAAGGACAGCATTAGCCCAGATTTGTGCAGAGCTGGAAAAAACACAGGATCTGCTGGAAAAGGCACAGGGGGAGGACACGGAACGGCTCAAAAATGCGGGGGAGCAGTTAAATATCAGAAAGCAGGAAACACTGACAGCAGTTGCGGAAGTGGAAGCAACCTTAAAAACATTGGCAGAACTGCCATTTGAAGATTGGAAAACGGCAGAGAATGAAGTGAAAAAGGCAGCGCAGGCGGCAGAAGATATTTTAACGGAAATTAGTGAAGCGGAGCGGCAGAAAAAGGAAGCAGATCTGGCGGTGGCTTCATTACATGCATCCCTGACAACGCAGAATGAGACGTTGCAAAACCAGCAAAAGCTGGAGAAAATATATAAAGAACATTTAGAGACGGCAGTGCGGGAACAGAAATTTGCTTCTTTGGATGAAATGCTTTCCTATGTGACGGAGGAAGAGGCGATTGCCGGATCGGAGCAAACGCTCAGCGGGTACCGGCAGAAGTGCAGTACAAATCATACGCAGCTTGAGCAGGCAGAGCGGGATGCGGAGGGGAAAGCATATGTGGATATGGATGCCCTTAACGAGGCGTGTCAGGAGAAGGAAAGGGCGGTGCAGGAGCTTCGCAGAGAGGTCAATGTCATTGAAAACCGCATTAATATCAATACAGAGAAACGGATAAATATCGCAGCACAGAAAGAGACAATGGAGACAGCGGGCAAGGAATATGAGCATTGCCGCAAACTGTATAATTTGGTAAAGGGAACCACGGGAAATGGCAAGATTACATTGGAGCAGTATATTCAGGCGGCGGGCTTTGACGGCATTATTGCAGCGGCGAACCGGCGTCTGCTCCCGATGAGTGACGGGCAGTATGAGCTTTACCGGCAGGATTCTGTGGGCAAAAAAAGCAATAATTTTCTAGATCTGGAGGTGCTTGATAACTATACCGGTCATCGGAGACCGGTGGGAAATCTTTCCGGAGGGGAGAGCTTCAAGGCATCTCTCAGTCTGGCTCTGGGCTTGTCGGATACGGTCTCCTCAAATCTGGGAGGTATTCAGATGGATGCACTGTTTGTGGATGAAGGCTTTGGAACTCTGGACCGCAAATCCATGGATAATGCAATGGACAGTCTGACTGGTCTTTCAAGTGCCAATAAACTGGTGGGCATTATTAGTCATAGAGAGGAACTGATGGAAAATATTCCACAGCAGATCAAGGTAAAAAAGACAAAGGATGGCAGCAGCATTACCATAGAAAACGGCATATAATCGGCATGAAATATGACGAGGGAACATTAAAAAATTTCATTATTTGACAAACACAGGCATAATGTATAAAATAGTAAGAAGCAGCAGCTTGATGCTTCTGTGCAGGATTAGTACATCGGTAGTATATCAGCTTCCCAAGCTGAGGAGGCGGGTTCGACTCCCGTATCCTGCTTGACACGATTCGCAGGATTCTTAGGAGTTCTGCGTTTTTTTAACGAATGGAGGATTATTTCATGGTAATTGAACCAAAGGTAAAGGCATTTATCTGTACTACGGCACATCCGGCGGGATGTCGTGCGGCAGTACAGGCACAGATTGATTATGTAAAGGCACAGCCAAAGACGGAGGGACCGAAAAAGGTACTGGTGATCGGCTGTTCCATGGGATATGGACTTGCTTCACGTATTGCGGCAGCATATTCATGTGGAGCAGATACACTGGGGATTATTTTTGATAAGCCGGCAAAGGGCAAGAGAACCGCGACGGCAGGATGGTACAACACGGCAGCATTTGAGGAGATTGCCACGGCAGACGGTCTGTATGCAAAAACTCTGAACGGAGATGCATATTCGGCAGAAATGAAGGAGCAGACCATTGAGACTATTAAAAAGGATCTTGGTCAGGTGGATATGGTGATCTACAGTATTGCGGCACCGCGTAGAACGGCACCGGATGGAGTGACCTACAAGTCTGTTCTCAAGACCACAGGAGAGTCCTATACCAATCGCACCATTGATCTGAGAAACAATCAGCTCATGGAAGCAACAATTGAGCCGGCGACAGACGAGGAGATCCAGAACACCATCAAAGTTATGGGCGGTGAGGACTGGATACTCTGGATCAAAGCATTGAAGGAGGCTGGCGTTCTTGCGGATGGTGCAAAGACCGTGGCATATTCTTATATTGGACCGGAGCTGACCTATCCGATCTACAAGGAAGGCTCTATCGGACAGGCAAAGAAGGATCTTTATGCTTCCGCAGACAAGATCCAGGCAGAGATTGATGGGGTTGAGGCATATGTTTCCGTGAATAAGGCAGTAGTAACACAGTCCAGTGCGGCGATTCCGATCGTGCCTCTTTATCTGGCGATCCTGTTTAAGGTCATGAAGGAGCAGAAGGTGCAGGAGGGCTGTATTGAGCAGATGTACCGTATGATCCATGACCGTCTCTGCAATGGTGGAGCTGTTGTGACGGATGAGAACCGCCTGATCCGTATGGACGATTGGGAGATGGAGCCAAAGGTACAGGAGGCAGTGGCTGAGATCTGGCAGAAGATCGATCAGGACAATCTCGAGGAGGTTACTGATCTGGAGGGATACTGGCAGGAGTTCTATGAGATCTTTGGATTCCGGATCGACGGTGTGGATTACGGTGCCGATGTGGACGCAGATGTACAGATTCCAAGCATAGCAGCAGAGTAGAGAAATAATCGTGCAATTATTTTGATTACGGATTTGCGACACGTCATTATTTATTATAAGGAAAACGGAATAAAATTTAACAGGATGTATGTATGAGATGTTTCGTTACAGAAACAATCATACATACATTTTTTCGTCTCTGGGAAAAAAGTGGAAATCCAACTACAATTATAAAGCGGTTACTGGATAATAAATCCAACAAAGTAGAAATGTAGTATAGAAAATATTCCCAAATCACAATAAAAATATTAGGGATATTTCACAAAAAAATATAAAAATATATTAAAATCCTTGTGAAAATAACCAAAAAGGTGTATACTGAAAATAGATGTAAAACATTTTATGCAATCCGCAACGGGTTGGAGCGGAACAAAAGGGGGTCTTGATATGAATAAAGTAATTACTATCAGCAGACAGTATGGCAGCGGGGGGAGAGAAGTTGGACAGAAGCTGGCAGAGCATTACGGGATTCCGTTTTATGACAATGAGCTGATCACACGGGCGGCGAAGGAAAGTGGCTTTGCAGAGGAGACGTTTGCAAGAGCGGAGGACAAAGCGACCAACAGCTTGTTGTATTCCCTTGCTATGGGGATCAATGTGTATGGCAATCAGGATTTTGGCTTTTCGGGCTTAAGTCTGGATGACCGTATTTTCCTGGCACAGTCGGATGTGATCCGAAAGGTGGCAGACGACGGGCCATGCGTGATCGTTGGCCGATGCGCAGATTATGTATTGAAGGAGAGAACCAATACATTCAATGTCTTTGTACAGGCTTCTCTTGATTTCCGACTGAAACGTGTTGTGGAGAATTACGGAGAAAGCGAGAAGAAGGCAGGAGAGATTATTTTAAAGAACGATAAGCGCCGTGCAAACTACTATAATTATCATGTGGGTGAGAAGTGGACGAATCTGACCAACTACGATATGGTTGTCCGCAGTGATATTGCCGGTATTGATAAAGCGGTGGAGAGTATTTGCACTTACCTTGGCGAGTAACAGCAACAAAGGGGGACGTGTTATGGAGAAGATAGCAGAAAGAATTAAGGAGATCATTGATAAGAGTGGCAATATTGTGGTTTTAAGCGGCCTGAATGTCATGAGGGAGACTGGGTTAAATGGTGTTCGTGCAGAGCATCTTGCCTATGAGACAGAGGAAAAGTACGGCTATGCCAATGAAGAGATCATTTCGTCCGCATTTTATGCAAGGCGCAGTGAGATCTTTTATGATTACATTAAAAATGTCACGATCAATAAGGAAACAGCAGAACCGACGATTGTTCACAAGGCGATCCGTCAGCTGCAGCAGAAGGGAAAGGTGCCTCGTATTATTACATACACGGTGTATGGGCTTTATGAGAATGCGGGGTGCGAGAATGTACTGGATATTCATGGATCTATTCAGAAAAATAAATGTCCCGCCTGTGGTAAAATTTTTGATATGAAATACATCAAGGACTCAGTGGGAGAACCGCTTTGTGATGCCTGCAAAGTGCCGATCCGGCCGGGATTTCTCCTTCTGGGAGAGCGTGTGGATAACGGGAAAATGTCTGAGGCATGCGATGATATTGAAGCGGCGGATGTCCTTTTTGTAATTGGATTTGGCATTCGGGAGTCGCTGTGTCAGCATTTGCATAAATATTACAAAGGTAATAAGCTGATTCTTGTCAATACGGAGGAGAAGCTGGGAGATGAGCGTGCCGATTACAGGATATATGGGAAGATCAGTGAGATTGTTCCGTATATTACCGGGTATGATCCGGATGCTGTGTTTGAGGAGCCGGATGAGGAGTTGGAGGTGGCGGCAGCCATGGAGAAGGAGACGGCAAAGAATTCATAAAAAATTAAATCGAAATTTCGAAAGAATTAAGAGCCGGGAAGGTTGCAAAACAAACGAAAACGGTTTACAATTAATCTCTGTCCGGAGTTTTTTGGACGGAGATTTTCTTTTGCCTGCCGGCAGCAGTCAAGTCGGTCCGGCAGGAGGAATTTGATGGATAACAGACAGAGAATGAAAAATGTGGAGGATTGTGAGATGAGCAAGGTTAGAACAAGATTTGCGCCAAGCCCGACAGGCAGAATGCATGTGGGAAATTTAAGAACAGCATTATACACATATTTGATCGCAAAGCATGAGGGCGGCGATTTTGTACTTAGAATAGAAGATACCGATCAGGAGCGTTTTTTTGATGAGGCGCTGGAGATCATTTACCGTACACTGGAAAAGACAGGCCTGAAGCATGATGAAGGTCCGGATAAGGATGGCGGCTATGGTCCGTATATTCAGAGTGAGCGTTGCAAGAGCGGTCTTTATATGAAATATGCAAAGGAGCTGATCGAGAAGGGGGAGGCATATTACTGCTTCTGTGATAAGGAGCGGCTGGAGTCTCTCAAGCAGAATATCGGCGGTAAGGAGATCGTAGCGTACGACAAGCATTGTCTTCATTTGTCCAAGGAGGAGATTGAGGCAAATCTGGCAGCGGGAAAGCCTTATGTTATCCGTGCCAATGTACCAAATGAGGGTGTGACTACATTCCATGATGAGATATACGGAGATATTTCCCAGCCGAATGAAGAGCTGGATGATATGATCCTGATCAAATCAGACGGATATCCAACGTACAATTTTGCCAATGTTATTGACGATCATCTGATGGGAATTACACATGTAGTACGTGGTAACGAGTATCTTTCCTCTGCACCGAAATATACCAGACTTTATCAGGCATTTGGATGGGAGGAGCCAAAGTATATCCATTGTCCGTTGATCACCAATGAGGAGCACCAAAAGCTCAGCAAGCGAAGCGGTCACTCTTCCTATGAGGATCTGATCGAGCAGGGATTTTTGTCTGAGGCAGTTGTAAATTATGTAGCGCTTCTGGGATGGAGTCCGACAGACAACCGCGAGATTTTCAGTCTGGAGGAGCTGGTAGAGAATTTTGATTACCACCATATCAGCAAATCACCGGCAGTTTTTGATATTGTAAAGCTGAAATGGATGAATGGTGAATATATCAAGGCGATGGATGATGAGGCATATTATGAGCATGCGCTTCCTGTGATCAAAGAGGTGATCACAAAGGATTATGATCTCAAGAAGATTGCTGATCTGGTTAAGACGCGTATCGAGATATTCCCGGAGATCAAGGAGAAGATTGACTTCTTTGAGGAGCTTCCGGAGTACGATATCGCAATGTATACACACAAGAAGATGAAGACCAACAGCGAGAATTCTCTGCAGGTATTAAAGGATATGCTGCCGCGTTTGGAGCAGCTGGAGGATTACAGCCATGAGGGTATCGAGGATGTCTGCAAGGCGTATATTGCAGAGAAGGAGATCAAGAACGGCGTATGCCTGTGGCCTCTTCGTACAGCAGTTTCCGGTAAGCAGATGACACCGGGCGGTGCATATGAGATCATCGAGATCATTGGCAAGGACGAGACGATTGCCCGCGTTAAGAAGGGAATTGAGCTGTTGGAAGCAGCCGTTTAGAGTTTTTGAGGTGCGGTTGGTGCAGAAAGAGGTATATCACATATTGGATTTCAGACCGAAGCACATGGGGAAGTGGCGGAAAGGCTTATATGGAGTTAAATGATGCACAGAAAAAGGCGGTCTCTCATTTCGAGGGACCGATGATGGTCCTGGCGGGTCCGGGCTCTGGTAAAACCAGAGTCATTACCCACCGGGTCCGTTTTTTAATAGAGGAAAAGGGAGTCAATCCCTCAAATATCTTAGTGATTACATTTACAAAGGCAGCGGCCGTGGAGATGCGGGAACGCTACCGGCAGATGGCACCGGCATATAGTGCGCCGGTTTCTTTTAGTACATTTCATTCTATTTTTTTCACAATTTTAAAACATGCGTATCATTATAAGGCAAGTAATATTATCCGGGAGGACATGCGTCGTCAGCTTTTGAAGGAGATTGTGGACGAGACGGACATTGAGATACAGGATGAAAACGAATTCCTTAATGATCTGGGGTCTGAGATCAGCCGGGTGAAAGGCGGGAGGATGGATCTGGCTCATTACTATTCTCCGAATTGCCCGGGAGATACCTTTCGACGGATCTACGAGAAATATCAGAATGGTCTGGCAAGAAAACGGCTTTTGGATTTTGATGATATGCTTGTATACTGTTATGAGCTTCTGGATCAGCGTCCGGATATCCGCCGGATGTGGCAGAGACAATTTCCGTATATTCTCATTGATGAGTTTCAGGACATCAACCAGGTACAGTATGACGTGGTCAGGCTGTTGGCGCAGCCTCACAATAATCTGTTTATTGTGGGGGATGATGACCAGTCGATCTACGGATTCCGTGGGGCGCGTCCGGATATTATGCAGAGCTTTGTGAAAGAATATTCGCCTGAGATATGCAAGTTAAATGTAAATTATAGGAGCAAAGGCGAGATCATTGCTCTGGCGGGTCGTGTGATCGGACACAATAAGAATCGTCTGGCGAAAAAGATCATAGGGACGGAAAAAGATTTTGTGGCGGGTTCTGCTGTGCGTGTGCAGGAATTCCAGGGGATGACCGAGCAGAATGAGAAGATCCGGGAGGAGATTCTTTCGTACCGCAATCAGAAGATCCCATACCGGGAGATGGCGGTGCTTTTTCGTACCAATACGCAGGCGAGGGCCATTAGTGCCAAGCTGAAGGAGTATAATATTCCTTTTGTGATGAAGGAAATGGTACCAAATCTTTATGACCACTGGATCGTGCGGGATATTCTGACGTATATCCGGGTGGCAATGGGCAACCGGGAGCGGGCAAATGTTTTGCGGATCATTAACCGGCCCAAGCGTTATGTTCATAGAAATGCATTGACGGAGCCTTATATTGATCTGAAGGAATTGGAGCTTTTTTATGAGGATAAGGACTGGATGGTGGACCGGATCGTGAATCTCCGGGCAGATCTGGGACTGATCGCAGATATGCGTCCCTATGCAGCGGTCAATTTTATCCGCCGGGGTGTGGGATATGACGATTATATCCAGGAATATGCGGAATATCGTGGGATTCGTGCGGCTGATATGTACGAGATTCTGGACGAGCTGCAGGAGGCATCCAAGGGATTTAAAGATTTTGAAGAGTGGTTTGAATATATCCGCAGCTATGGCGAGGAACTAAAAAAGCAGAGCGAAAAAAGCCGTCAGTCGGACAACGGACAGCCGGAGGATGCGGTGATGCTTATGACCATGCATGGATCAAAGGGGCTGGAGTTTGAGTGCGTTTTTCTCCCGGATGTCAATGAGGGGATCACACCGTATAATAAAGCGGTGCTCACAGAGGATATTGAGGAGGAGCGCCGGATGTTTTATGTGGCAATGACCCGCGCCAAATCGCATCTTCACATTTATTATTTAAAGGAACGGTTCAGCAAGGAGGTTTCCGTTTCAAGATTTGTAGGGGAAATGCTTGGAACGCCCGGCACAGAGGCTGTAGTTTCTTCGGCAGCAGCCAGCTCACGCATTTCCTTTAAAAGAAAACGATAGCGCACATTTGCGGCGTTCATTTCATATATATATCGGTCAATGAGATCCGGCTCATTTGTGTTCTGGAGCCCCAGCCAGGCATCATTGATAGCCTGCTGACAATCTCTGATCGCTTTTTTGAGAAAATCCTTTCGTTTTGGAGGGATTTTCTTTTTGTTTTTCCATACTAATTGAATCATAATCATCCTCATTTCTGTTAGTGGCTTGAACCATGCATCATATTATATGTTAAGTATAGACACGCTCTTTTCAAAATATACGCAGTTTGTCCTATGTTTTGGAAAAATATTTAGATTTCGTATTGCGCCAGGAACGGTCATATGGGATTGGGATGTGCATATATTTTACAGAGAAGGAAATGAAGTGGGCTTACTCACCTTGTTCTTAAATGACAGCTGCTATTTTGAAAATATGAGAGGTGTCGTGTCAGAAACGGCATATGGGAGGAAATTGCATTGTATAAAGCGACATTTTTGGTTTTGGTTATTATGTTTTTAGTTTGCATATGGCGAAATATGGGAAGGGTGCTAATGAATGCAGTCATCAGGTGCCTGTTTTGCCTGATCTGCGTCTATTTATGTAACGGCATGATCCAGTATTGTGGGGGAAATATTGCCGTCAAAATTAACGAAATTACGGTATGTGTTTCGACACTTTTGGGGATAAGCGGAGTGGCGGGACTTTATGTGTTACAGTTATTTTTTACAATTCACGGATAAAAATTTGGGAGATTTGCACAGATTTTTGACGTTTGACAGCCTCTGGTGCGGGTGTTATAGTGGGCGACACCAAAGCGAAGGGAGGTGATGTGATCGACGTTGTTGCAATGACCATATTATGGATCCTTAGCTCTGTCAGCGATCTGCGCGAGTATCAAATACCAAATGATCTGATCCTGGCGGGGTGGCTGGCGGCGTTGGTCTGCCGTCTGTATATACAGGGGATTTACGGAATGGGAGCCGGGATCTGCTGTATTGTGGCAGGAATCCTTGTATTACTGCCGGTGTATGGTGTCCACGGAATGGGAGCCGGGGATATCAAGCTTTTATCGGTGGTTGGTGCAATGTATGGGATGAAATTATGGATACAGACAGGGATCGTGTTTGCGCTTCTGGCGGCATTGTTTTCTTTTGTCTATATGTTGATAAATCGTCTTTTTGTGAATCGAATGCGCTATTTTTTTCACTTTGTGATTTTAGACCACAAAAAATCGTATTATGATGCGACGAGGGACGGCAGATCCATGGTGATCCCGTTAGCTCCGGTAATGGCTCTGGCATACTATATGGTTTTTTTCTGCCGGTTATCCGGCGGAATGAAGAGTTAAATATGACAGGGGGGATTTTTTGAACAAGTTATTGGTGGCTTTATATGATACACAGGGATATATGAAAGCCTTAGCAGAATATTTTGGAAAAAAGAATTTTTTGCTGGCCAGCCGGCTTTTTACTAAAGCAGAAAGTCTGAATGATTTTTTGAAGGAAAGGCAGCCGGATGTACTGCTTTTGGGACAGGATGTGGATCGGACAGGTCTGAAACATCTGGACCATGTAAAGCAATTGGTTATTTTGTCGGAGGGAAACTGTGTGTCAGAGGGCAGGGAAGACTATCCCCTGATCTTCAAATATCAGTCTGCAGAAAATATTTTAAAGGAAATCTTTGCCATTCTGGAGGAAGGCACTCCGAAGGAGTCAGGGATTGCAGGGAAAATGTGTGGCCGGATGGAGATATGGGGCATCTATCATCCATATCAGGCACCACCGACGATGCAGCAGATCTGTCCGGAGCAGGGAGATTCCGGCAAAAGATGTTTGCGGATCAGTATGGAGCTTTTGGGTGGGGAGGAATATAAGGATTTGTCCGGAGATGACCGCGGACTGTCGGAGATTATTTTTTATCTGAAACAAAAAAATGAGAGGCTGGCGTTAAAGCTTCGGCAGCTGGTGCAGCAGAGCAATGGAATGGATCATATCCGCCCGGTAACCGATTTCCGAGATCTTTACAGTTTGTGTCGGGAGGATGTGGACAGGCTGTTGACCGTGATTTCCGGCGAGACAGGCTATGAGAGGGTAATCTTTGATATTGGCTTTTTGACAGATACGGCATTATATCTGTTGTATTGCTGTGATCGTATATATATTCCGAAAGCACAGAGCTTGTGGGAGGAGAAGCAGGCAAATAGTCTGGAAAGGCTTCTGGTAAAAGAGGGATTGGAAGAGGTGCTGGAAAGTATTCGCTATATTGCAGTATAGGGAGGAGCATATGTATGGGAGAAAAGCATTTGGAACAAATCCAGCAGAAGATTCAGGAGGAGCTGTTGGCTGAACTGGAGCAGGGGATGAGTTTTTCCGATGAGGAAATGCGTGATGAAATTGAATTACGCGTCCTAAAATATGGACAGATTGAATATCTGACGATCGAAGAAAAGCTGGAGCTTGCCAAGAAAATATTTAATTCCATTCGAAGGCTGGATGTTTTGGAGGAGCTTTTGGAAGATCCGGATATTACAGAGATTATGGTCAATGGTCCGGAGCATATTTTTATCGAAAAGGATGGGAAGCTGATGGACTCCGGGAAAAAATTCCAAAGTCGCAGTAAGCTGGAGGATGTGATCCAGCAGATCGTGTCAAAGGTAAACCGGGTCGTAAATGAAGCTTCGCCCATTGTGGATGTGCGGCTGCTGGATGGCTCCAGAGTGAATGTGGTGCTGCCGCCGGTTGCGTTAGACGGACCGGTTATGACAATCCGGAGATTTCCGGAAACGCCCTTTCATATGGACAAGCTGTTGGAGCTGGGGAGCATTACACAGGAGGCTGCGGATTTTCTGCGGACACTGGTAGAGGCAAGGTACAATATTTTTATCAGTGGAGGGACAGGTTCTGGAAAAACTACTTTTTTAAATGTCCTTTCCAATTATATTCCGGTTACGGAGCGTATCGTGACTATTGAAGATTCCGCAGAGCTTCAGATCCGGAATGTTGCCAATCTGGTAAGGCTGGAAACAAGAAATGCTAATCTGGAGGGGAAAAATGCCGTGACGATCCGTGATCTGGTGCGTTCGGCCCTTCGTCAGAGGCCGGATCGAATTATTATTGGAGAAATTCGTGATGCGGCGGTGATTGAGCTTTTGAGTGCTATGAATACCGGACATGATGGAAGTATTTCGACAGGCCATGCCAACAGCCCCGCGGATATGCTTCGCAGAATGGAGACACTGGTACTCACCGGAATGGAGATTCCGCTGGCAGCAGTCCGCAGCCAGATTGCCTCTGCGATTGAAATTGTAGTGCAATTGGGAAGACTCCGGGACAAGTCCCGGAAGGTATTGGAAATTGATGAGGTTTGTGGGATTGACCAGGGGGAAATTGTTTTGCGGCCGCTTTATCAGTTCCGGGAGACAGAGAACAGCACCAGAGAGAGGGTGGAGGGAAGACTGATGACCACGGGGAATTCTCTGTTGAATCGCAGAAAACTTGTTATGGCGGGAAAGGAGAGGACGGTTGAGATTTCGTAAGCGGCAGATAGATATGATCCGATCCGGGACAGAAATTTTTGTGCTTCTGATATTGTTTTACAGAAGTATATTGTGGGCGGCAGTTTTGTGGATACCATTATTCTATCTGCGATATCGCCGTCTACAACTCAAATGGGAGGAGGAGAGGCGTTGGCAGCTGAATCTGGAATTTAAAGAAGGGCTTCAGGGGATTGCTGCGGCATTAAACGCCGGTTATTCCGTAGAAAATGCCATAGAAGAGAGTCGAAGGGATCTAAAGGTTTTGTATGGGCAGGAATCTCTGTTGTGCTGGGAATTTCAGATTATGCTGGAGCAGCTGCGGATGAATCGCCCTGTGGAACAGGTTATGGATGAACTTGCGGACAGAAGCAAGGTGGAGGATATCAAAAGCTTTGCAGAGGTATTTCGGACAGCTCGCAGATCCGGAGGAGATCTGGTATCCATAACCAGAGTCTGTGCAGAACGGATTGCAGAAAAGATAGAGGTCAGCAGGGAGATTCGTACTTTGTTTGCAGGAAAGCAGATGGAGGGGAAAATTATGAATGTGGTTCCTTTGGGAATAATATTTTATTTTTGGATCTGTTCTCCGGGATTTCTGGATTGTTTTTATGGAGGTATATGGGGACGGATTATGATGAGTATCTTTTTGGGAATATATATTGCGGCATATCTGCTCAGCGAGAAGATATGCAGAATTCATTTTTAGTATAGAGGATAGAGAGGAGGAGGGGATGCAGAGGGGAAAATTGTTTTGCAAAAAAATCGAACAAAAAATAGGATCTCTGGCCTTTGGACTGCATCTTTTATGGCGGGTGCGACTTCATATCCCGTTTTCTCAGGACAGAATGAAGCAGTTGCAGATGCTTTGGCCGGGGAAATCGCCAAAAGAGCTGGAGGAAAGGGATGATTGCCGGAGGTTTACTTTATGGATTCTTCTCGTGATCGGTACTGTGTTTTTGACAGTCGTTGCGTGGGGTGGAGAGAGAGGTTCTCAGTATCTAAAGGGAAACGGTTATCTGGAACGGCGCGAGCCGGGAAAGGGACAGCAGAAGGCGAAGCTTCAGATAAGGGGACAAGGTGTACAAAAAAAGGTACAGATTGTTGTGCCGGAGAGAAAATATCGTCCGGAGGAGCTGCAGGCGAAATTGGAAGAAGGAAGAAATTATATTATCAAGAAATATCTGGGAGAAAATAAAACAGCAGAGAAGGTGACGAAGTCACTGTGTCTTGTGTCCGAAATAAAGGACAGTGCTATTAAGGTGAAATGGAAGCTGGATGCGGATGGTTATATTAACCGGGACGGAACATTAAATAACAGGGCACTGTCTCAGAAAACAGAGGTATCTATTACGGCGTATATGGTATACGGGGATGTGAAGGAACCGGTGGAGCTGGAGCTTTTTATCTGTCCCGTTCAAAAGAGTTATGAGCAGAGGCTGTGGGAGAATTGGGAAAGCCGGCTGGAAGAGGAAAAAGAACGGTCGGCACAGCAAAAGGTACTGAAACTGCCACGGGAGGCAGCGGGAAGGAAGCTTTTCTACCGGGAGGTGAAAGAACGTTTCTGGTGTCGTGTGTTTCTTGCAGGAGGGCTGTTATGTATCTGCATTCCGTTTCTTTTGGATTATCAGACAGAGCAGGGGATAAAGAAAAGAGACCGGCAGTTACAGACGGAATATCCGGAAATGGTGGAGCGTTTTATCTTATTGCTGGGGGCCGGTCTGACCATACGGGGAACCTGGCTCAGGATCTCGGGGGAGTATGAAAGACGAAGGGCATCCGGAGAAATCTCATACAACTATTTGTATGAGGAAATGCTGTTGACGAGGAATGATATGGAAAATGGAAAAAGCGAAGCGGCGGCGTACACGTCATTTGGAAGACGGATTTCGATGCTGCAGTATATGAAATTCAGTACACTATTGGTGCAAAACTTAAAGAAAGGTTCCGATGATCTGCTTCGGCGGATGGAGCTGGAAGCTGAGGATGCGGTCCGGATTCGGCGGGAGCTTGCAAAAAAGCAGGGAGAAGAAGCGGGAACAAAGCTTTTGCTTCCGATGATGCTGATGCTCGTGGTGGTGTTTGCAATAATTTTGACGGCAGCATTCCGGGCAATGTGATATGAAAACAAAGAAAGGATGGAAGAAAATATGAATATGATCAGAAAGTTTTGGAAGGATGAGGATGGCATAGGTGTTGTGGAGATTGTGTTGATTCTGGTAATTCTTGTGGCGCTAATTGTAATTTTTAAGGATAAAATCACATCAATCATCAGCAGCGCATTTTCACAGATTGATGATGGGGCAGGGACGATCAATGATGGTATCAGTATATAAGGAAGATGGAAGTATCACGATATTTATGACGTTTATTTTTCTGCTGTTGTTTGCGCTGACCGGAGCTACATTGGACAGTGCCCGTTATTTTAGTTCCGGTGGTTATGTAAGGTCGTCTGCATATGGCGCAGACATTGCCATATATGGAGAATATAACCGGGAATTATATACGGAATATGGTTTATTTGGCTGCGGCGGTTTTAATGGGGAGAGTGACTGGCTGGATCGTTATCAGGAAATTTTGCAGGAAAATTTGCGGGAACGGCCGGATAAGCAGGAACAAGGTATTTTGCCCCGGAGATATGCATCGGTTTATCAGATTAATGATATCCGGACCGAACTGGAAGAGGTCCATTTTCTCACAGAAGAGAAATATTTTCGGCAACAACTGCGGAAGTGGATCGCGGCAGAGGGATTAAAGGATCTGGGAGGAGATCTGGTCAAACAGGTTTTGGGAACCGATCAAGGGAAAAAGGAGGAGCTGTTGAAGGATTTGGAGAAAACGGATTCTCTGGAGGAAACAAAAGAAGCAGAACAGGCAAAGAATTCCGTTGTGGATAAAGGAGTTCCGAATAATACCGGGCGGGGACAACAGAAGCCGACGGTTGAAAATCCATTGGAATTTCTCGGAAAATTGTTGCAGGCTGGCGTGTTGTCTCTGGTTTGTGATACAGGGAGCCTGTGTGAAAGAGAGATTGACACGCGGGAGGTTACGGGAGAGATGCAGGATGCGCAGGAAGGTCTGAAACCTAAGGCGACTCAAAGTTGGACTACAGGAAAATCCGGTTTGAAGATTCTGAAAAAGTTTTTGAAGCAGGAGGATTCCATGTGGAATGATGAAATGACAGTGGATTCCGGAAAAAAGGGTGAGCTTATTATTTATGTGACAAATATGCTGGAATCTTATGTATCAGAACACAACGGAAGTGTACCCTATGGACTGGAATACCTGATCAGCGGTAAGAAAAGTCAGAAAGAAGCCTTTGGTGCGGTGATCAATCATCTGTTTTTGATCCGGACAATGACGAATTTTCTCTATGTGGAGAAAGATCCGGCACTTCAGGCGCAGAGTCTGGAAACAGCAACCGCTTTGGCTGCACCTTTGATGGCGGAAGCGTTTATTCCGGTTATTCAGAAAGGGATTTTGATGGTACTTTCTATGGAAGAGGCATGTGTCGATATTACAGCTCTTCTTCAGGGACGCCGGGTGCCGGTTTTTAAAAGCCGGGGAAGCTTTCAGATGCAGTATGCACAGATTTGTCTGGCAACTAGGAAATTATTTGTGGAAAAAGCGAAAAGCTTTCCAAAAGAAGGGGATAGGCTGATTGACGGAAATGGACGGACGGGGTTGGGATATACACAATACCTGTGGCTGATGCTTATGATGCAGTCGTGGGATGAATTGTATCAGAGGACGTTGGATATAGTGCAGTTTGATCTGCGGGAGCGGTTTAATCTGACCTTTACGCTGGATCATTGTATTTGCAGGACCAGGGTGGTGGTGACATATGATCTGCCGGTTTTATTTAACCGGCTTGTTGATGGGAGAAACTATAAAGATAGAATAAAAAGCAAAAATAGTACGACAGGTATGCTGAGCAGGCAAATTACTGTCACATATGGATACTCGTAAATAAAATATGCCGGGGGCTGTACAGGGCACTTTCTCAAACCTTCTTTTAGGAATAAACCTATAATAGTTCATAATGTTTTGGCAGAAGCCGCTTCCCCCTTTCAATGAGAAATAAATAGAGCATTACGCAATTTCGTAAAAACTTGTCAATTGAAAAATCAGTATATACCAATAGAGAAAGTGCTCTGTATAGTCCCCGGCAATCGTGATAAGGATGAAAATATGAGATTTTTTGGAAAAAAGTGGTGCCAGGCATCTTATACGGTAGAGGCTGCATTTACAGTACCTCTGGGGTTTCTGGTTCTGTTCTCTTTAAGTGTTTTATTTACTTTGCTGATAAAAGGAAATAAGGTGCAGATGTCTCTTCTTCATACCGTACAGACATACGCAGTGACCGGAAGTAAAATGTCATCTGCAGCGGGGGTGCTTGAACAGGGTGTTTTGGTTCGTTGGAAGGAACAGGAAGGAACGAATTACTGTTATACCGGTTATTCGGAGAGTGTTCCGTTTTTAGGATCCAGATTTTTCCGTTTGCACCGATATCAGCAGATGGCGGTCACTGATTATTCCGGATGCAGCATGGTCTCGGATGAAGTGACTGACTATTTTGTATATATTGCGGAAAATGGAAAGGTATTTCATCGGGATCGTGAGTGCACTTATCTCAGGATACGCATTCAGGAAAGTACCCCATATGTGCTGGAAAATAAGCGAAACCAGTCGGGAGGTATTTATTATCCTTGTGAGAGCTGCTGTCATGCAGAGGCACAGCCATCGGCAGCAATGGTATATTTCACATCGTATGGTGACAGATATCATATCCGGAAGGAGTGTTCTAAATTAAAGAGAAACGTAAGAGCAGTAAGGCGGTCAAAAGCAGGAAATTTGTCGCCTTGCAGTAAATGTGGAGGTGGAGAGTGAAATGAATTCGGTATTTCATATAGGGCTGTTGATTATGCTTGGAATATGTGCGGTTATGGACTGTATGTATCGAAGGGTGTGGATGCCTTTGACCGGTATAATGCTTTGTTATACCGTTATAGCTGGCTTATTGACAAAGGGTGTATTGTGGCAGGGCTTGTTGTTTGGGATGGGTGTAGGAGTGTTTTTTTATGTGGCAGCTATTGTAACCGGAGGGCAGATTGGAAAGGCAGATGGAATTTTGCTCGGTATATTGGTGATGGCATGGCCGCCGTGGAACGGTGTATTGTTTATTGTATACAGTTTTTTATATTCGTTTGTGGCAGCAGTTCTTTTGGTGGCGATATGGCGTAAAGGGAGAAATACGAGGATGCCGATGGTTCCGTTTATGTGGCTTGG
>OGQZ01000225.1_pt1 | contig 48793 bp, 57 predicted proteins | sample 1553321 | NCBI WGS metagenome assembly OGQZ01 (sample SAMEA2579958, study PRJEB22360) | human gut metagenome | reverse complement strand
ATAAACGCTGAAGGCATCTAAGCGTGAAGCCCCCCTCAAGATGAGATATCCCATCGTAAGAGTAAGACCCCTTGAAGACGACGAGGTTGATAGGGCAGGGGTGGAAGTGCTGTAAGGCATGGAGCTGACTGCTACTAATCGGTCGAGGGCTTGACCAAAAGGTCAGGGTAGGAAATGGTAATAGGTTTGAGATGAAAAGTTTGTGTGCAGTTTTGAAGGTACAGTGAAATAGAAAGTATGAGAGAAGGAATCCGAGTGATCGGGTTCCTTTTTTTGTTGGATTTTATGCGATTCTCTTGTGTAAAAGTACAAGCGCAGTATGAAGTCGACAGTTGAAGACATGTCTAGTGGGTGTCAAGATTTGTGATCGGATTGGATTTGATCGGCAAGTCGAACATAGACAGTTGTGCCTACGTTCTTTTCGCTAGAAATCGTGATTCCGTAGTCAGAACCATAGCATAACTGTAGGCGATCATGAATATTTTTCAGACCAATCCCTTCATTTTCTCTGGAGAGTACACATTTACATTCATCTGGGTCCATGCCTAGCCCATTGTCATGAATAGCAAATAAAATATCTGAATTACAGCGTTCCAGTGTGATAGAAAGCTGCTTTTCTTTTTTACGGTCATTGCGAAGCCCATGTGCGATTGCATTTTCTACAATTGGCTGCAGAATGAAGTTTGGCATTTCGATGGCGTATAAGTTTGAGTTAATCTGCCAGAGCACCTCAAAATTGTGATGGTATGTAATTTGCTGGATTTCTAGATACAGTCGTATATTCTCTAATTCTTTCTCGATTGTAGTAATCTCTTTTCCGTGATTGAGACATGTTCGATAAAATTGGGCGAGAAGGAGCGTCATATGACTGATTTCGTCTTGATCTGCCATGATGGCTTTGTTATTGATCAATCCTAGTGTATTATAGAGAAAATGAGGATTGATTTGAGCGTACAGTGCTTTGAGGCGATATTCATTGATAAGGAGTTTATTTTGATATACTTCTTGTATCATCTGATTAAAATGTCTGGTTAGATCACCAATTTCATCGGTGCGGTGTGTTTTTAGCGGTGCATGTGAACCAGTTGCGGTGATTGCCTGTACCTTGCGGGAAAGCTTTTCAATAGGTTTGATTAATGTTCCACAAATGAGATAGGTACAGCAAAAAAGAAGTGCCATAAGTAGTGAGGCAAGTATCCATAAAACAGAAATAACAGGTGTATTCATGCGGTTACAGGAAGTATTACTTCTGTAATAATAAACCATCCATCCACAGCTTAAAGGACGAGAGGCATACAAGTAGTTGCGTTTCAGGTCGTCGATAGATTCTGGGACAGAATTTAGTCCATAACTGTCCGCAAAGAATGAACATGATGAAGAATCATTAAGGGGGACAGTATCGGAAGAAACAATAGCAGGCTGTTTAATGCATGCAAAGACTCCGGTTCCATCTGAGAGAATGGAGGAAAGTGGAGAGAAGAAGGAGTCAAAATTTATCTCTATGCACAGATAGTTTGTTTTTCGATAGCTTAGACTGTCTATCAACTTACGTACAGATAAAAGACGATGATCATCGGTGATGATCCATACAGGTTGGTAGCTATTTTTAACTTGATGAAACCAACTTTCCTGTTCCAGATCCTTAAGCGGATAAATACATTTTTTGTAGGAAGGCAGCCCACAGTCAGTATAGAGTCGTATAGAGCGAAGATTTGGATGAAGCAGTTGATATGTACGAAACATAGGAATGATTGTATTCTCGAGTGCTTTGTACATATCAAAGTAGTTATCTATGTAAGTTTGGTTTAGAATAGAAGCAAGCTCAGTATCATTAAAGCAATAGTCAGAGAGTGCTGTGTAGAGTGATAGATCAGATTCAATCTGAGAGACGGATTGCGCCAGCGTCTGCTTCAAGTTTTTCTGTTCTTCTGAGGTCAGATAGTGCATCAGAAAAATGCTTGAAATGGCAGCTAGCGGAATTGTCAGGCAGGTTCCGAAAAGTAGGAACAACACAAGTGCTTTTTTGCGCAGTTTCAAACAATAATAGGAATTTTTAATGCGTGTGGTCATATTTTTAAAAAATGTAAAAGTTAAGAAATTCATTAGAAACCTTCTTTCTCACGGAATTTTTCCGGTGATATTCCGAAATAGTCATTAAAGGTTTTACAAAAATAAGAGCTGTTTGGATAGCCAATTTTTGTTCCAATCGCAGATATTTTCATTTGTGTGTCGGTTAGTAGTTCCTTTGCTTTTTCCATTCGGTATTGCTTAATAAATTGATTTAAATTACAGCCTGTCTCTTTTTTAAACAGTCGTGAGAGATAGTCTGGATGAACAAAAATGATGCTAGAGAGAAGATCGAGACTTAATTCACTTCCGTAATGGTCATAAATATAATGTTTGACCTCGCGGATTTTGCCAGAGGCGGAGGAAAAGATTGAGGAAGGAATTTCTTGAGCTTTTTTCATCTCGTTGTATAGATTTAGTGAGAAAATGGTCCGATTAGGAAATAGAAAGGCATTTTCTAACAATTCCTCGAGCTTTTTATAGATAGCAGGAATGTCTGCTGAGTCAGATAGAAAGCCATAGCTGATCTTTAAGGAAATAAGACTAGCACAGTGAAGCATATTTGACAATTGCTCCAAGAGCATATCAAGATTAAATGATGATGGCAGGGTACGTTCATTCAGAAGGAGCAATCCAAGAGATGGTGTGAGTGTTAAAAAATAAAAATTGAAATTGCAGATCGAGTTGATGTAAGATTCCGTTTGGATGGAATCAAACAGATCCTGTCGACTTTCAAGCAGAGCCATTGCGTTAAAATCACTAAAATAAGTTTTAACAAGCAGCTTAGAATGCTCATCTGTTAGCGTGCTACCTTGAATTAGCTGAAGTAAAAGATGATTTTTGGCATAGTTTGCGGTCATGGAATCTAATCTTTTTTGAAGATGCTGTTCCTTTATGGAAGAGAGCACTTTTTGAAGAATATTGTTTAGCTCTTGCGGTTGAATAGGCTTAAGAAGATATTCACATACACCTAGGCGGATCGCAGTTTGGGCATAAGAAAAATCTTCATGAGCGCTGATAATGACGACGCGAAGATCTGGGTATAGGGCTAAAGCGTGCTTGCTCAGCTCAAGTCCATCCATAAAAGGCATCTGGATATCCGTCAAGAGAATATCAAAGTGTTCCTGTTGGAGATAGCCAAGTGCATCCTCACCATTAATCGCAGATGTGACTTCAAAGGGAAGCTTAAATTTTGAGATCAAAAAAACAATACATTCCAGTTCGTCCAACGCGTCATCCGCAATAAGTAAACGATACATCGTATTCATTATATCCCTCCGTTTTTATCATATTGTATTTTCTTTGCACTGTTTTACATGATAGTTTCTGATACTACTATAACAAAAATAAGTTGTTTTATCCATAAAAACAGCGTAAAAAATAAAGAGTGCAAGAAGCACAAATAAATGTCAATTTTTTTGCATTTACAGGTAGATTTATTTTTGATATTCTGAAATCAACAGGTAAAAGATGTTAGTATTGCATAAAAACAAAACAAGGAGGATAAAAGTAAATGAAGAAAATGACAAAAAGAACATTGGCATTAGCAATGAGCACAGGAATGTTGCTTTCCAATAGTGTGTGGGCAGCAGACACAGATGCAGATCCATATGGTGCAATGCCGGAAACTGTGACGCTGCATGTTGGCAGAAGTGAGGATGCGAATGCTTCATACCTGTCAGGACAGGATTCATTAAATAACTATCTGGTTGATTACATTAAGGAGCAATTAAATGTAGATTTTGTGTATGATTTTTCTGTTGCCTCTGATTATTCAACAAAGGTTTCCATGGCAATCGCATCTGGAAGTATCCCAGATATTATGTTTGTAACAGCATCACAGCTGAGAGAACTTGTTGCTGCAGATGCGGTAGAAGACATGACAGCAGTATATGAAACCTATGCATCCGATAATTTAAAGGCTGCATATGATACAACAGATGGCATTAGTTTTGAAAATGCAACATTTGATGGAAAACTGATGGCAATGCCGAGCATTTCTCCGGGTGCAGATGCAATTCCGATTCTGTTTGTCAGAGGTGACTGGATGGATGAACTTGGTCTGGATGAACCAAAGACTGTAGAAGATATTACCAACATTGTAAAAGCATTTAAAGAAAAGTACGGTGACAGCAACTCACTTGTAATGTCTCAGAACATTGTTAGCGAAAATGGAAACAATACCTATGGAATGGATGCACTGTTTGCATTGTATGGAGCATATCCGAAGCATTGGGTAACCGATGCTGATGGAAATCTTGTATATGGTTCTAATACAGACGAAGCAAAGACAGCACTTGCAGAGATTCGCAAACTTGTAGAGGATGGAACGATTGACGCATCCTTCACCGTGCGTGACAGCGATCAGTGTGCGGAGCTGGTAACGAGTGGACAGGCTGGTATTTTCTTTGGTGCATGGTGGAATATGAGCTGGCCACTTAACAATATGGTTGAGGAGGATCCAAACATTTATTGGAATGCATATATTGCACCATTAACAGATGATGGAACTTACAATACAGCGACTCTTTGTCCAAGCAGTAGCTTTATGGTAATTAAGGCTGGCGCTTCGGAAGAAGTAAAGGAGGCTGCTGTAAAGGTTATGAATTATCAGTTTGATATTGATCAGGATCAAGGCGAGAGTCTTAAGTCTAATCCATCCGATCCGTATAGTTGGACATCCATGCCATTCTCCATCTTGCTATCTACCTATACTGATAAAGAGACAAAAGCAGAAAAAGTGCTTAAGGCAGCAGCAGGTGAGTTGGATGAATCTGAGCTAACGGGAGAGGCAGCGCAGTGGTATGAATCCTACCAGGCCGCAGAAAAGGACGTTGCGGCAGCTGCAGCAGATAATGATTTAAGTGGTTGGGCATACGTAAGAGGTTGTAAGCCATTAGTAGAAGGTGCAGATATCATGAATAAGGTATTTGACGCAACTTATGCAAAGACAGAATCCATGGACAGCAAGTGGGCAACCCTTGAGAAACTTGAGGATGAATTCTATCTTCAGTACTTAAATGGTGAGGCAACTGATGATGATTTCGATGCTTACGTACAGCAGTGGAATGACCTTGGTGGTGCAGACATTACAGCTGAGCTAGCTGAAATGATGGTTGAATAAGTAGAATGTGATAAACTTAAACATGACAATTCGAATATGGTAATTTGAACGTGACAATCCGGGGCGGCTTATTTGGCCGCCCCATTGCAGAAAGGAAACGGAAAATGAGTAGAAAACAGAATCCGTCCGGCACAGCAAACATACAGACAGGCCGGAAAAAGAAAAAAATAAGCATCCGACATACTTGGCCATATCATTTGTTGCTGTTTCCAGGTATGATGGTTTTGCTAATCTATACCGTGGTACCGTTTTTGGGAAATGTAATCGCATTTCAGAACTTTAAGCCGATTATGGGAATTGCAAAATCAAAGTGGGTCGGATTTGAAAATTTCACTTATATGTTTAAGCTACCAGATACTTTTAAGATTTTTCGAAATACGCTTGTCATTGCAATTGGAAAATTGACTTTTAATTTGGTAATGTCGGTATTCTTCGCGATTTTATTAAATGAGGTTAGCAACAAATTGTTCAAGAAGACAATTCAGACAATCTGCTTTTTGCCTCATTTCCTTTCTTGGGTTGTATTAGCAATGATTTTCAGAGACCTTCTTGATGGAAGTGGAATCATTAACTCGGGTTTAATGGCGCTTGGTATTATCAAGGAGCCAATCGTATTTTTGGGAAATAACTCATGGTTTCAAGGCTTGATGATTGGAACAGATGTCTGGAAAGAGTTTGGATATGGTGCGATTATTTTTATTGCTGCATTGACAAGTATCAATACTGAATTATATGAGGCTGCGGCTATTGATGGTGCAGGACGTTTGCAGAGAATTTGGCACATTACATTGCCGGGTATTGCAGTGACGATTGTGCTTGTAGCGACTTTAAATATTGCAAATATTTTAAATGCAGGATTTGATCAGATTTATAACTTATATAGCCCGATTGTTTATTCAACAGGAGATATCATTGATACGTATGTTTATCGAATGAGTTTTGAAAATGCGCAGTACAGCTTGGCAACAGCGATTGGCTTGTTAAAATCACTGGTAAGCTTTATTCTAATCGTTGTGTCGAATTTCTGTGCTGGCAAGTTTGCAAACTATCGAATTTTTTAAGGAGGACGCCATGGTTAATTATAAGACTTGGAAAAACAGATTGTTTAATTTTGTGGTTGTTCTTCTGCTTGTGTTGATTACACTTGCGTGTCTGCTTCCACTATTACATATTGTGGCATTGTCGTTTAGCAGCAAAAATGCAGCCGTATCAGGAAAGGTAACTTTTTGGCCAGTGGAAATTACGCTGGCATCATATGAGTATCTTTTGGAGGACAGCCGTTTCTTTCAGGCTTTCTTTGTTTCGGTAAAGAGAGTACTTTTAGGTGGTGGACTTAACCTGCTTCTGACAATTATGATGGCATATCCACTGTCTCTTGAGACTGATGAATTTCCAGCAAGAAATCGTTATATGTGGTTTCTGATTTTTTGTATGTTGTTTGGTGCTAGCTTGGTTCCGTGGTATTTCGTAATTAAGGCCACAAAGTTAATTGACAGCATCTGGGCACTTGTAATTCCATCAGCAGTTCCGGTATATAATGTAATCTTGTTGATGAATTTCTTCAGAAACCAGCCTAAAGCAATTAAGGAATCGGCAAAAATAGATGGTGTGAATGCATGGCAGATGATGGTAAAGATTTGTGTGCCACTTGCAAAGCCAGCACTTGCAACTGTAACTTTGTTCAGTATTGTCGGTCATTGGAATAATTTCTTTGATGGATTATTGTTGATTAACAACCCAGATAAAGTTCCGCTTCAGACCTACATTCAGTCTCTTGTTGTTAAGCTTTCAGAGGCTAGTAATATGTCTTCAAGTGAGTTGATTCAAGTAATGTCTCAAAGAACTTTTAACGCAGCAAAGATTGTAGCATCTACAATTCCTATTCTAGTCATATATCCGTTTATGCAGAAGTATTTTGTAACTGGACTGACATTGGGATCAGTAAAAGAGTAAGAGATATAAGACATATCGTGTGAGATAGAACTGGCATAGAATATCAGATATTAAAAGTATAAGTTTTAAAATTAAATGCGACAAGAGGCATTAAACCTCTGCCGCATTTATTTTTTTTACTCAAAAAGCAGAATGCGGTAGAGCGTAAAAACTCTTACCGCATTTTTTATTTACAAAGGAAAGGAGAATGAGAACGTGGCAAGGAAATATAAAAGATTGAATTATGAAGACCGGAAAGCCATTGAAGCGATGTGCAAGCAGGGAAAGCGTGCAGAAGAGATCGCGGAAGCAATGGACGTTCACAGAGCAACCATCTACCACGAACTGAAAAGAGGTGGCGCAGAAAACGGAAACCGGAAGCAGTACAGCGCAGACATGGCACAGAAGGCAATATAATTTGTTCCCCGAAAAGGATCGGGGAAGTACATATGAAAGGCGGAAGAATATGAAGCTGAATATTAAAAAATTTATGATGACAGAAATGGGCGGAGAACTGGAAGAAACGATCAAGGCATGGGATCAGGCACTGGAAGAACGAAGAAAAGCGACGCCGGGAATTGGTGATCCAGATCAGGGAATAGGCTTCGGATATTGGGATCGTACATGCAAAAGCTGCCAGGATAGATGGGAAGTTTTCAAGTTAGCAATCAGACAGTTTTATGGAATTGAATTCAACTTTACACGGACAGATGAATACTTCGGAATTTGTAACGATGATGAAACTATCTGGCTGATGAAAGAGAACAGAAAGGAGGAACGACAGTGACAAAGAAAAGATCGACTGACATCCGGACATGTCCCGTGTGCGGGCATCCGGTGCAACGAAGTGACATGCAGTTCACACGGGATTGCAATGGGATCCCGTTCAGACTGGTTTGCTGGGACTGCTACGATCAACTAATGGCGAAAGGCTATGACGGGGAATATTACACAGAAGCAGATGAAAATATTGATTATGACTATTAAGAAGGTGAAGAAATGTACATTTTATCGCAGGACAAAACGCGGATTTATAACATGTCTGGTCACATAGAAGGGATCGGATATGAAGAATCAAAAGACTACAAACAAAGAAAGAGTGAAAACATCAGGCATACGATTCAGGTATTTGATGGATGCGCAGAGGAGATCGCGGAGTTCAAAACGAAAGAAGATTGTATGTTGGTGATATATGCGATCTTTAAAGGGATGGAACAGGATAGCAAAGCAGTAGAGATTCCGACACAGGAAGAAATGGAAAAACAGAAAGATCTGATCAAACAGCTTGCGGAAGCAGGGCAGGAAGTGGCAGCAGGCATCGAAGATCTTCTGAAAGAAATGTTCAACGGAGAGTGAAGCCGAAACGGGGCGCAAGCCCCGTCCGGTCACGATGGCAACGTGATCGCTGACGATGGCAAGCTGATAGCCGTCCGATGAACACTGTGGAAAAATAGCGGCGGGCATAGACTGCCAGAATTCTATGCGGATGTCCAACAGGTTTTCAGATGCTTTTTAATGCGAAAAGCAACAACGCAGCGTCAGATGTTGCCGGAAGGGATGTGGTGATATATATGACTGCGCTGATCAGCGCAGATTGATTATGCCGGAAGGCGGTACATAGAAAGGAAAATGAACAGATGACAGCAACAGAAGAAAGACCAGTGCAGATTTTGGAACTATTCGGAGGAATAGGAAGCCCGCGATGTGCATTGCGAAATCTAAAGATACCAACAAAAGCGATCGACTACGTTGAAATTGATGAAAAAGCAGTCCGATCTTATAACAATATGTTTAGTGAAGAACTGCCATATAAAACACAGTCTGTTGTGGGGTGGAACCTGAAGCCGGATATTTTGATACATGGAAGTCCGTGTCAAGATTTCAGTATAGCCGGACATCAAAGAGGGGCGGACGAAGGAAGCGAAACAAGATCAAGTTTAATGTGGGAAACGATTCACATTATTGACCAGATGGGGGAATGGAAACCGAAATATGTGATCTGGGAAAATGTGAAAAATGTGACATCGAAACATATGATTGCGAATTTTGTGCGTTATCAAAAAGAGATGGAACGAATGGGCTATACAAATAATTACGATGTTTTAGATGCAAGAGAATTCGGGCTGCCGCAAGCACGCGAAAGAGTGTTTACAATCAGCTGCCTGAATGGTGAAAAATTTGATTTCACAAGTCTGATCAGGACGCCTATGCGTAAGATCAGCGATTTTTTGGAAGATAACGAAAATGTTCCAGAAGTATATAACGTCACACAGCCATCTGTATATAACGTGATCGGCGCGTCAGGGATAAAAAGGGCGACGGTGATCAAAGATTTTGCCTACACGATTACAACACGGCAGGATAGAACACCAGCACAGGTGATTGATTGTGGATCAGGACGATACAGATATTTGACAGAACGGGAATGCTGGCGGCTGATGGGATATACAGACGAAGAATTTGAAGCAGCAAAAGCTGTACATGAGAGAAAAGGAAGATATTACATGACACTGTATAAACAGGCGGGGAATAGCATAGCGGTTCCGATATTTGAAAGCATCTTCCGAAAGATAATTCTGGGAGAGGAGAAGAGAAAGAAGGATGACAGTGAACGTCAGGAAGGCGATGCAGGACGTTAGAAAAGCAGGGTAATATAAAAGCCCTCTGGTATGCTTGGCGGCACCAGAAGGCTTCACAGTGGCTTCAGGACGATGCCCGAAAACCATAGTACACATCAAAGATATTGTACACCGGACAGCCTGAAAAGTCAATGAATCCGCGCTTTTCTGAACTTCCTAAAACGACCTTGTAATGGATACTAACAATTCAACTAAAGGAAGTAAAGGGAATGAGAAAGAGAAGAAGGAAGGCTGTATATGTCCCTTATGACTATGAAACAGCGTATAAGAATAGTTTGGATAAGATGGAGGAAGCAAACGAAGAAAGGATCCTGAAGGAAGGCAAGGTGAAAAGCATCTATGCAACGAAGGAGATTCGATCAGGTGATCAGCTGGAAGTGGAAATCTATCCAGAGTTTACAAAGGGACAGAAAGATCAGATCCCGGATGAAGGGAAAAGAAAAAGGCAAAGACAGGCACAGAAGAATCTGAATGATAAAAACAGTAAAAAGATGTGCGAAAGGGTGATCAGTGAGAACTTCACGGATAGAGATATATGGGCGACATTCACATACACGGATGACAATATGCCTGCTTCGATGGAAGTGGCAACGAAGAACATGCAGAACTATATCAGGCGACTGAATTACCAGCGGAAGAAGCAGGGATTGAGTAATGCAAGATATGTGTATGTCACAGAATGCAGTGAAAAAGGACGCTGGCATCATCACATCGTTATGGATGGCGATGTGGATATGGACACGGTTGAAGCAGTCTGGAATCTTGGAAAAAGAAATGAGATCAGAAGGCTTCAGAGGGATGAAAACGGTCTGGTCGGAATGGCAAGGTACATCACGAAAGAGAAAAGCAAAAAAGGAAAGTATCAAAAGACATGGTGTGCATCAAAGGGACTGCGGAAACCGAAAGAAAAAGTCAATCATTACAAAACGAAACAGAAGGATGTGGACAGGATCGTAAAAGGAGATCTGAATGTCTGCGATCATTTGATGAAATGGTATGGCGATAAATATGATTTTGCTGAAGCAGAAGTGAAATATAACACGTTCAACGGCAGGTTCTACATATACGGGCGGATGCGGTTGAGGAAAGGAACGGCACATGACAAGGGCAAGAAGTAGGAGAACAGCACGAAGAAAGATCAAAAGACTGATCAGGAAGACTTTGAAGATCGTATGTGCTGTATGGGATTTCATTGCAAGGCATCCGGCAATGCTTGCGATGCCGCTGATCATTTTTCTGCTGGTGCTGACAATACAAATGCACGAATTTGAAAAGCAGGTGCAGGCGTGGGATCAGGAGATCCGGCAGCAGCAGGAGCAGATCGAAGAATTGTATGATCGGCAGGATCCAGTGGAGCAGACAGACATGACGGATGTATATGGATGCAAAAGTCTGTACGGTACATATGATTTTCCGTGGAATACAATGTCGCAGGACTGGGGGAGCGATCAAGTGACAGGATTTTATTATCATGAAATATCTGAAGAATGCAAGGCAGCAGGCGGAGAGTTGCCGACGATCATTCAGGTATATACATACATTGTATGCGAACAGAATGGCGTCGATTATGAAATGGTTTTTGCATTGATCGAACAGGAATCCCGATGCAGATGGGACGCTGAAGGCGACAATGGAACGTCAATCGGTTTGATGCAGGTGTCGGAAAAATGGCATATGCAAAGGATGGAAGAACTGGGAGCGTATGACTTGAAGAATCCATATCAGAATGTGCTGGTTGGCGTGAATTATCTGTCAGAAATCCAGAACGATCTTCGCGGAACAGTACCAGATGAAGATCTTCCGTACTATACGCTGGCAGTTTATAACTACGGGAAGCAGGGCGCAAAAGCGAATCTGTGGGATCAGGGCGTTGTGAAGTATACATACAACACAAAGATTATGGATCGAGCGCAACAGCTGAAAGAAGAGAAAAAGAAAGCAGAGGAGGGGCGCGGATGATCAGGAACATCACGAAGAAGATCAGACACATGATCCATATGATCAGGATCCAGCAATGTCATCACTGCTGCCTGTTCTGCAAATATTGGAACATATGCAAGGAGGAAGAAGAGTGAATCGAAGATACGCAAGAAGAAGCGAGGATACAGAGCAAATGAGCGTCATGGACTGGGCGCGATGGAACCAGAACGCGCATCCGGAACTGGAACTGCTGCATCATTGCCCGAATGGGGGGAGCCGCAACAAAGCGGAAGCAGTGAAATTGAAGCAGATGGGCGTGAAAGCTGGGATTCCGGATCTGTGTCTTCCGGTTCCGATGGGAATGTACAACGGTTTGTACATTGAAATGAAATACGATACCGGAAGACTGGAAGACAGTCAGAAGAAAATGCTGAAGGCACTGGCGGCAGCAGGACATTACTGCACAGTTTGCTATGGGGCAGAAGAAGCGATCCGGGTGCTACAAGAATATATCAACCTGAAGAAAATTGATACTGGAAACAGAGAAGATGCAATGTCAGAACAGAACCTGATGATCAGAAAGAACGGGAAAGTGAAATGTATTATTTTCAAAGAGTAGAAGAAAGATCCAAACAGGCAAGGAAAGCACTGAAGAACTGTGAACTGGCACAAAGGCACAAAAAATTCGGATTCAAGGAAGCAATGATCAGCAGCCGCGGAGAATGTACCGGGTGCAGAAATCCGGATGATGGGACGCTGGATCGAAAGTGCAAGCGTTGCAAGTATAACGAATACTATGAAGCGAAGTGATTATGCTTTTCCTTGCGGCGGCTGCATATGCAATCACTGCGCGAACAATCTATACAGCGAAGATAAAACGGCAGGAGAAGCAAAGATATTTTGCGACGCCTGCGAGTGGTGCAGATGGTATGACGGAGATACGAAGAATCCGGATAAGTGGAAACAGGAATGTGATGAATATATCATCACGGAGGAACAGGCAAAAAGAAACAGAAAAAAATTCAAAATTGTGAAATAGGAGGTACACATCATGAAAACAATCGCAATTATGAACCAGAAGGGCGGGATCGGCAAAACAATGACGGCGGCTTCGATCGCTTACCTGCTGGGAGAAGAACAGGGGAAGAAGGTGTTGCTGGTCGATGCGGATCAGCAAGGCAATGTATCAATGCTGTATGACAGATATAAACCGGAAGGGATCGGGATGTCTGAATTATTGGAAAGACACAGAAGCGTCGGAGGATCTTACAAGACAACAGACCTGATCCAGACAACACCGTATCACAATATTGACATCATCACAGCAAATGGATATTTAATGCGGACTAACATGAATCTGCTGCTGAACGAAAAAGAAGATCAGATCCTTCGCTTTGCGGCTGCAATGCTGGAAGTGCAGGACGTATATGATTATTGCGTGGTTGATTGTGGGCTGCTGCTGGATATGACCGTGACGAATGTTTTGGTGGCGACAGATCTTGTGATCCTTCCGGTTAAGATCGGCGGATTTGAAATTGAAGCGATTGCGAATATGGATGAACAGCTGGAAGATCTGCGAAGCCTGAACGACCGGATCCGCATGAAGATTTTAATGACTATGCGACAGAAGAACCAGACAAGCCTTCAGGTGGAAGCATGGCTGAAAGAATCATCTGGACAGGATTGCTTCGTGACGGCTGTTAGAAGATCCATCATTGCGGAAAAGGCAACCATGCAGCGCGTACCGCTTCCGAAGTTTTCTAAAAATTGTATTGTCACACAGGACTATCGGAATGTTGTGACGGAACTGCTGAAAGATATGGAGGGATAGACATGGAAATTGATGGACAGGTAACGATCAGCCTGAAGACATTTAATCAGCTTCAGGACAGAGCAAAGCAGGCGGACGAACTGAAAAAGAAAATGCAGGATCTACAAGAGGAGATCACAGACATTATTGATCAGATCGACGAATCGGAAGCGGAACCGATATTTCGTGAAATTGATGATAACAATATGACGGATAAACAGATACAGAAAAGGTTCGATGAAGCGATTGCGAAGTTTAGGATCATTCTGGATCCGGAGAAGACAAAGCGTTTGATTCAGAAGTACATAGAAAAAGACAGAAGTGATTCACACGCGGATGTGAAGAACGCAAGCCGGAAGGTGCTGGAACAGATAACGATCACGATAAAAGCAGAGGAGGAATAAACATGGCAGCAGGATGGAGCGTAATGGATGCCTTAAATAAAAACAGCAAGGCAGCAGCAGAAGAGAAACCGAAAGCAAGATTCCGGACACGGGACATTAGCATCCGGAAGATTTACAGCAATGACAGGAATTTTTATTCGATGCCGGGAATTGAACAGCTGGCACAGGAAATCTTGGCGGTCGGTTTGATGGAGAATATGACAGTAGCATATGCGCCCTGTGAACGCGGAGAATATAAGATCATCGCCGGGGAAAGAAGATGGCGTGCATTGAATTTGTTACTGGAAAAGGGATATGAAGATTTTGAAACGGTGACATGCCAGATCAAAAGCGCAGCTGAAGAGAATGAAGAAATGGTACAGCTGATCATTGCGAATGCGTATCGCGATAAGACGATCGCGGACATGTTGGAAGAGGAAAAACGCCTGAAGGAATCACTTCAGTACATGAAGGATAATGGATTGACGCTTCAGGGGTACAAACTGGACAGCGGGCGTCTGCGTGACGTGATCGCTTCAATTATGAACACGACCGGAACGAAGATTGCACAGATTGAAAGTATTAACAAGCATTTGATTCCGGAATTTTCGGCAGAACTGAAAGAAGGTCGCCTGACCTTTTCGGCAGCATATGAAATTAGCGGAATGGCAGAGGACAAGCAGATGGAACTGCTGGAAAAGTACAAAGAAGACGGGCTGTCATTAAAAGAAGTGAAGCAGGCAAAGAAAGAGATCGAAGAAGCAGCAGAAAAAGCAGAGATTCCGGGACAGATGAATTTGCCGGAAGATCCGGAGGAATGGGGACAGGAGGAAACGGCAGAGGAGCAGGAAGAAGAATGGCAGCAGGCACATCCGGAAAGCATTACATCGCTTTGCTATTCATGCCAGCGATATTCAGAATGCAACGTGAAAACAGGGACATGTCAGGATTGTGATCGTTATGTTGATAAAGCGGAAGCTGAAAAGACGCCGGAACAGCGGTATGACGAAGAACAGGCGGCAATCGACAGGGAAACGGCGAAAAAGCTGACTGAAATGGAGCAGGAAGAAAAGATGCAGAACCTGCCTTCGGATGAAAAGAAAGCGCGAATGATGCGAGTGTCAGCGGAATTATTCAAAGACATCAAAGAAGGAAAGATCCGCCACATGATTGTGAAAGAGGATCAGGCAGGATACAGAGAAAAGGACATTTTGACACTGCTTGCATTCCGTGATGGAAGATCAACAGGTGAACAGATGCGTGTATGCATCACATGCGCCGACGATGCACAGACATCCAGTGCGATCATTGAAGGATATGCTGTCATCGGGATTATGGATGTCTACGATGCGGAAGCATTGGGACTGATTGACTTGGAGGATGAAGACTGATGGCAGATAGAAACAAATTTGTAAAGCCAGAATTGAAGAAATACAGTGCGAAGAAGCTGTTGACACAGGATAGATTGATGAACGCTATGATCGGAATCAGAGAAATTCAGACGAAGCTGTGGGAAACGATGCCGGATGATCAGTACGAAAAGCTGGAACCGGAATTTGACACAGCAATCGCTGCAATGATGGCGCATATGTGCGGGGTAATGCCCGCACACGCGCAGCTGGATCAAGAAAACAGTCAAGACATCCTGATGCCTGCGACATAGGAAAGGAGAACGACATGGAAAAGAAATTCAATGAAGAAGCGTACAGAAACGGATCAGAAGTTGTCTGCGATGTCTGCGGATCTGTAATTGAACACATAAATGTGAAAACTAGAGTTATTGCAAGACAGGCGGAGGGCTTCAACGTAACAGAACAGTATTTTACCTGTCAGGAATGCGGAAAGAAATACACAGTGCTGATTGTAGACCATGAAATGCAGTTCCTGATTCAGAAACGGCAGCAGGTAGAACGACAGATCAAATTGCATAGACAGATCCGGAGCAGGGCGCAGACAATCCAGCGTTTGATCATGAAGGATGAAAAAATCAAGAAGCAGCAGGAAGAAAGAATGATTATGCTGAAGGAACAATACAAGGAGGAAGTCGGATCATGATGCAGATGAACATCGAAAGAGTGATAAATGCAACAGGATCGTTGCTGATCTGGCTTGTGATGATACTGGCAGCAGTGATTCTTGTGGGACTGATCGTAATTGCAGTAAATGCAATCGGTCAGGGTATTAAAGAAATGGACAGGAAAGGGGAAAAGAAAGATGCAGATAACAACACTTCCGAAAGATGATGTAAAAAGAGGAGAAATCTATTATATAAGCCGGGGCGGATACAACACAGGGAGCGAACAGCAGGCAGACAGACCGGGCGTGATTGTCAGCAATGATAAAAATAATAAAAACAGTCAGACGCTGGAAGTTGTATATTTGACAACGCAGCCGAAGAATGAACTTCCGACACATTGCACGATCCGATCAACAGGGCGCGTCAGCACTGTTTTGTGTGAACAGATCCACACAGTCGCTGTGGAACGCATTGGAAAATACATCGGGGTGTGTACAGCGCAGGAGATGCAGAACATCGACATAGGACTGATGATCTCGATCGGTTTAGGCGATGCGGGGGGGGGCGACGAAGGACAAAACAGTTGTCACTGATCAGAAAGAAGAGAAAAAAGCAGAGGAGAAAAAGACGGAAGAAAAAGTACAGACGGAAACAAATGAAGAACTGATCAAGACAAGGACGGAAAGAGATATATTCAAAAAGCTGTATGAACAGATGACCGAAAGGCTGTTAGAAAGGCGAGAATGAGCAAAACACAGATTGTACTTGCAACAGGGGAAGTATACGACGTTGAAGACAAAGGAGAAAGAAGAATACTAATTCCAGTGGGATATATAAAGCAGGAGGAAGAAAAACATGAACAAAGTGATTTTGATGGGACGTTTAACACGGGATCCGCAGGTGAGATACACACAGGGACAGGATCCGATGGCGATTGTAAGATTTACGCTTGCGGTCGATCGAAGGGGCAGAAAACAGGAAGGTCAGCAAGATGCTGACTTTCCTTCTTGCGTTGCTTTTGGAAAAAGTGCGGAATTTGTGGAAAAGTATGTGCATCAGGGAACGAAGATTGTATTGACCGGGCGGATCCAGACGGGAAGCTACACAAATAAAGACAATATCAAAGTATACACGACGGAAGTGATCGCGGAAGACATTGAATTCGCAGAAAGCAAAGCGATAGCAGAGGGATCCGGCGGAGCAGGAGGACATCAAAAACCGGATCAGACGGAAAATGATGGATTTATGAATATACCGGAAGGAATCGACGAAGAATTACCTTTCAATTAGGCGAAAAGGAAGGATGTGACGATATGGGGCTGAAAGAAGCGTTTAGAAAAGTAGGACAGGCAATCGAAGAAACAAAAATGAAGATCGGAATGAAAAAATATAAAAAAGGCGGAATTCAGATCGAAGAAAAAGACCAGAAGCCGGAAATGGTAATTCCTGTAAATGATATTTCACTACCGGAAGAAAAAAAGAAAACAGAAGATGCAGAAATCCGAAAAATCGAAGATCTTCCAGCATATGAAGACAGAAAATTCTATATTGCGGCTAAAATGCAGGTTGAACCGGAGAAAGTGGAAAAAGTGATCAGAAAAACGGAAGCAGAATGGAATCTGTCGCCGGATAAGGCAGCAGAAACATTGAAAATGATCAGTGATGCAGCCGTGAAGCTGAATATGACATTTGCGGAAATGATGGAGAATATACGGCAGGTGGCTGACAAAATATCAGAGGTTTTCAGGCGTATACATGAAAATAATACGATGACAGAAACACAGATCAGAAAAAGAGAGTTATGGCGGCGATATTATGAGGAGAAAAGCCGGATGTCAAACAATGAGCGCAGAAGGCGAGGGATTCCGATGGTAAAACGACCAAAACGGCAGCAGTATAGACCGCCGAAAAAGAAGACGACAAAAGGATAATAAAGGAAGGATGGTGTGGCAAATATGGAGCAGGAAAAGGAAAAGAATGAAGAAACCTTCGTGAAGAAGGTGGTGCAGACAGCACTGGAAGCGGAAAGACAGATCCGCAGGCAGCAGGTGCTGCACAACACACGGATGCTGATGGAAGAATACATCGAAATGAAAAGACATATTGAAAGCGCAGTATCAGAGGAAGAAGAACTAAAGGAAGAACAGTATGATGTATTCAGAGGAGAAGGCGCACATCTTGGAAGTGTTCGCAGATCAAAAATGAAGACAGCGATGATGATTGCGAATATTGACAGAGCAATGGAAGAATTGCGGGCAGAATATGAAACGAAAGAAATGGTATACAAATACGATGCCTTTAAGATGCATTATATTGATGGGGTATCGTATGAAGAGATTGCAGACATCCAGAACTGCGGAAAGAACACACCGTCCAGATGGTCAAAAGAATTGATCAGGAAAATGTCAGTGAAGTTATTCGGGATAGATGGCGTTGAAAAATATTAAAAAGAAATCCTTTTTGCTTTTCTTTTTGGGGAAAAGTTGGGGAAAAGCTGGGGTTTTAATGGTGGGATGAAAGATGTAAACTGATAGCGTGGAAAGTTGCAAGAAGCGATTGTACAGAAATGTGCAGTCGCTTTTTTATTGCCGTTTCCACGCCCTTCTGAACACTGCAACGGGCATCTGCAAAGATGCCTGCGTGCAGTGCATATATAGCACGAAAGAAGGTGGTACATAGTGCTATTACACAGATGTAAATGCGGGGTATTGATACCGCAGGAATTACGCCTGTGTCCGGACTGTGAAGCAAAGGAAAGCGACAAGATGTCAAGGCATATGGAATACAATCTGCGCCGAAGAAATAAGAAAGCAGCGGCTTTCTATGTGTCGGCAGAATGGCGCAAAGTACGGGCGTTTGCACTGTCTTTATATGACGACTTGGACATGTATGCGTACTATGTTCAACACAAGATTGTTGTGGCTGACATGGTACACCACATCACGGAGATAGAAGAAGACTGGACGCAGCGTTTGAATGTGGAAAACCTATTCCCGTTAAGCAATGGAAACCACGGTATCATCAGTGCGCTGTACAAGAAGGACGAAGCAACGAAAAGACAGACGCAGGAGCTGTTGCGGAACATTATCCGGCAGCACTGGAAAGGGGCAGGGGGTATCGAAAAAGTTTTGACCGGGCTGGATTAGTCGCGCCCCCTCTATTCTGTGGAGAAAACTCCCCACGGAAATTTCAGATATAAGGGCAAACGGTCATGTGTCAGATTCTGACACAATCCGCAAGGAAAAGCAGCGGGAAAGGAGGTCGATATAATGGCAGGACAACGACAGCCGATCGCGCTGGTACAAGCAAAAGGAAAGAAACATCTGACAAAGGCAGAGATCGCAGAAAGAGAACGGACGGAAGTGAAAGCACCGTCGGACAGAGTGACGCCGCCGTCATACCTGACAGCTACGCAGAAAAAGGCATTCAGAAAAACGGTGAAAGAACTGCGGGCGATCGACCTGATTTCAAACTTGGACGTGGAAGCACTGGCGCGGTTAGTGATCGCGCAGGAGAAATACAGAGAAGTGACAGAAACGATCGCAAAGCAGCCGCTGATGGTAACTGTGGCATATGACACAGGGAAAAAAGATGCAGAAGGCAATCCGATCATGGCAGAACATGAGGTTGTGAACAGTCAGGTGGAACGTCTGGCGATCATTCAGGACAGGTATTTCAAACAGTGCCGACAGGGTGCAGCAGATTTTGGACTGACAGTATCGTCAAGATGCCGCCTGATTATTCCAAAAGCACCGGAAGCACCGAAGACAAACAAATTTAAAGACAAGTTTGCGTGATGATGCGATGCAGGACAGAACGACACAGTACGCTGCGGATGTCCTTGCGGGAAAAATAATTGCCGGGGATCTGGTAAAACTTGCCTGCAAGCGTCATCTGGACGACATCGAAAAGTCAAAGGCTGCGCCATATAAATACTATTTTGATGTGGAGCAGGCGGAAAGAATCATTGAATTCGCTGAAACATTGACCATCGCAGAAGGCGAAGAGGAAGAACAGGTCGAATGTTACGCATTCCAGTGTTTTATTCTCGGAAATCTGAACGGATGGCGGACAAAAACAGGCGGACACAGAAGATTCCGAACATCATATGTGCAACTTGGAAGACAGAACGGTAAATCTTTTCTGAATGGAATTCTGGCTGCATATTACGGAAATTTTGAGAAGTACAAATACGGTCAGATATACTGCACAGCAACGAAAAAAGATCAGTCGCTGATCGTATTCAATGAAATTGTGAAGTTTATCCGGTCAGATCCTGATCTGGATGAATGCTTCTGCGTCCACGAACACAACAGCACAATAGATTGTTTGCTGACACATAGCAAAATAAAGGCACTTTCAGGAGATACGAAGTCAATCGACGGATTCCGCCCGTATCTTGGAATTGTTGATGAATACCATGCACACAAAAACGACCAGATGTACAAACTTCTGGAAGGCGGAATCAAGAAGATGAAATCTGCGCTGATCAGTGTGATCACGACAGCAGGGTTCGATCTGAAGTCACCATGTTATGCATTGTATGAATATTGCGTGAAGGTGCTGAAAGGCATTGCACACAATGATTCGCAGTTCATATACATCGCACAAATGGATGAAACAGACGACATGTGGACACCGAAGAACTGGATCAAGGCGAATCCGATTCTGCAATATGATCCGGAAGCACTTGAAAACATGGTTCCGATTGCTGAAACAGCGAAAGAAATGGGCGGATCCAGTTTGCGCGATTTCATTGTGAAACAGCTGAACATGTGGATTCAATGGACGAATGATGTCTATTTGAAAGACATGGAATTGTGGCAAAATGGCGCAACAAAGAAGACACTAGAGGATTTTCGGGGACAGAAGTGCTATGTGGGACTGGATCTTTCTGCTGGTGGAGATTTGACATCACTGGCGATCGTATTTCCGTTCTTGAAAGATGATGTCAGAAAATATTTTGTTCATGCACACAGTTTCATACCGAAAAGAAGGGTTGAAGAACATATCAAAACAGACCGGACGGAATATGACTTATGGATCCGCGACGGACTTGTAACGGTAACAGAAACGATGGGCGGGGTAAAAACTGACTATCGGTATATTTTAACCTACTTGGAAAAAATCATCACCGATTATGAACTGGATGTGCAATTTATTCTTTACGATCCGCATAATGCGTCAGCTTTCCTGACGGATCTGGAAGCATTGGGATTTGACAGCGTGGCTGTAACACAGTCAGCAAAGGCACTGAATGATGCAACGGTTGACTTCAAACTTGAAATTGAATCCGGAAATGTGGAACACGATGGAAACGCGATGATCAAATGGTCGATCGCGAATGCAAAGACAACTTCCAACAGTTTCGGAGAAATCAAGATCGACAAAGAGTATCAGACAGAACGAATCGACGTGATAGATGCGATTATTGACGCATGGACAGCTGCAATGAAAGGCGAAGTGAAACAGAATACAGCAGAATCGGTCGAAGAATGGCTGAAACTATATGAAGCAAGCAAGAAAAAACAGGCGAGGGGGTGATGCAGGTTGAATGTATGGCAGAAGTTCAAAGGATGGATTGCGAAAAAAATGAACTTCACCGTGGAAACATCGCCAACGATGAAGGAAGAATCATTTCTTGAATGGCTTGGTGTGAAAAGAAAAAACAAGGATGTGATGGCGGAAGTAACATACTTCACATGCTTGAAAATGATGTCTGAAACGCTGGCAAAAATACCGTGGAAATATTATCAAAAAACAGACAAAGGGATCATTGAACCAGAACTGTCGGATGTTGCGAAACTGCTGAAAAACAGACCGAATCCATTTATGACGCCCACAGCTTTCTGGAATGCTGTGGAGATGAACCGAAACCACTTCGGAAATGCGTATGTATATGTCAGGTCGAAGTTCAAAAGAAAAAAATACGGCGGAGAATACAAAGTCATGGACTTGTGGATCATGCCGTCGAACTGCGTGCAGATCGTAGTGGATGATGAAGGATACTTCGGAGGAAGGGGAAAGATCTGGTACGTCTACAACGATAAATACAGCGGGCAACAATATGTGTTCGGGACAGATGAAGTCCTACATTTCAAGACATCACACAGCTTGGATGGTATTACGGGGCTTCCTGTGCAGGCAATATTGAAGACAACTGTGGAGGGCGCAGCGGCATCACAGGACTATCTGAACAGTTTATATGAAAGCGGACTGACTGGGAAAGCAACGCTGGAATACACAGGAGATCTGAACAAAGATTTGAAAGAAAAACTGGTGCAGGCATTTGAAGAATTCGGATCAGGTGCAAAAAATGCCGGAAAAATCATTCCGGTTCCACTTGGGATGAAGCTGACGCCGCTGGATATTAAACTTTCGGACAGCCAGTTCATCGAATTAAAGAAATATTCAGCACTTCAGATTGCAGCTGCATTCGGAATCAAGCCGAATCAGATCAATGATTATACAAAATCTTCGTACAGCAACAGCGAAATGCAGCAGCTGTCATTCCTGACAGATACGATGCTTTTTGTGTTAAAGCAGTATGAAGAAGAAGTCAATTATAAGTTGTTGACAGATGAAGAAGCCTTCAGTGAAGGAAAATATTACAAACTGAACGAAAAAGTTTTACTAAGAACTGACAGCAAGACACAGATGGAGATCTTCGCAACAGGTGTCCAGAACGGAATTCAAAAAGTGAATGAATGCCGACGAAAACTGGATCTGATGGATGCAGAAGGCGGCGATCAGCTGATCGTGAACGGAAATTATATTCCGATCACAGAAGTTGGAAAGCAGTACGAAAAAGCAGGAAATGCACAGCAACAAAGCGTGCTTCCTATACAGCCGGAAACGGATCAGAAAACGCAGAAGGATCCGGAAGAAGGAGATCAGGCAGACACGACCGGAACAGAACCTGATGAAAAAGAATCGCAGGAAGGAGGGGAAAACGATGAAGAATAAATTCAATTTTTCACGGAGAAATCCAAAAACAAAGAAGATTGAAAATACTGGATTTATGGAATTCAGAAATGTATCGAATAATGCAGCAGACCTGTATATATACGGCGACATTGTTTCTTCAACATGGGAAGCATGGTGCGATGAAGATACATGCCCGCAGGATATATCAGATTTTATGAATCAGATTGAACCGGGGGCTGAACTGACGGTGTACATCAACAGCGGCGGTGGTGATGTATTTGCCGGGATAGCGATTCACAGCATTTTATCACGGCATACCGGACATAAAACAGGCATCGTGGACGGAATGGCTGCGTCGATCGCATCCGTGATCCTGATGGCTTGTGATTCGATTGTAATGTCATCGGGAGCGCAGATCATGATTCACAAACCGCTGTCATGGGCGTATGGAAATGCGGATGATTTTCAGCGGCTGATCAGTGAACTGGATAAATGCCAGAAAAGCATCACGGACATATATATGGGACGAGTGAAAGAAGGTGTGACAGAAGAACAGGTCACAGATCTGATCAATGCTGAAACATGGATGACGGCAGAGGAAGCAAGGGAAATCTTCGATGTGCAGATCGAAGAACGTCCAGCGGTCGCCGCCTGTGTTGGCTGGATGATGGAGAATTTCAAAAAAGCACCGGAAGGCATTAAAACACAAAGCGCAGATGATGTGACGGCGAAGATTACAGCCGAAGAAGAAGCGATCATCGAAGAAATGGAACTTTTCGGAATCTAAGGAGGAAAACAGAATGAGCAAAGAAGCAAGGGCATTGCTGAAGAAGATCAATGACAAGAAAAATGCGATCAGAGGTCTTCAGGGACAGGGAAAAACACAGGAAATGAAGGATCAGATGGCGGAACTTCGTGAGATGCAGGAAGAATTCGACATGCTGATGGAAATGGAAGAAGACGATGACGATGGTATCAAGGATTCTTTACACAATGGGAAGGTGAAGGAAATTGAAGATGGTCAGAAGTCTAAAAAGTACAGCAAAGCGCAGGTGTGCAAAGCGTTTGTAAACAGGATCGTATGTGGTCTTCGTAAACGTGCTATGCCGGAAGAAGATCAGGAGATCATGGACAGCTTCAAAAACATGATGAAGGAAGGCGAAGACGAGGACGGAGGGTTTACGGTTCCGGAGGATGTAAGCACAGACATCATTGAACTGCGCCGCACAGAAAACGATCTGGAACAGTACGTCAATGTTGAAAAGGTAGCAACAATGAGTGGATCCCGTGTGATCGAGGTTGATGCAGACAGTACACCTTGGGGCGATGTGGATGAAGGTGGAGAATTTGAAGAGGAAGAAACACCGAACCTGAAACAGATCAAGTATGCAATCAAGAAAAAGGGCGGAATTTTGAAGACAACACGCGAACTGCTTCAGGATACTGCTGTGAATATCCTTGCATACCTGAATAAATGGATCGCAAAGAAGTCAAGAGCGACAAGAAATGCTGCAATTCTGAATGTGATTAACACGATCACAAAAGGAAAAGAAGTTGCGGTTGCGACTTTTGATGATTTCAAAGACGTATTCAACGTGAAGCTGGATCCGGCGATTGCAGTAAGTTCTATTGTGCTGACGAATCAGGATGGCTTTAACTACATGGACAAGCTGAAGGATAAGGATGGCAAGTACATCATGCAGCCGGATCCGACAGATGCAACAAAGACACTTCTTTTTGGAAAGTATCCGGTAAAGGTTGTGAGCAATAAGACACTGAAAAGCACAAATGTATTAAAAGGCGGAGCAGGATCTGACAAAAACGATGTGACTGGTTATAAATATCCGGTATACATGGGAGATCTGAAGGAAGCTGTTACCATGTTTGACCGCGAGAAAATGACGATCGAACTTTCTACTGAAGCGGGAGATCTGTGGGCGAAGGATCTGACGGGAATCAAGGTTCGTGACAGATTTGACGTTCAGCCTGTTGATGAAACTGCGGTTGTTAAAGGAGAAATCAGCGTTGCTGTGGCTGGCTAACAAAAAAAGGGGCGTGATGATATGAGCCTAAAGGAATTGAAGCAGTATCTGCGCGTCGATTATACAGACGATGACAGCATGATCGAACTAATGCATGATGCTGTCATCGACGAAATGAAGGAACTGATTCCGTCATTCGATCCGGAAAAGCCAACAAATAGGCAGAAAATACTGATCTGTTCGTATGTGAAGGAATTATACGATCACAGGGATCGAATGTACAACAACGGGAAAATCACATCTGATTCAACGGAACGCATCAGGTACGCGATTCAGTCAATGATGCTGAAAGAAACGTTAAGGGGATAGCATGGCAACAGCAAGGATCAAATTTTATAAGCGAAACAAAAGTCTGGAAAACGGACGGCAGCAGGAAAAAGAACCGACACTGTTTTATGAAGCATGGTGTGAGATCAGAAACCTTTACGGGCAGGAATTATATGAAGCACTGGATGTCAGGCTGGAAAATGCAATCGTATTTGAAGTGAGATATTGCAGACGTATAAAAGAGATTAAAGCACATGCAAAAGATTTCTTGATCGAATTTGAAAGCGACAGATATGACATTTATGCAACGGATTTCAAACAAAATGACAGGCAGTATGTGCAACTGAAAGCTAACAGACGCGACTGACAGGAGGAAATAGAGATGGAAATATCGTTCCGATTTGAAGGATTTGAGGAAGTACAGCGCGGTGTGGAAGCCCTGTCGTCAAGTGCTGAAATCGGAGCGATCAATAAAAAAATATTTCAGAGATCCGCCGATATTACAGAACCGAAGATGAAGGCACACATGGCAAGATCTGCTGACAATTCAAAGTCAGGACGGAATGGATACAGACCGCCGGGACATGCGCGGGACAACATTCCTAAGAAGGTAACGACCAAAAAAGGCGAAGTCGGATGGGAATTGAATGGCGACGCGCAAAACTGGTTTTACATGAAGTTTGTGGAGTGGGGGACATCGAAAATGCCACCACGGGACTTCCTGAATAATACGAAATCGGAGTGTGAAAGCGAATATCACATGATAGCTGATCAAGAGTACCAGAAAGCATTGAATGAAAAACTGGGAGGATAAAACAGTGGATGTTATTGGATTGGCAGCGGAAGCATTGAAGCCGATTTCAGATGAAGGAACAATCGTACAGCAAGGATGGTATGACGAAAGCCTGAAACGGCTTCATGTGACACTGTGGAAGCTGCAAGACACAGAAGATGCACATTCAGATGATGAATGTGAAATTGAAGCAGCAAGCATACAAGTGAATATCTGGTCGCGGAGCGATCAGCAGACACTTGTGAAAAGAATAAAAAAACTGATGAAGGAAAACGGATTTCTATTTCAGGAAGGAAATGATCAAATTGAAACAGATACGGGGATCTTTATCAATGCGATGCGATTTTTAATTTTGAAAGAAGCAGAGGAAACGGAGGAATAAACATGGCAGCAGAAAAAGAAAAGATCGTGCGAAGCAGGACTGTATCGTTCAGAGATATTCATATCGCAAAAGTTACAACGAATACAGAAACAGAATACGCGGCAGAAACACCGTCAAAGCTGGCACGCGCGATCACAGGAAAGATCAGCGATGAATTTGAAACTGAAAAAATTTACAGTGATGATTCGGTTGAAGATGTAAACATGTCATATAAAGGGACAAGCGTGGAACTGGAAGTAAACAGTTTGGCACCACAGGATAAGTCACAGGTGTTCGGACATCTGTATGAAAAAGGCTTCCTGATTAAGACAAAGGATGACAAAGCACCGGAACTTGCGCTTGGATGGCGCGCGAAGAAGCTGAACGGTAAGTATGAATTCAAATGGCTGTACTGCGGAAGATTCGGTCAGGGATTTGAAGACAATTATGAAACAGAAGGGGAAACAAAAACAACACAGACAGCAACGTTGAAGGGTGATTTTTATGCCCGCCAGATGGATGGAAGATATGAATGCAGCGTTGATGAAAGTAATCTTCTTGCAGAACATACAGAAGCGGCGGCAGCGATCAAAGACTGGTTTTCAAAAGTTCAGGAAAAACCGGATGCAGCATAAAACAGGAGGGAAAAGAAATGGCAGCAGCTAAAACAAAGAAAAGATCAATTATCATCGGCAACAAAGAATATACGATGCCACAGAAGATGTCCACGATGGCATATTTGCGCTATCTGGAAGTGCGCGACAGCATTATGGACACAGAAGCGAAACAGGCGTTGTACACAAGACAGCAGTTCATGGATATGATGGACGTTATTGTTGAAATGTACGGAAACCAGTTCACAACAGATGACATGCTGGATACTGAAACCGGAATGACACCGGATTCGATCGTGATGGAATTTGCATTGATGGATGTGTCAGTGGGTGAAAAGGTTGATAAAAGAACGGAAGACTTCGCGAAAAATTTTACAAATGGCAAGTGATGCCGGAACTGATCTTGTCGTGTGGACACAAAGAATATGTCTGCACGACGATTTCAGTGGAAATGTATCGCAGATATACGGAAATCATGGAATGGAATGACAGTGATTCGATCAGGGATGCTTTTGAAGCGAATACGAAGATCTTAATGACAGTATTCGGGGCAAGACAGCGGGAGGTGGAAGAAGCCGATCCGGAAGATGTATTGTCAGCTGTGAAAGAAATCCATTTCATGATGCAGGATGTGATCACGAAGAAATTTCTGGATCTTAATCCAGAACATCCTGAAAAGATACAGAAAGAAAAATCTGCTTTCGACGAATATGACGAAGAAAATGGATATAACGATGAAAATCCGGGTGAAAACCTGTGGAAGATATGCAGAGAAAATGTGGATCGGATAGTGAAAATCTGTATCAATCTTATGAAAAACTCATATCAGCAGTGCATGGAAGCGGACATCATGAGCCTTTTGGATCATGCGGCATTCGAGATTAGGACGGTCGATGAGAAGTAAAGAAAGGAACGCGAAACATGGCCAAGACCTTAATTGAGATTAGGGCAGAAACGTCGCAGTATCAGCAGGCGATGCGTCAGGCAGCAGCAGAAATGAAAAACCTGACGGCACAGCATTCGCTGGCTGCGGCACAAGCAAAGTTAAGCGGATCCGCGCAGGACGCCCTGCGTGCAAGAGTGACCGAACTGACATCGAAGATAGATGTTCAAAAGGGGATCGTGCAGCAGAATGGACAGCAGTATGACAACTTAAAACAGAAGTTGGAACTGCAAAAAACAGCGCACGATCAGCTGAAGACAAAGGTTGAAGCAGCAAAAAAAGCATATGAAGATAGTGCGAAAGCGACAGGCGAAGACAGCGAAGAAACACAGAAGCTGAAGGCGGAATATGAAAAACTGTCTTCACAGCTGTCCACCAGTGAAAGCCAGATCACAAAAACAGAAACAGCGATCACGAAGCAGGAAGCGGCAGTGAATCAGTCGAAAGCTGCGCTGACTGAAATGGAAGCGGAACTGAAAAATGTGAACGCAGAACTTGCGCGCGCGCCGTTTGACGAATATGCAGCAAAAGCAGAAAAGGTTGGCGGCACATTAACGAGTGTAGGGCAGAAACTTCTTCCGTTATCGACCAGTATCGCAGGACTTGGAGTTGCGGCTGTTAAGACGACAGCAGATTTTGACAGTGAAATGTCGAAAGTATCAGCGATTTCCGGAGCAACAGGAACGGATCTTGATAAACTGCGAGGAAAAGCCCGTGAAATGGGCGCGAAAACAAAGTTCAGCGCATCAGAAGCTGCACAGGGTATGCAGTATATGGCGATGGCTGGATGGAAGACGCAGGACATGATGGACGGCTTGGAGGGCATCATGAATCTTGCGGCAGCATCAGGTGAAGATCTTGCATCGACATCTGACATCGTAACAGATGCCCTGACCGCCTTCGGACTTTCGGCAAAAGATTCCAGTCATTTTTCTGATATTTTGGCGGCAGCATCATCGAATGCAAATACCAATGTGTCGATGATGGGGGAAACGTTTAAATACGCAGCCCCGGTTCTTGGATCGTTAGGATACACAGCAGAAGATGCTGCACTTGCGATCGGTTTGATGGCGAATGCAGGTATCAAGTCAAGTCAGGCGGGAACGTCTTTGCGAGGAGCCATCACAAACCTTGCAAAACCAACAGATACTGTTGCGGCTGCGATGGATAAGTATGGAATATCATTGACAGATAGTTCCGGTAAGATGCTTTCGTTGCGTGAATTGATGGAACAGTTGCGTCAGAAACTGGGCGGACTGTCAGAAGCGGAACAGGCACAGGCAGCAGCGGCATTGTTCGGAAAGAATGCAATGTCCGGAATGCTGGCGATTATAAACGGATCAGATAAAGATTTTGAAAAGCTGGCAGGAGCGATCGACAACTGTGACGGATCATCTGAAAAGATGGCAAACACAATGAACGACAATCTTCAGGGACAGATCACGATCCTGATGTCGCAGCTTCAGGAACTTGCTATCAGCTTCGGGGAAATTCTGATGCCAAAAATCCGTGATATTGTGACACATATTCAGAACTTTGTGGACAAGCTGAATGCAATGGACGAAGGACAAAAAGAAACAATTCTTCGCATCGGAATGTTTGTGGCAGCACTTGCACCGATGCTGATGGGATTGGGAAAAGTGATCACGTTCAGCGCAAATGTATCACGCGCACTTGGAACGCTGTCAGCCGGGCTTGTAAAAGCAGGCGGATTTTCAGGGGTATTCACGAAAGCACTGGGATTGATTACATCACCAGCGGCGATTGTAGTGGGAGCGATTGCAGCAATTACGGCGGTTATTATTCACTTATGGAATACGAATGAAGATTTCAGAAATACGATCACGGCGATCTGGCAGAAGATCAAAGATGCCTTCACGACATTTGCGGCAGGAATCAGTGAAAGACTGTCAGCGTTGGGAATTACATTCAGTGATGTGACGTCAGCAATAAAAACAATCTGGGACGGATTCTGTAATTTACTTGCACCAGTGTTGGAAGCTGCTTTCAATACGATTGCAATCGCATTACAAACAGCTTTCAATGTCATTCTTGGAATATGGGATGTATTTTCTGCTGTATTCAGTGGCGACTGGTCTGGTGCGTGGGAAGCTGTAAAAGGAATTTTTTCAAGCGTCTGGGATGGTCTGAAAGAATATTTTTCAACAATAATCGGAGCAGTCAAAGGCGTAGCGGATGTTTTTCTTGGATGGTTTGGAACTAACTGGGAAACTGTCTGGAATGGAGTGAAAACCTTTTTTGAAGGAATCTGGAACGGAATATCTTCGTTTTTTGAAGGAATCTGGAATGGGATTTCAACATTCTGCACAATGGTGTGGAATGGAATTGTTACAAACGTGACGGCGTTCTGCACGACCGTACACGATACAATCAGCACAATCTTTAATGCTGTAAAAGATGTCGTGTCTAATGTGTGGGAAACAATAAAGAATGTGGTTCAGGTTGCGATCATGTTCATAGTGGAAGTTATCAAAGCCGCATTTGAATTGATAACCGTACCGTTCCGGTTTATCTGGGAAAATTGTCGAGATACGATCATAAGCGTATGGGAAACAATCAAAAGTGCGGTACAGACAGCAATCAATTTTGTGAAAGATAATATCATCACGCCAGTGATGAATGCGATCAGCACAACGATCACGACGGTATGGAATGCGATTCAGACGACATTCACAACGGTGATAAATGCAATAAAGTCTGCGGTACAGACGGCATGGAATTTCATGAAGGATAATGTGATCACACCAGTGATGAATGCGATCAGCACAACGATCACGACGGTATGGAATACCATCAAAACAACATTCACGACAGTGATAAATGCAATAAAGTCCGCAGTACAGACGGCATGGAATTTCATGAAAGACAGCGTGATCACGCCTGTAATGAATGGAATAAAAACAGTCATCACAACAGTGTGGAATGCGATCAAAACGGCAGTGCAGACTGTCGTAAATGCGATCAAAACGACGGTGCAGACTGTATTCAATGCAGTAAAGACAACAGTGACAACAATCTGGAACGCGATCAAAACAGGAACATCGACGGCATGGAATGCAGTGAAGACTGCGGTGACAACACCGATCAATGCCGCAAAGTCAGCAGTGACATCTGCGATTAACGGGATTAAGTCAACGATAAGTTCTGTATGGAATAGCGTGAAATCAGCAACGTCTTCAACATGGAACGCAATCAAGACAGCGATCACAACACCGATCAATGCAGCAAAAACTGCGGTAGGAAATGCGATCAGCGCGATCCGATCAAAATTCAACTTCAGCTGGTCACTGCCGCATTTGAAACTGCCGCATCCGTCTATCAGCGGATCATTCAGTTTGAATCCGCCATCAGTTCCACATTTCAGCATTAGCTGGTATAAGAACGGCGGTATTATGACAAAACCGACCGCATTCGGGGCAGCAGGCGACACATTGCTGGCAGGAGGAGAAGCGGGAGCAGAAGCCATCCTTCCATTGAAACAGTTCTATGACAGACTGGGCGACATGCTGGATAAAAAGCTGGATGCAATTATGACAGGAACAACGGTATATGTCTATGTAACAATGGACGGCGAAGTCGTGGCAACGAAAGTATATTCAAAAGTGGAAGAAAAATTCACAAATGAAATAAAACGGAGGAGGTAAAGCATGATCATAAACGGGATTGACGTCAGAAGATACGGGGCGACATTGCTGACGGCAGAAACAAAGCCCCCGAAGATGACGGCAAACTATGAAATGATGTCAAAAGCACTTCTTCCGACAGAGTACGACACAGATATTCCGCTGGGTTCTATGACAATGACCATATACTTCAGGGGAAAGAACAGGGCGACACTGGAAAGAACAATGTCATCTTTTATGCAGAATTTCAGGTCGTCCTGCATTATGGAAGAAATCAGAGGATTCAAAGGAAAATATAAAGGGTTTCTGACTGGCGATGATTACGAAAAAACGCTTGAAAAGGAAAAAAGAATTCTGACATTAGAATTTGATGGATTCTTTTTTGACGACGAAGCGGAAGCGTTATTTGATCAGAAACTGGAAGGAAAGCTGTATGCAGAGGGAAGCAGGGACACACCTTGCATCATTGAAGTGACAGCAAAAGCGGATCTGACAAACTATAAGATAACACTAAACGGGGAACCGTACACTATTGAAAGCCTGATGAATGGCGAAACGATTGTGATTAACGGGAAGACCGGGAAAATAACAAAGGAAGGGGGCAACGCTTTCGGATCCGTGGATCTGTGGGCGTTCCCTAAACTGCAAACGGGAAGAAATGACCTTGCGTTTTCAACGAATGGCGCAAGGGTGATAGTTAGGTATTCCCCGATGTGGTTATAAAGGGGGATGATATATGCTTCAAATATATGATGATCAGCACCGGAGAATTGCAGGAATAGATGATCCGGATGATCTGAAAATTGAAAAAACATTATCATACGGAGATAAGCAGATTTCATTCAGTTATCCGAAAACAGGATCAGAAATTGAAAATCTGCGGGCTGAATATTATATCAGGACAAAAGATGATGAATATGTTCTGAAGGAAATAAGCACAGGAGAAAATAAAAACAGTTATGTAGCGCAGCTGAATATAGAAGAATTGGAATCACAGGAATTTCTGTATGGATTTGAGAGCGTAACACAGACGGCGCGTGCCTGCTTGGAATTCGCTTTTGATGGAACGGGTTGGACAGTTGGAAATTGCACAGTAACAAAGCGAAGAACAGTCAGCATTGATGAAACGTGCAATGCTTGGGATGTACTTCAGGAGGTTATGGACACATACAGATGCGAATGCAAGATCGACAGTATCCAGAAGAAAATAGACCTATATGAAGCGATCGGAATGGATCGCGGAGCGTATTTCATAGAAGGATTAAACCTGCGGAAGTTGACACTGAAATCAGATACATATGATTTCTACACAAGAATTTATCCAGTGGGAAAAGATGGGATCACACCGGAAATTATGCTGGGGGTTCCGTATATTGACAATCATCAGTATTCAGATAAAGTGATTCCGCGCTATTGGAAAGATGAACGATACACTATCACTGAAAATCTGATCGAAGACGCGACTGCGAAGCTGGACACAGCATCGAAGCCGTATACAGCATATACTGCTGACGTTGCGGATCTGGCATCGCAGAAAAAGGAATACAGCATTTTGGAATATGACATCGGTGATACAGTGCATCTAATTTCAAAAACGGAAGCTACAAAAGAAAAACAGCGGATCGTGAAGATGACGGAATATCCGCAGCATCCGGATAAAAACACCTGTGAACTTTCTAATGTGACAAAGAGTTTTGCGCAGCTTCAGGAAGAAACAGAAGAAAAAATGAAGTCCGATGCAGTGGATCAGGCACAGGCAAGGACAAAGAAAACGCTGAATGAAGGATACTGGACAATCGAACAGGCACAGGCTGCAATTAAATCTTCAGAAAGCGGGATCATGACATCGGTTCAACAGGTCAGAACAGAACAAAGGGATCTGACCTATGCAGCAGAACAGGAAGCGAAAGACTATGCTTCGCAGCTGAATGAAAAGACCATTGAAAGAATGACAAATGAATATTCAACAGCACTGAATCAGACTGCAAATTCATTTGATATGTCTATTAAGTCGGTCGAAGAAACTGTGACATCGCAGGGCGACGAACTGGAAGAATTCAGAAGAGAGAATGAAACGTATTTCCATTACACGGATGATGGAATGGAGATCGGAAAAAAGCAAGATGGCGGGGTACTGCCGTTTTCAACATTGCTATCAGACAAAAGACTGGAATTCAGACAGGAAGGCGTTCCGGTGGCATATGTGCAGTACAATAAGCTGCACATTGAAAACGTCGAAGCGGTGCGAAGATGGTCAGTTGGAGCAGCAGACGACGGCGGATACTTTGATTTCATATCTACACAGTACGGAATGGGTGTGAAATGGAGAGAAGCGGAGCAGGTGGAAGAAACGGCAACACAGAGCGTCAAAAGGAAAAAACAGAAACAGGAATACAAACAGCTGATCGACGATGATGGAATATTCGAGGTAGTAAAAGTATGAGTACGACAAGAAGAGAAGTACCAGTCACAAGTATATATGCAAAGGCTGTCTTCACCGGGAATGTCAGCGGAGATGTAACAACAATCACATCAGTAACATTCACGCAAAACGAAGATGACTGGCTACTGGGTGTAAAAAAAGAAGATATGCCATCAGTCATGATCATTGATGGAAAACAATACAGATGGACAGTGAATTCCTACTTTACATTAAATACCATCGTAGCACAAGGAACATGGGTAAAAAAAGCAACACTGAACATTGGAACAAAGCTGACAATCAGAAAACCATTCTTCAAAATTGTATACGGTCAGAATCCGACACAAGAAGGAACAGAAATGACCTTTTCATTTTACGATCTGGGATCATTTACACCATACGGATTTAATCCGGGGGCTTCGGAATTTGAAATTGATGGAAAGACGGCAGTTCCTATCAATATAGAAAATGCAAATGAAGATTCACTGTCTTCTGTGAAACTATCATCTGATGCAACGTACAGATTCAAGTGGGCGATTGGATCAAAGTCGTATACGCTGGACAAAAAAACGTCAGGGGCGACAAAGATCAATACAAGCTACACCATACCGAAAAGCTGGAATGAAGAGATAAAAAACAGTACAGCGGGATCCTGCACACTTTCAGTTCAAGTGCTGTTTGGATCACAGGTATATCAATCAAGGGATACTGCGGTGAGGGCGACAGTCCCGGATGATTGTGTCCCGGTGATCAATTCCATATCCATCGCAGATACAAAAGGGCGTGTCCCTACGGCGTGGGGGATGTTCGTGGAACATAACAGCAATATAGCCATTACCGCAGCGAATATCACAAAGTCATACGGTGCGGATATTGTATCAGTCAATATGGAACTGAATGACAGGACATATTATGGAACACCTTCTGCGTTGCCACAGTCATATACGTTGGAAGACTACGGGATCATGGACGTGACGGTGAAGATCCGTGATACAAGAGGACGGACGGCGGAAAAAACTGCAAAAGTGACAGTCGTGGAATATAACCCGCCGACGATTCAGGTGGATTCTATGAGGTGTGGACAGGATGGAACACTGGAAAATGAAGGCGTATATTTTTTAGCGACGACAGACAGCACATATTCAACATGCAACGGAAAGAATAAAGCAACACTTCAGATACAGTATAAACTTTCAAGTCAGGGTGTATATACGTCAGCAGTAAAAGAACTTCCGATCGGGGAAGCAACAACTGTTTGCGGCGGGGATCTGAATACAGAATTTTCATATGATGTTCGTTATGTGCTGAAAGATACATTCAATACAGTGACCGTCATTGACTTCGTATCAACAGCGGTATATGCAATGCATTTTTTGCATGGTGGGCGCGGCGTGGCTTTTGGATCGAAGGCAACCGTGGAAAACGCAGTGGATTTTACGTTTGATGCGATATTCAGGCATGGGGTGAAATTCATAAAATCAGATGGATCCGAAGTGACAATGCAGCAGATCCTGAAAAAACTCGGATTATAGAAAGGAGGGAAGACAGTGACACTTGAAAAAGTAATTCAGCGAATTGAAATTGAAATGTCGGGCGGGACAAAACAGTATATGGTGTCTGCAAAACAGGGAGATCGGGCAACAAGATATGTCGAAACCGTACTACTGGATCATGGGGAACCATACACGATCCCGGCGGGATCCAGCGTCACAGCTTTCATCAGAAAACCAGATAGACACAGGGTATATACACCGTGTGAATTCACGGACAATGTTGTGATGGTGGAATTGGACAGTCAGGCACTGGCAGCAGCGGGAACGGCATTGTGTGAAGTAGAAGTGAAATCTTCAGATCTGATGCAGGTGGTAACATCGGTCACTTTTGAAATAGAGATTGAAGCAAAGGTAAAAGATGAAGATGCGATCGTTTCGGGCGATGAACTTTCTATCTTCGATAAGACAATGAAACAGTATGCTGATCAGGAAACGAAACGTGTGAACGCAGAAGAAGCCAGAGCGAAGGCAGAAGCAGGTCGCGTGGACGCAGAAGAAGACAGAGTGCAGGCAGAAACAGGTCGCGTAAAGGCAGAGGAAGCCAGAGTGCAGGCAGAAACAGGTCGTGTGAACGCGGAAAAAGGCAGAGTGTCAGCGGAAAGCGATCGCGTCACAGCAGAACAGGAAAGACAGAAGCAGGCGCAAGAAGTTCTGGACAAGGCGAATGAAGCTGTAAAAATAGCGGGGCAGATCAATGAAGCGTCATATATGCTGGATAAAGATGCAAATATTAAATATGCATACGCAATTTATACAGAACGGGGAATCCCACATCTGGTATTAACACTGATCAATGAGTAAACAGGAGGAAAAGAAGAATGGAAGGAATTGATTTATCATTTCCGTCTTATGCACAGCATGAGAGAATGGCGGCGGCACTGGAAGCAATCGCACTGAACGGCGGACAGAATTCGGCGGAAGCACTTGACGCTGCGTGCAGACAATTACTTGACGGAACAAATACAACACGGGTTTTCTGGTCATGGTATCCGCGTGCGCTGGCGGCGGGCGAAACAGACAAATATAAATTGCTTTCAAGGTTTGCAACAGCAGCAGCGCAGGCATGGAATGGAAAGACGTATACACTGCGAAGCTATGATCCGTCAGTATCAGGAATAACAAAAATGACAGCGATGGATGATCTGGCAGATAAAGCGGCAGCACAGCTGTGTACAGAAAATACTGAAGCGGTCGAAGACTGGGCGGATGAAGATCCGATGACATGGTATATCAGAGCAAACGCGCTGTCACTGGAAGACGGAACCATGAACATCACATATTTTGAAGGTGAAGACGGTTTTGACATTACTGGCGAAGATGCACCAGTATATACATTTGCGCTTGCATTATGGATTAAAGAATGGAATGACGGTGCATACGATTATATTTCATTCAGAACAACAAGGGGATCCGGCTATTATCCGGATGCGGGGGATGTGGATCCGAAAAATAAAAAGCGACCGATCACATGGCACGCAACATTCCCCGGCGGTCTGGACAGCAAAGGCGCATTGACATCCGGCGCAGGGATCAAGGCATATAACTTCGCATCAGCAACGGCAGGGATCCAGAAGGCACGACAGAAAACAATTTATGAAGGACTGTGGAATGACTGCGATACAAGATGGATTCTTCGTATGTGGCAGTTAAGACATTTTGATCTGGAAAACTCAAACATCGCTGAAGGATGCACAAGTTACAACTATCAGTACATGGTGGCGTTGCCGGAAGAAAATGTGAAAAGGGTTCTTCTGTCTGCAAGTCAGGCAGCAGGATTCATTGTCGGATCCACGGTATCGGTTGGCGATATGGGCGCACAGTCGAATAAAGACAGATGGAATGCATGGATGCGTAACCTTGCGGATCTGGTGAAAGTATCTTCAATCGAAAAAGTAACAGTAAACGGAACAGAATACACAGCGATCAATCTTGACATCAGCGGAACGATCACAACGACAGCAACAACGTGTATTTCAACTATGCCGTGGCATTCGGGCGCAACAGAAGCATTGCCGGGACATAAAGACGGATGCACATTCAGCTTGACGGCAGGAAAGACGCCACTTCGTGTTGCCGGTGTAGAAGTTTTGGATGGATCATATACGATCGGGCTGGATCCGCTGTATGACACGACTGCAAACGAAGCAGGCGGATTTGATTATACTGTGTATCAGTGTCGCGACAGTCAGAAACTGTCAGGATCAATCACAGCGGACTATGAAGATACAGGCATTGTATATTCCGGTATGCCGTCCGGATGGAACTATGTGAAAGCATTTATCAAGTCAAAGCTGGGCGTGCTGTTTCCGAAGCTGATCGGTGGATCTTCAACGACTTATTTTAAATCGGCTTTCTACGGTACCGGCTCCGCCGGGGTTCGCTGCCCGTGGCGTTTTGCGGCCTTGTTCAATGGCGGGTTTGCTGGTCTGGCTGCGGAGAATGGCAACTCTGCGCCGGGTATCTCGAACTGGTTCAGTCGTCCGCGGCTTTGTGGCGCGGGTAAAAAGCGGGGTGAATGGTCTGCGTAAGCAGACCAGAGGGGCAAGACCACTCATACACACCTAACAGGAAAAGAAAATAAAAAGGGTATGCAGGCGCGGGATCGGCTTTCTACGGTACCAACTCCGCCGGGGTTCGCTGCCCGTGGCGTTTTGCGAACTTGAACAATGGCGGGAATGCTGGTCTGGCTGCGGAGAATGGCAACAATGCGCCGGGTAACTCGAACTGGAACAGTCGTCCGCGAATTTATGTATTTATGAAGGCAGGCAAAAACTTGCTGAAATGCGTCTGTATATCCGCGCATAAGCGAAAATCAGTAAAACCGGAAGCCGGGAAACTGGCATGTATAACCGTGGGTTATGCGTGCGGCAAGTAGTAACAAGACGGATCCTGATTCAAGGATCTGTCGCAACCGAAAGTCGCTTCACACATAAAGTAAAAATAAGATGGCACATAAAAAGAGATATAAAAAGTTAAGCAGACAGCTGTGCGAACAGGCAGTTGTCGAATGCTTCAAAGGAAAATGGAGAAGAAACGATGTACTGACGTTTATTGAAAAGTATGCAGGAATTCCACGCGACGATATAAAAATAGATGATTTATCCGGATCGTGGAAGTACAAAAATGAAGCTGTTGAAGCGATTGGCTTGGCAATGCTTGGGATTGTGGAAGATCTGGTCGATCACGGAATAGAACCGGACGATATGGAACCAGTGACGATCCGGCAGCGTCCGGATGGAATGACGGGAAAGATCAGGGACATTGCACTACTGTGTATTATGCATCAGCTGATCGGTCATATTACGAAACTGATGATAGAACCATTGATTCAGGCACGATTGCTTCCAACGCAACACGCAAGCATTCCGGGACACGGGCAGACAATGCTGAAAGATCAGATGTTGCGTTATTTCCTGAAGGAATCGCTGGGAATTGAATATGTGAGAAAAACAGATGTTGTACATGCATATGCTTCGCTTCAATACGATGTATGTATAGATCTGGTGATGATGGAGATCCCGAAGGCAAGATATGCGATCGGGCTGCTGAAATATTTGAAGAGCGTCGCACCGGGTGGACATCTGATCATCGGCGGGTATCTTGACGCATGGCTTTTTAATTTTGCAATGTCGTATGCGATCCGCTATCTGTATACACTGGGATCGACGCGAAGAGGGAAAAAGATACCGTATGTTATACGATGCGGAACATTTATGGATGATTTTTCGATAGGATCCGGATCTATAAAAGGAGAACAGCGGGCGGTGAAAGCATTGGACAAGTGGATGACAAAGAATCAGCACTTGCAGATAAAAGAAACGACAGGAATTATCAAGCTGTTGCCGATTGAAGAAGAAAAGCGAAGGCGGAACCTGCCACGTCCGGGGCAAAGGGGCGTCCCGATGCTGGACATGGCAGGATACGGAATCAGCAGAACACACATCACGATCCGGCGGCGCGTATTCAAAAGGGCAAGACGACAGCTGATCCGTGGATATAGAGAACTGAAGCGTGATGGAACACTGCGTCGTGAACGGGCGCAGAAGATAATATCGTATAACAGCTATATTGAACAATCTGATTCATTCCATTTACAAGAAAGATACCACACGGAAGAACTGCTTCAGGTGGCGCATCGTGTAAATGGATTCTATGGACAACTGGAATATCAGAAAAGAATGGAGGAATTGCATGATTTACTTGAACGTAGATGCAGATCAGAAGCCGGAAAAGGTAATGATGGAAAATCTTCCGGGTGGCGCAATGACCGTCAGGATGGCGGACAATATCAAGGAATACCGTCAGGAAGACGCAAAGGATCGGAAGATGTACCGTTTTGATGAAGTAGTGTTTGAACTTCCGGCAGACAGTACGATCACGACAAAACAGATCGAAGATGACTTTGAAAAATACTGGGAGTACGGGAAGACTGATCAGGCTGGAAAAGACGAAGACATGAAAGATGATGAACCGGATCCGGAAAGCGGGGGAATGACGCGGGCAGAAATGACCGTTGAAATTCAGAAACTTCAGGAAAAGAATGAAATGCTGGAATCCTGTCTGCTGGAAATGTCGGAGCTTGTATATGCTTAATTTTGTTAGGCATTCAATATACAAAATTTTATTCGGGAAGGAGGGTGAAACGATGATGGCTATGTTATGGGCGCAGAAGATCATGTATGCGGAAACAAAAGAAGAAGCGATTGCACTGTACAAAAGAGTGCCGCGCCTTCTGAAAGATAAGGTTGAACAGATCCTGATCGAAAGTGGATGCGAAGATCTGATCAAAGAAAGCGAAGAACAGTAAGGAGGGCAGACATGGGCGAAGTGAAGGAACCGTATGAAGGCGGAACTGGAAGCCTGCTGGAAGTCGTTGATATGATGTGCGATGTAACGGAAAAGCTGGCGGGCATCGTCAGAAAACAGGCTGTCCTGATCGAACAGGAGAGGATCGCGGATGCGGTCTTCCCTGCCGATCTTTCAGAAGAAAGAAGACAGGCAGAAGATGATCTTGACAGGATCGAAATGAAACTAAGGAGGATATGACATGAAAGAAGGAATCTGCACTGCTGTTGGAGTAGTAGGAAGTGCGATCGCAGCCGCTTTCGGTGGATGGGATCAGGCGCTTGTGACACTGGTGATCTTTATGGTGATCGACTATTTGTCGGGGCTGATTGTTGCTGGGATTTTTCATAACAGCAGAAAAACAGAAAACGGAGCGTTGGAAAGCAGAGCAGGATGGAAGGGGCTGTGCAGAAAAGGCGTGACGTTGCTGTTTGTGTTGATCGCATACCGTCTGGATCTTGCACTGGGTGTAAATTATATTCGCAATGCGGTGATCATTGGATTTATGGCAAATGAGTTAATCAGTATTACTGAAAATGCTGGACTGATGGGAATTCCGCTTCCGACAGTGATTCAGAACGCAATCGAAGTTTTGACACGAAAAGCATCTGTGTCAAAGGATGGTGAACAGTAATGAAGAAAGAATATCTGACAATCTTGACTAACATTATCGGCGGCGTGGAATCCGGCGGACAGACATATGGAAAAAGAAAATATGGTGCGTATGCCGGAAAAGCAGCAAATGCAGACAATGAAAAAACGTGTACATTAGGCTGGGTGCAAAATTACGGGAATGAAGGTCGAAGATTGTGTCAGATGATCCTGAAGGCAGATCCGAAAGCCTTCAGGACTGCTGACACAGCAGGAATCGAAAAGAAACTGTCGGTAGACTGGGAAGCTACAAGATGGGATCCGACGGCAAAAGAAAAAGCTGCATTGATTGCTATTATCACAACGGATGCAGGAAAAAAGTGTCAGGATGATTTGTTTAAAGAACTGATGGAAAAATACATCGCTGAAGCTGAAGCATACGGTGTTGATAATATACAAGCACAGGTGATGTGGTGCGAAATAGAACATCTTGGTGGTTCAAAGCCAGTAAAACGAATTTTTGCGAGAGCGAAAAAACCATATACACCTGATACCGTGTATGCATCGCTGATCTTGGATCAGAAGGATACAAGCAATGATAATCAGGTGGGGGATAAAAAGTTTGAAAGCAGACATCAGTGCTGCGTGCGGTGGATTAAACAGTACGTTGTGGACAATGTGGATAAATCAGGGGAAGAAGGTGCAAAAATGTATTCAAGACAGGCTGTTGTGGATCTGGTAGAAAGCTGGATCGGAAAAAATGAAGCGGATGGATCATATAAATCAATTATTGATATTTATAATAGCTTCACAGGTGCCTTCCCGCGTGGGACAAAAATGGCGTATGGATGGGCGTGGTGCGCTTGCACTTGGTCAGCACTTGCCGTTGCGTTGAAATATACGGCAATTATGCCGATTGAAATCAGCTGCTATTATCTGATTGAAAGAGCGAAGCAGATGGGCGTATGGGAAGAAAATGATGCACACGTTCCGAAGCTGGGCGAAGCGGTGCTGTATGATTGGCAGGATAACGGTGTGGGCGACAATACCGGAACACCGGATCATGTTGGAACGGTTACATACGTTAATCAGGTAGCAGGATATTTTGTCGTTACCGAAGGCAATTACAGCGACAGCGTAAAGAAAAGAACGGTATCGCTGAATGGAAGATATATTCGAGGATTTATCACGCCAAAATATGACAGTGATCAGGCGGAAAGCAAGCCAGTAAATACACCGGGAAAGAGCGTGTCAACCGTAGCGCATGAAGTAATTGCGGGACAGTGGGGGAATGGAGAAGCAAGAAGAAAAGCACTTTCTGCAAGTGGTTATGATCCGGATACTATTCAGAAAGAGGTAAACAGAATTCTGAATGGATCAGCGGCAACAACTACGAAACCACAGCCAGCAGATCAGACCATCAGCAAAACAGTCAAGTCAACATGCTATGCAAGAGAGTATGACAAGAAGCTGGCGGGATCTTACGTCACAACAGCTGATCTGTATTGTAGAAACGACGCTGGAAAGAATAAAAAGGCTTTGTGCTGCATCCCGAAAGGAACCACAGTGCATAATTACGGCTATTATAATACATCGAATGGAACGAAATGGTTATATATTACTGTAACACTTGATGGAGTGGAGTATATCGGATTCAGTTCAATCAGTTACCTGAAAGCAAAATAGGAAGGAGGGAAACAGATGTTTTATGTTGGAAACACTTTCGATGAAAAAGCGAATAAGGAATACAAAACAATTCAGAACGCAAAAAAGGCAGCAGAAAAGGATGGCTTGTCAGTATGGGATGAAGAAGGTGTAAAACTTTATCCGCTGAAAGTTGAGGTGACAGATGACGTTCCCGATGATGCAGCACTGGAAGAAAAACCGGACGGATCTGTGAATGCATATGATGAAAACGGGAAAAAAGTTGGTGAAGTTCCGGCTGAAGAAGTGAAAGAAATAATGGATGAAATCACAGCAGAAGACGTCGAAGCAGCGGCGGCAGCAGCCAGAAGCGAAGAAGAAGTACATGGAACGATCCGCAGGGTGTTTGATGGAAGACTTCGCCTTCGCAGAAGACCTTCGTTTGAAGACGATGCAATTTGTGGCGTGACGATGTTTGATGAAAAGAAAGTCGAGAAGAAAGCAAAGATCGGTGACGGGGTACTTTACAAGACGACAGACGGGTACTGGATTTCAGGAGATCCAGAACACACAGAATTTATTCCGGAGGAATAACGATGATTCCGGCATCATACATCGTCACAGCGATCGTGTCTGCGGCGTTTGGATCTGTGACAACTATTTTCATGCTATCAATAACAGCGGCAGCAAAGAAAGCGGACGAAGAGGAAGACAAGCTGTTTTGTGAGTACCTAAAAGGTAAGAAAATGGAATAATGAAAAAGGCAGCGATCAAAGAACAGTCGCTGCCTTTTGTGCAATATCACGAAAACAGATCGAATACATGACGCTGATCGGGATCTATGCGATGACAATATGTACAAAAAAGAAGAAAATTATTTTTCTGCAATCTGCTTCAACAGGCGGATGATTTCTTCATTCTGACGCATAAGAATGAAATTCTGTTCAACCTGTGCGCGTGACATTTCCAGTGCGAAAGTTTCATTTGAATTTCCACTTAAAAGACTTCCAAAAGAATACATTTTTGAACCTGCAAGACTGGATACGATTTCTTTAAGGGATGCGACATTCTTTTCTTTGATGTCGTCCGAAGTGTAACTGTCGAAATCAACACCGAATTTTTCCATAGCCGCCTTGTCTTTTGCTTCCTGCTCCGACTGTTTCTTGGCGATTTTGTCATCTGCTTTTTTACCAAACATAGGAAAAGCCCCCTTCGTTATATAATAATATTTGATCAGTTTTCTGTAATTCTGATCATTAACACAAATATAGGTGAAAAAAGTGCTAATGTCAAGAATGATGCTGAACATTAACACAAGGGATTGAGAATGAAGGATGAAGATATACACCTATAAAGGCAAAAAGAATCTATGCGGTGACAGGATTCGGATTGAACGATTGAAAAAGCGAATGACGCAGATGGAACTGGCTGCGAAAATTCAGCTGCAAGGGATAACACTGGAACGCGACAGTATAAGCAGAATTGAAATAGGGACAAGGTTTGTGACCGATTACGAATTGAAGCTATTTGCAAAGGTTTTGAATGTGACGGTTGATGATCTGCTTGAAGAAGATGACACTATGGAATCATAGTGTTTTTTCTTTGTAAAAAAGTAGCTCAATGAGTAAAAAAAGATTGACAAGTAGGCTCAATGGGTATATAATATAATTGTAACAAGGGAACAGCAGGAAAGGAGAAAACAATGGAGAACGAAGAAATGAGCAAAGCCGATTTAATAGCGATGTTGGTATCAATTAGAGAAGTAGCAAGGACAAACGGAGAAATACATACCGTGGAACATATTGACAAGATACTTGAAGAAATAAGAAAATAAAATAGAATAAGGGATCACACAGGGGGCGGATACCTAAACATTCCTGCTAACCGCCCCAAGTGCTTAATTAGATTATAGCAGGAAAAAAATAAAAGACAAGGGGTGCAAAGAAAATGAAAGCTGTAAAAGGATACACAAAGCATGATTATATCATGATATGCAAAGAAGAAGGCGGGGAAGTTTTTAGTTTTGCATCAATAGATGAAGCTGCTGGTTATTTTTCAATGTTCGGGCATGAACTGCCGACTGATGTTGCACTTGATGGAATTTTAAATGATACTAATTGTGACTGGATAGTATTTGACGATGGAAGCGTTATCTTCAAATATTACGGAAAAGGGTATGACGAAAGCATTATCAATGAAATGATTGAAAAAGAATGCAGAATATAAGGAAGCGAATAGAATGAAAATAGAAGAAGCACGCAAACAGAAAAATATGAGCAGAAGAGAATTGTCAGAGTGGCTAGAAATTCCATATAGAACGCTGACAAACTGGGAAAATGGGGAAAGAAGTTGCCCTGACTATATTGAAAAACTAATTGTCGAAAAAATATTAAGGGATAAATAAGGCTGTATAAATTACAAGGAACCGCAGACGATCATGGTCATCGCCTGCGGCTTCTTTTATAGAAGGAGAAAGCGGAGATGGAAAGAACGTTCAAACATTTGACAAAAGCAGACCGGATCAGAATTGAAGCATTGATAAAAGCGGGAGTAAAAATCAAAGAGATCGCGGACATGCTGCATGTGCATAGAAGCACAATATATAGAGAATTAAAAAGAGGACGTTTTACTGCGCTTAATTCAGATCTGACAACGGAAGAAAGATACAGCCCTGATATTGCACATGATAAATATGAAGAAAATCTGAAGAGTAAAGGGGGAAGTCTGAAGATTGGGAATGACATCAGACTGGCGAACTATATTGAAGAAAAGATCATGAAAGAAGATTACAGTCCGGCGGCGGTACTGGGGGAAATTAAGGCACAACAAAAAGAAAACGAATTCAGCGTGATGATCTGCACAACAACGTTGTACAGTTATATTGACAAAGGGATCTTTCTGCACCTGACAAATAAAAATCTTCCGGTTAAAAAGAATAAGAAACGTACATACAAAAAGGTCAAGAAAACACAGGCGAGAGCGTCAGCGGGTGAAAGCATAGAAAAAAGACCGGAAGAAATTGAAACGCGCGAAGAGTTTGGACACTGGGAGATGGACACGGTAAAAGGAAAGCGCGGGAAATCAAAGAACAGTCTTCTTGTGTTGACTGAAAGAAAAACACGCGATGAAATTGTGATGAAGTTGCCAGAGCATACGGCGGCAGCAGTTGTCAACGCGCTGGATGTGATCGAAAGAAAGTGGGGCGATATGTTTAAACAAGTATTTAAAACGATTACAATGGATAACGGAAGTGAATTTGCAGACTGTGAAGGAATTGAACGTTCAGCACTGGGAGCAGGCAGCAGGACAAAGACATATTATTGTCATCCGTACAGCAGCTATGAAAGAGGAAGCAACGAAGTGACAAATAAAATGATCAGAAGACATATTCCGAAAGGAACAAACTTCGATGAAAAAACGGATGAAGAAATATCTGCGATTGAAAGCTGGGTGAATAATTATCCGCGGAAGATCCATGGCTATCATTCGGCGGGCGAACTGTTTGAAGAGGAGATCCGGAAAATCAGTTGAAAAAAAGTTAAAAAAGTGTCGCATTTAATATTGACATTTTCAAAAATCTCGAAGGTTTGTTATATTCAAAATCTTGTTGATTTTCCATCATTCGGTAGATAAAAGGCTTTTTAGACGGATGCTTTGCTATCAAATTATTCATCGCAAGTTCAACCGCTGTTGTAACCGGAGAAACCAATAAACGCTCAACATATCCATCTATTTTTTCATGCATAAATTTTTTAATTGTATTTTTCGGAATCAAATAATCTTCTTGCTCTCCATTAACATTGTTGAATTTTATATTATAGTTATTCCTACCCTGAGAAATATTATTCTCTAAAATTCTTCTTCCTTTTTCACTTCGGCTTAAAGCTCCTAGTGATGAAACTAAATAGCAATCATGAAATTTTTGTAAAGAATTTTGCATCGGCGTAGTGTGCAATGATGATATTGGGTACATTTTCATATTTATATTCCTAATCCATAAATTTATTCAGTCTGGGGTAATTACAAAACAATAATAAAAGAGGGCTGGAAAATTTTCAACCCTCTTACAACTTTTACTTAATGTTTTTAACAATCTCTATAAGATGCTCTATAGCTATTTCTGGTGTAACCTTTTCAATATTTTCGGTTTCTCGAACTTTATATTCAACCAAACCTTCATTGATTGTTTTACCAACTGTGACTCTGTAAGGGAAACCGATTAAATCAGCATCTTTAAACTTAACACCGGCTCTTTCATCTCTATCATCAAGAACTACTTCAACACCGGCAGCTTGTAATTTTTCATACATTTCATTTGCAACCTTCATTTGAAGTTCATCTTTAATATTTACAGGAACAATTACAACATGATATGGAGCAATTGCAATCGGCCATTTAATACCGTGTTCGTCATAGTGCGCTTCAACTGCAGCCGCTGCAGTTCTTGAAATACCAATACCGTAACAACCCATTACATAAGGATGAGTTTTTCCATTAACGTCGGTATAAACAGCATTCATAGGTTTTGAATATTTTGTACCTAGTTTAAAGATATTACCAACTTCAATACCTTTTGTAATTTGTAACGGCTTACCGCAAACCGGACAAAATTCTCCTCGTTGAACAAGTCTGATATCAGCATATTTAATTGCATTAATACCTAAATCTTCTATATTAGCACCAACTTGGTGTTTGTCTGTTTCGTTAATTCCAACAACAAAGTTTTTCATATCACGAACAGTTTCATCTGCAATAATCGTAACATCGTCAAAACCTTTAGGTCCAATAAATCCTGGAATTGCATTAAACCCGTGTTGTTGCATTAGTTCATCTATCTCTGCAGACGACGCAATTCTTACATCAATTCCGCCAACTGCATTCATCAATTTTGTTTCCTCAACCGCTTTATCTGCTCTAATCAACGCCAAAACAGGTTTTTTATCTATAATATAAACAAGAGTTTTCAAAATTAATGTATCTGGGATGTTCAAAAACTTACTCAATTCTTCGATAGAATGAGTGTTTGGAGTATCAACAATTTTAGTTTCAGAAAAATATTCTTTTCCATCAACAACCGCATCAGGCAACTTAGAAATTGCATGGTTTGAATTTGCAGAATAATCGCAATCATTACAATAGAATACGTCGTTTTCACCTGCATCAGTATCAGTAATTACCATAAATTCGTGGGAAACACTTCCACCGATAGCACCAGAATCTGATTGAACCATCTTTGTTTCAAGTCCACATCTTTCAAAGATTTTTTTATAAGCTTGCGCCATATTTTTATATTCTTTGTCTAAACCTTCTTCATCTAAATCAAAACTATAACCGTCTTTCATTATAAATTCACGACCTCTCAAAAGTCCGTAACGAGGTCTGATTTCATCTCTAAATTTCAATTGAATTTGGTAAAGGTTTACAGGCAATTGTTTATAAGATTTCAAACTATCTCTAGCAACAGACGTAATAATTTCCTCGTGAGTTGGTCCAAGACACATTTCACGATCGTGACGATCTTTCATTCTCATCAATTCTTTGCCGTAAACTTCCCATCTACCAGATTCAACCCACAATTCTTTAGGCTGAACAAACGGCATAGAAAGTTCTTGCGCACCTGCATTATCCATTTCTTCTCTAACAATATTTTCTATTTTCTTCAAAACTCTCCACATTAAAGGCATATAAGTATATACACCAGGTGCAAGTTTTTTTATAAACCCTGCTCTACCAAGCATTTTGTGAGAAATTACTTCCGCATCAGAAGGAAATTCTCTAAGGGTTTGCACAAACATTTTTGACATTTTCATAATTAAATCCTCACATATCTTCTTATGAGTTTATTTTAACACGAAAAGATTTGATGTAAAAGCTCAATTACTTCAAAAATTCATCCAACTCTTTTTTTACCAATTTTGGAGCAACTGAAAGTGATATGTTGAATTTTAAAGCATTATTCATACATTTGATATACTCTTCAACATCACCTCTAATTTTTTGAATTTGAGCCAAAAAGTAATACAAGTCACCATTATCACCACAATTATCAATTGCTTGTTCTATTAAAACAGCCGCATTATCGTATTTTCGAGCTTTAGTCAAAATTTTAGAATAAATTTTGTATGCCTCAACATCTTTAGGATTTAATTCTAAGGTTTTATCAAGATTATTGATAGCAGAATCAAAATTTCCTTCCTCATAATCAATTGATGCTAAATTAAAATATGCCCAGCTATAATCCGGTGACAATTCTAA
>OGQZ01000213.1_pt1 | contig 49928 bp, 53 predicted proteins | sample 1553321 | NCBI WGS metagenome assembly OGQZ01 (sample SAMEA2579958, study PRJEB22360) | human gut metagenome | reverse complement strand
CCACATTTATTGTTGTTTTTGCAAAATTATCTGCATTTTTGTTGTAATACTCCAATGTTTTGTTTTCGTTCATCATGAGTTTATTATACCTTCATAAAACTGTTTTCCGCTATGTCTCACAATCACTCTGCCACATTTGGGAATATTATACCATTAAGCATTGGAAAAATCTATGTTTCCACATCAATAACCGGCTTACCCAAGCTTCAACTGCAATCCCTCAAACAAGTCCCTAATGGTACAGCTCAGATGCTCGTCCGACTCCGGAAGTGCATACTTGACAATCTCATACTCCGGATTCAGCTCCAGCTTCTTTATCAGTGCTCCGGTATTTACTGCATCGTCCAGTCCGTCATGGAATCTGCCTTCCGGCTCTATCTATGCACTTTCAAGTGCATCCTACAAGCTGTAGCACCTGTCTAAATCAAATATTATAACTTAACAGTGCTACTTTGTATTTGAATATCGTTTGCTAATAAATTCTATCATAATGTCTTTAAATGCATGTACAATAATCAGACTATGCATTAAACGCACTTGAAGTGATCTAAATATTCCCCTTATCAGATACTTTTTCAGGTTCCAAATCCTACTTGCAATCTACCGTCTGATCACATTTCTCAATCACCAAATTCTCACAACAGTACCGTGGCTTTCCAACACTCTTCCTGCCATATTCAATCGCCTCAACCGGGCAACGGCAGATGCATGCCATACAGTACGTACATTGTTTTCCCCATACAGGTTTCTTATCTTTCAGTGTTACATTGTTCAATGGACAGACTTTTACGCATTTTCCGCATCCGATACAGGTCTGATCTACCTGAAACGCCTTTGCTTTTACAAATACCGGATAAAAAATAGAATTTACCAGACCGCTTTCTATACGTTCATCTAAACCGTATTTTCTTTTCTGAAAACACTCTCCATGTTTGATCATCAGGGCAGCCTTGGCAATATCAGGTTCGGCTTCCCTAACAATCTTTTCTGCTTTTTCTGTAGTTGGAGTATCAAATAAGGCAATGTAATTATCTGGCATAATGATCTGCGCAGACCCCATATGATTTAATCTTTTTTTCTCACTCAGTTTTCTATTGTATATATCTGCATTTCCGATACCACCTCCACAAGTCATTACATCGGTAATGCAAGGATTGATTCTGTCATATACGATCCTGCACCTGCACGTACCGGTCGGCGGGGACGTCCTGCCAAACATGGAAAACAGCTTTCTGTTGAGACAGATTTTACATTATCCAATAAAAAGATCGGGGATTATTATACCGGTGTCCGTCGGGTTCTGACTAAGATCTTCTGAGACAGGGAAGTCCTTGCCTATGTCACAGCCACTGAAAAAGAACATGGTACAAAACGACTGTTTTTCAGTACCGTTTTCCCGGAAGATCTGCAGATTTTCTGCACATGGCAGGAAAAAGCTCCATTAAACCAGACTGGAAGTGATCGGATGAAATACATTCCGCTACTTTTGTACTCATTTCGCTGGAATATTGAAACAAGCTACTATGAGCAGAAAACGTTCTGGTCTTTTTGCAGCTATATGGTGCGAAGCTGCAAAGGAATTGAAATGCTGGTCAATTTGATCAATATCAGTTACTGTGCCATGAAGATTCTGCCTTATCAGAACGAACATTTTTCTGAATACCGCACAAAAAGTGTGCAAGAGTTTCGGTTTGAATTAAGTCAGGGCATTCGCAACCAGATATTTTTTGCCACTTTCGTGAAAAATATCGAAACACATATAAAATCAAATGCTATGACAAAGGCTTTAAAATAGCTGATTTGTCAGCAAGTCTATCATTTATAAATTTGTAAACTGGTGTAAAATATAAGATACTTTCATTTTTACAGATGAATATTTTGTACCTTGATTTATTTATCTGAGAACTTGACGAACTACTTCACATGCACAGAACCACTTACTACAATTATGAAACCGGCAAACGGGAATTGCCTTTCGAGTTGGCTATTACCCTTGCTAAATTTTATGATGTGTCTTTAGACTATATTGGTGGTTTAACAAATAATACAACTCCACCGCATAAAAAATAAAATACGACAAAAGGATTGTTCATCCTTCTATCGCATTTGGGGTTATAAATTCATGTCAAATTAATGTTATATCATCTATTTGCACAGTTTTGGAAAGGCTAACTCTTTCATACTCTACATGATTATTCATATTACGTATTTCTTCTATGACCTTAGCTAAATTCATTTCACCATTCTCACTATATTTTTCAAACAAGTGTGCTAAAATAAAAATCGGAATAGCATGACGGTTATTTTCACAATCATGGTATTGGATTCTTTTATCAACAAACAGATAAAGAGTATCCAAGCCACTAATACTAGAAAAATCAATAACATTATCAAAAAGCATACTGATATTACTAGATGCTAACCCAAGATATGCCTGATGTTTACCTAATTGATTATCAAAAATTTTTTTAAAAGCATCTTGTATACGTACATAGTTTTCACGATATAAATATACATTTTCTTTCCATTTACATTCAATTATAATCATACAATTATTTGCTTTATCATAAATAGCCACATCAATATCACTATTAAATGGTTTTCCGTTAAAAGTTTTCCCTTTTACAGAATAGCAATAATTTGTATTATAAATTATATTCTTATACACCTTGCAGTGATTTGTTATGTAGTCAACTATTGATTGTGAAACAGTAGAATCCTTATTGATAAAATCAAGTTGTTTTAAATAATGTCCATTAACAATAGAAAATTGAAAGTCATTTAAAATTACCGAGCTAGGAATCCAAATTATTTTTTCCTTCCACTTTATAAGGGGGAACTCAGTAAAATTTCCTTCACCAATATTAGGATCAATAGAAAAGTAATCTATATAGTTCATGCATGCTTCTCTACTTATTCCCACTTGCTTTCCTAATGCCAATAATTTAGGTAAATCATATATACATATATATTCAGTTGGAAACATACCTGTTCCTATTGATATCATGTATTTCTGCATACAAAGACGACTCAAATAAACTAGTAACCCCAAAAAAGATGCAAGTTCGTCTTTACTATTTATTATGTGCCTTCCAACTGCATCTATACTTTCTAATGCTCCAGTCGATACCTTATTTAAATCTGATAATACTCTTCTCTTGCAAAGCTCCCAATACTTTTTATCTATATGTGAAGCCATATTAGTCAAAATATTTCTATATATGGATACTTTCTGAGGATAATAAGCCAACTCTCTAACATTGATTTTATTCATCAGATAATTTTCACAATCAATAAACACTTCTCTTTCCTTTTGAGAATTCAAACTATCATCTAAACCATAATAATATAATAATTCCTTGTTATATCCTTCTTCAATTCGTGGAAAATAGAAACTATATTTGTTCGCACCCTCTTTACATATTTTCACTTTTGAAAAACAATCTCTTATTTCCCTTATTTGTATACCTTTAAGATGTTCATCATGTAGTCTTAATACAAATTCAATTAATCCATCATCAGCCTTGCGCATTTCATCAGTGACTTCATTATCATATCTCAATTTTTTGTCTGTTTTTAAAGCATTTTTAATAAACCAAAAAATAGCTTCTCTAAGTGGGTTTACTGTTATTATCATTTCATTGTTTGGGAATAATCCCATCTCAAAAGATTCATATGATTTTCTTTTATACATTCTTTCTAGAAGTTCAAGTGGATACATTATTTCTAAAGAAAAGTTACTATTACACGCTCTTAGTGCATCTGCCATTACATTGCTTACATCTTTTGCAATCGCATCACTTATCTTTTGTCTTAATTCATATTCTTCCTGTCTATCCATATTATCTTCGCCCCCCCCCAAAAAAAATATTTATTGTATAAATAGTATTTTACCAATTTTATCTCCATAAAGAAATATTTTTCTTAATTGCCTTTCTCCACTTTAACAAATCAGCACCCTTAACCAAAATAAAATGCGACAAAAGGTTTGAATTTACTTTCTGTCGCATTTATTTTTTGAACGTGTTCTCTATATTTGGTCGTAAACCGGTCATAAATTCTGACCTTGATTGTCTGAAACCTTTGATTTTACTGACTTTATTATTTATCTAAGCTCTTCATTGTTCAACATTATGAGCTTCTGTAATACTGCTTAGTACAACTTCGCCCCTGCCGGAATGTGGTCATCTACCATCAGAAGATGCAGTTCTTCTTCCTCGGAATCCTTAAGATTATTGATTACTGAAAGCAACATACCACATGATTCAATTCCCATCATAGCCCTAGGCGGAAGATTGGTAATTGCAATCAGTGTCTTTCCAACCAATTCTTCCGGCTCATAGAAAGCATGAATTCCAGAGAGAATTGTTCTGTCAACACCTGTTCCATCATCCAGTATAAACTGTAACAATTTCTTAGACTTCGGTACTGCAACACATTCCTTAACCTTTACTGCTCTGAAATCAGATTTTGAGAAAGTATCAAAATCTACAGTCTCTTCGAACAATGGCTCTATCTTTACATTTGAGAAATCAATTTTTTCTGCAACTTTGGTCGTAAGTTGATCGTAAGTTTCTTCTGTATTGCTCTTGGATGCCTTATTTTCCTTGCTTCCACCGTCTAATGACTTCATCGTCGGGAATTTTTTTGATTGCTAAGCTAACTCTTGTATATCCTTGCAAGCCCTTGGAAAATAGGCTTTCCCGGATTTTATATACTTGGTCACTCTTGGACGTTTTTTGACTTTTGTGCGTCCAAAAGATGTCATTCGCCTTAAAATACGTCTTTTTATTTTATGCATGTACTGCTGTGTCAAACACAACAATACTTAGCAATTATAACATATTTGCCACAGTATGAATAGGTATATTTTTCAATCTTCAAAGAGTTCAATCACAGGACTCTTTTCTAAAAAATATCCTTATTTTTTGATAATTTCTCAATTACTGATTTGGTAACATCTGGGTTTGCTTCTGCATATATGTTCATGGTAGTCGATACATCAGCATGTCCCATTACCTCTTGAATTACTTTGATGTTGGTTTCATTCTCGCAAAATCTTGATGCAAACGTATGTCTGAAGATATGGCAGGAGAATCTTGGAATCATAACAGGTTCTCTCTTCTCCTTTTTAGCAGCCACCTCTTCTTCTGAATTATGTGTATCCACAATTCTCTTGATTGCCCGGTTTACTGCTGCTGGGTTATGTGGCATCCCAAATCGGTTTGTAAATACAAAATTGGTCATTCCATCCACATTCTCAACACAAAAGCCTTCTTGCTTCTGTCTCTCATATTCTTCCTGAAGCACATCATATACCTGCTGCATCATAGGTATTCTACGATTACCAGCTTCTGTCTTTGGCAAAGATACTCTAAACTCACATTTATATGAATCATCCGCTCTCTGGTAATAGGTCAAGCTATGATTGATATCAATGATTCGATTTTCCAAATCAATATCATCCCAGCGTATCCCAATTGCTTCTCCTATTCTGCATCCAGTTCCTAACAAAAATACAAAGAATGGATACCAGTGATAAAAGAACGGATTCTTTGCTACATACTCCATGAATTTTCTCTGCTGATCCACAGTCAACGCTCGCCTTGTTTTTCTGGCACCACCATTACGCTTTTTTACTTCACAGTATGCTCCGTCTACCGGATTCTTCCTTATGATATCATCTCTGACAGCAAGTTGAAATGTAGGTCTTAGTACTGTGTTAATTGTCTCAAGCGTATTAATCTGTAATCCCTGATTATTAATCAAGTCTGTATAAAAGAACAACACGTCTGAGTATTTCACATCTCTTACTTTCTTCTTGCCAAATGTATCACGAATAAAATGATTCCATGTATACAAATAATTACTGTAAGTAGTGCTACGCAATTCTGTTTTAGTTGATATGTACCTGTCAAACAAAAAGTTCACATCAGCCTTTCCTGCGACATAGACATCAAGTCCATCCAACTGATCTTTTTGTAACTGTTCTTCTCTTTCTCGAAGTTTTACCAAAGACTTTGCATAAATGGTCTTTTTCTTGCCTAATGGATCAATATATACATATGAGTATCTTCCGTCGCCTTTTCTGTAACCCTCACCCTTTCTTAATACTCTGCCTTTACCATCTTTTCTACAAGCCATTATTCTCTCCTTTCTGGAGAAAAGAGCCTGTTCTACTGATTAGCCTGTTGCTTCATTTGTAATTCAACACCCATTCTAATCAATTGCGAAATGGATAGATTATGATTCTCAGCATACTCAACCATTATCTGGTATTCCTCTTCTTTGAATTTAACAGTCACCTTATGATCAAAAGGTTTATCTGCTTTTGGTCTTCCAGTTCTAGCCATCTGTATGCCTCCTTCATATCTTAATCATATTATACTTTTGGTCTGACCGAAAGTCAATACATTTTTTCTCTCTTGGCTCATTTTTCTCCATACTTGTTTGTATTTCTTCTATAACTAATGCGTCATTTCTCATAATTACTTATAAAACTCGTCATCTACAATGTGGAAAGTTTCAAGATATTCGTCAATAATATCAAGATTAACCAACACCAGCTGATTCACTTTATAACATGCCTTTGCATCCTTAGCTAACTGCATAAACTTTGACACACTCATTGAATACATCTCTGCTCCTTCTGAATATCTAACAAATCTTTTATTATTAGTCTTTTTAGTTCTGCTGTCCATTTGCTAACTCCTCCATTACCATTTTGCGAGCTACAGGTAACAGATCAAACTGTCGTATCAATGCTCTGTCTATTTCTTCTCTCACGCCTGAATCCTCAATGACAGTTCCACTTTTTGCTCTAATGCAGCCTTTTGAAATTGTCTGTGCATCTTCAGGCATAAAATCAGAGATCTTACTTAATCCAAATCCACTCACATCCTTCGGATTTAAAATCACATGTACCGGAATATCCTTTAACTTACTGCTCAAAGGGACTACTGACACCTGCGGTGCACCATCATGATTGCTTGCATCACATGAAATAATTATTCCTGGTCTGATTCCGCCCTGAATGCCATGTGGGTTTTTCCCAAAATCCGCATACACAACATCAAATTTATTATATTTACCATACTTTCTTTTTTCTGTTCGTCTGCTCATATCTATGCTCCCTTCTTGATGTGCATATCCAATCTGCCCTCATCTACAGTCACCACAATGCCGCCTGCTTCAATAACCAGTCCTACCTTAAAATAAGCATCTGCGACACTGCTGGATATAGCTGCCATATTCGCAACAACTACTCCACTGATTTGCTTTTTGCGGATCATATTCACAATCTGATTCCACTGGCGATCAACATCTCTCTGCGAAAAGCCATTGCGTCTTATCTTTCCCACGATTGAATATTCTTTTCTCTTTACAAATTCATGTATATATTTGCTCTGCTTGTCTTCAAGCATATTTACTTTTTCCAATGGAGCCTGCACTGAAAGATATTCTATGCAATCCATCTTTTTAATCTTTCTTCTCATTCTCTGCCTCCTATGCTGACTTCAAAGCCTGCTCTATCATAAAATCAAATGTCTTTTTCAAATAATCCTGCTTATCTGCAGGTAACCGCTTTAGCCTCGAATCTAATGAATCCGGTGTACAGTCTATTGCAAGTAAGCTATTTGCGTCTGTTTCATAAACTTCCATAAGCATATACAAATTTTTCATGCTCAAGTTTCTTCCTCCTTGCTCCACCTGTCCAAGTGTCGAAACACTTATTCCAGTTTTAGCAGCAACCTCTTCAATGAGAAGTCCTTTGTCCTTACGGATATCACGAATCACCGGACCAATTTTATATCCTTCATATTTCATCGTCGTACCCTCCAATGTCCTGTGCCATTTCCCTAATCATCTCTACAGCTGCATCTTCTGTCTCGTACTGACCAAGCCACTTCCCACTTGAATCATGTACAACTGTTCCGAATGCAGTCTGTGTAAATCTGCAATCCTTCACAGCCGGGACTTGTTTGTCCCGACCGGAATGATTTTCTGTTGTCGCTCTACCAAAGGACTCCGTTAGCATCCAAAATCCTCTGCATGAGATACAATAATTGGCACCGGACCGACTTCAAGAGAATAGAGCCATATGCCCATATCTGTGATGGTCTTAACAAATTCTTCCAGATCATAAATGTCATCTGTGATCTCATTCAGGCTTCTGACTACTACAACCTCAAAGTCTTCCTCTTTAAGTGTTGCAAAGAAAGCATTCAGACCTTCTCTGTCATAGTCCCTTGTCATTGAACGATCACAATATACATCGTTAATTATTACTCCGTTAGGCATTGCCTGATCACGCATATTCTCGACCATCTGGACTACATTAAGTTCTGCTCTGCGTGACTTTACAAATGCAATACCCTTTGCAAGCTCCTGATTATCTGTACCTTCGTTTCCTACTACGTTAAAATCTCTTTTATTCATTTTGTTATCTCCTTTACGATTTCGTATTGGAGAGTTTTGGCGCCTCCACTCTCGTGGTGTGCTGTTCCTTAGCACATGATTATGATAGAATACTTTCACTTTTTATGATTTGCCTATAAAGCCTATCTTTTCATTGTTTGTAGTCTTTAAAAGACTATTTTGTAAATGTTTCTATTAAGACCTTAATGGAATCCGCCTGCTCCTGTGAAATAGTCAAGCACTGCTTCCCAAACAGGAGGTAATCAACAGAACAACCTAGAATCTGACTAATCACATATAACTGAGGCACAGTACAATTTGCACGTCCATTCTCAATCCTAGACATCTGATTACTCTGGATATCTAGCACAGCTGCTAAATCAACAGCGGCAATCTTTTTATCTATTCTCAACTTTTGAATTCTCTGACCAATCTGTAATTGTACGTCCGAACTATATTCTTTAAAATCAGTCCATGTCATTCTGTTCACCTCCTCTCATGCAAAATAAAAAGCAGTGGTAATATTTCCTACCACTGCAATTAAAACACATATTTTACATTGATTCGATTCCCCCAATTTTAATATTAAAAAAAGGGTATTCTCATTGAGGCTTTTTACGTTGTGCCTCTAGCTGTTCAATAAACTCTTTTACTCTTAATCTTTCTTCATCCGTTATCATTCCCATTCTTTTTTCATATTCTCTTCTACTTTTATTATTATCACAATATGTTTTTAGTGCTTCTTGAAATACATTTTCACTGGTGTCCCTAAAACTAAAATCTATATCCTCATCTTCAGAATCCTTCAATACCACCTCTCCCCATAGTTTCTTTTGAGTTTCATTATCTATTTCCTGTAGTCTTTCACATATAGCCTCAAATCTTGGCTGTAATTTATTGATGAAGCCATTAGAACGCAATATTTCCTTTCTTTCTAATAATAAGTCCTTATATTCCTCATTCTTGTCCAATTCTTCTTGCAACTTCTTTATAATCATTTAATAGATTTCTAATTATCTCTTTAGATGTTCTTATATGCCGGTATAGCCCGTTATTCCGGGCTTTTCCGGCACTTTTCATATCGGAAGAACCTCACAAATCTTTTTATTACCCCTCATGTTTTCGCTCTCAAAAGTAGTAAAAGCAGTAGTAAATTCTGCGTACTACTTATGCCGCCTTGGTTTCCTCGGCGCTTTCCGCCACAGGCTCCGGCTTGGCCTCTGCGGTGGTTTTTGCCTTGGCTTGCAGCCGTTCCATTTCCTCCTGTGCGGAATGGAAAGTAGCGTGGGCATAATAGTTCAGCGTCATTACAATGTTGGCGTGTCCCATGATGTACTGCAATGCCTTGGGGTTCATGCCCGCGTTTGCCATTCTGGTACAGAATGTATGCCGCATGGTGTGCGGCGTCATCACATCGGGCAGCGGCTCCTTGTGGCACTTGTTGTACTTCTTTGCAAGGCACTTGAACATGGCGTCATAGTTGACGGCGGTTTTGGGCAGGCCGTCCCGGTTCAGGAACAGGAAGTCCTTATAATCGTCAACCTCAATGCACCTGCCGTCCCTGCGCTTCTTTAACACGCGCTCAAACGCTTCATAGGCGGCTGCGCTCATCGGCACTTGGCGGAATCCGCTTTCTGTTTTTGGCGCTTCGATATAGTAGCCGTCCTCGGTGCTTCTCAAAAGCTGGTGGTCTACATTCACAAAGCGCTTCTCAAAATTCAGGTCAGCGGGCGTCAGGCCGCAGAGTTCGGAAATACGAAGCCCGGTTTCCAGCAGGATCACCACCTCGTCATAATACTTGGCATAGACGGGATCGTTCTGCATGAAGTCTAAAAGCTCGTTTTCCTGTGTAGGGGTAAGCGGCACCTTTGGTACGGTATCGTCGTTGATAACCTCATTGATCTGGAAGTCAAAGGGATTCTTGCGGAGGCAGTCATCCTGTACGGCCATATAAAAGATGGCTTTTAAGGAACGCTTGCTGTTGCAGATGGTGTTGTAGGCAACGCCCTTTTCCTGCATACGCAAGGCCCATTCTTTCGCGTCGGACAGCTTCACGCTGTCAATGCTGGCCGCGCCCAGCTTATCTTCGGACAGAAGTTTCATCAACTGCTGGCGGCTCTTTTGGGTTCCTTTCCGCACATTCCCGCGCTGCCGGGTGTACTTTTCATAAAGCTGGCACACGGTCATTTTCTTGCCGATGGTGTCGATCCCGTCGTCAAGGTCTTTCTGTATCTGCTTGATCTTCTCGCGCAGGGAAAGACAGGGCCGCTTCCCGGCAGGTACTTTGTCGGTGGGTACTAACTTCCATGAGTAAACAAACTGGGGTTCTCCAAAGGTGTCAATGTATTTGTAAGCGTATCTTCCATCTGATCGCTGGCTCTCTCCAGACTTCAAAAGGCGGCCTTTGTTGTCCCGTCTTTTTTCATCTCGTTCTTTTCTTGGCATTTCGTCATGCTCCTTTCCATGACGGAAAGAGCCTTGACACGCTTATAACCTATTATAACACGCGCAAGGCCCTTTTTCACTATATTGTGTCAAGGGAATCAATGATTTTTTCAAACTGCTTCCGCTTGATCTGGATGCGGTTGCCGTTCAGGATCACCCAGCCAGCGGTGGGGTTTTCCTCGGCAAGCCGACGCAGTTTGTTTTCCCCGATCCGAAAATATTTGGACGCTTCCTCAATGGTGAGCGTGTATTTTTCCCAAATAGGCACATCGTTATTACTCATAACATGGCCCCCTTTCTTTTCAAAACAAAGGTTGTTTTTTGTGAAAGTGGGCAGAAAATAACGGACGGCTGCTGGCACAGCTCCACGGGAATCTCACCCCCGCGTGGTTCTCACGCGGCCCTGCTCGTTGCCTGCGACGCTTCAAACGCTCGGACTACGACGACAAGGGCGTATCATTGTCCTGTCTGCGCGTCGTCGCCCGCAGGCTGCCACACCTGCTTTACGGCCCGGTAAAATCGCTCCGCTTATCCCAATGAGGGAAAGCCTCTTGGCGTACCTGCCGCCCGGCTCGGCACAGACAGAATGTATCCGTCTGCCCTATGACGCGCCGCCATTGTCCTGCGGGCGTATTTGTCAAGGAGCAAGGGGGCCGCCGGGAAAACAGGCAGGCGGGGAAAGGGAAAGCCGCCTGTCTATGGCCGGGGCCTTAACCGTCAGTCGCCAATGGGACTAACGATGGAATGGATCAGCTTGATTTGCAATCGGCGCTTCATATACTCGTCAATGCAGATATGAGGCTGGCCGCTGCCGTCATAGAGCATCCGGGTACACAGCTTATTGATATAGCCGTCGTAATACTGCAAGACACGCTCCACGGCTTCGGCGTTACCGGCGCAGGCCGCGTCGATCACAAAATCAGGCAGAGGGCTTTTGCCCTTGTAACTGGATTGCTTCATCCGCGTTTAACCTCCCTCCGGCATGAACGCCATCAATTTTACACGCAGGTCTTTTAGGGTGCTTGTCCTGTGGCGCTGTACTGCGCTGCGGGACATTCCCATCAGGCGGCCAATTTCTTCGTCAGTCAAATCCAGAACAAAGCGGAGAATCAAAATACTCTGCTCGTCTTTTGGCAGGCTGGCAAACGCTTCGGCCACAAGCTCGTTGTCGATATGTAGGTCATAGCCATGCGAACTGAATGTAAAGCTGTCGCAGGAATACCGATCTACGGTCGAGAGCTTGTCCCAATCAGCCGGGGAAAGAGCGTCCAGCGACACTTCACGGTCGCGGCGGCACTTCATTTCCCGCAGATAATCTATCGCCTCATGGTACAGAACCAGCTTGCAGTAGCGGTCAAACTGGCCCCATTCACCGTATTTGCGGGGGATCGCTTCCATCTTCTCACCCCCTTTCTGTGGGGGATGTGGTGGTTCTCTCCCTTTCCGCCAATAGAGCGAATGGAATCTCTCTGGCTGCCCTCTAAACGCCTCCTTTTTTCACTTTTTTGAAATTTCTTTTTGCGCCGGGAAACAGACCGCAGGAAACAACAAAATTCGCCCGGCAGGTCAAAGACCCACAGGGCGAAACAAAAAGCAATATGTTCTTTTCCTACATGGTATAGTACATATACACAGCCGCTTGTCCCCGCTGCCGGGGGACGGCTTTTTTTGACAGGCTAACCCCTGTCAGAATTTGTCGAAGTGGTTTTCGTTGCATGGCGGCTCCCTCCTAAAGCCGCCATGCCAGAACACGGTGCAGGGGTCGTCGAAGCAAAAAGAAACGGCGGCCTTGATCTACTCAAAACCGCCGTATCGTCAGTGATACAGGAAAGCGCACGAAATCCTCTGCCCGTCAGCGGTTTTTTTCTTTTCCCCGCTGTGGAGGCAGATGTTTGAATATGTAGGCTCGTTTCATTCCACAAAGAACAGAACCCGCCGGATCAGCTCCGGGATATTGACCGGGGCGGTGATATAGTCGTTCACGCCCTCATGCCGGTATTCATATTCCGTGGCAGGGTCGTTGTTCTCGGTGAGGATAAAGAACGGCAGAAGCCGGACAGGGGGATTCTTCATTTGGAACATCCCCGCCACCCGCCGTAGCGTATGAAACAGCTCCATTGCTGTGCCGTCCGGCAGTTCCAGATCGCACAAGATCAGTTCTATTTCCTTATCCTCAAAAATCCGGCGCTTGGCTTCCCAAATCGAGGAAACCAGAATCAGGTCAAAGCCCTTTTGTAGCATAGCAGCCCGCAGCACTTCGGCGCTGGTATCTTCTGCATAGACAAAGAGCAGCTTGTGAAAAGTCGGGGCCTTTTCGCCGGATAACTGCCGGTAGGCGTATTCCACCAGCTTATCTTGTAGTAGCAGTCCTTTCATTTTGTCCATGCACAGCGTCGCGCCCCGGCGCATAGCTTCCTGTTCGTAGTCGTCCCTGTCATGACAGGACGCCAGAATAAAAGGCAGCTCCTTGTCTGCGGCCCGCACCTCGTCCAGAAAGTCCATGCCGGAACCGTCCGGCAGGTCGAGATCACAGCAGACCACCAGCGGCATTTCCTCTTGGATGGCGGTCCGCGCTTCTTTCAGCGTACAAGCCGTTTTTACCGGGTAGCCCCGGTGCTGTAAGTATTTTTGCAGGCACCATGTATAGGTGTCGCTGTCGTCGATCAGCAGTATCTTTTTCATGTGTCCTCACCCCCAATATTGATTTACCACAAGCATAAACTACAAATGTTACACAAATGTCCGAGGTGCCTTTGATTTCGACAGAAAAACAGGCTGAATTGTTACAACGCTCGGACATTTCAAAAAATAGTGTTCTACTCAACCGTTTCAATCGAATCCACAATACTCATTTTTGAAATTTTCCGTAGTGGAATTGCTGTTGCCAGCAAGCAAGCTCCTACTGCCAAGAGGGTTGCTTCAAGAATGGGCATGACAGGGATTGCAACAAGCTGGATGGTGTCGCTCGTGGCCGCCTCAATGAAGATCGTACAAACATATCCCAGTACGCTTCCGATCACAGAGGCAATGACTCCGTAATATGCACCTTCCCAAAGAAAAGTTTTATAAAGGCTACCGGCGCTCATTCCAATGGCCCGCTGCATACCGATTTCTGTTACTCTGGTGTGAATATTTGTGTAAACGGTATTGATGATATTAAGAATACCGATCAGGCCAACGAAAAGGATCAGCCCCCATGCCAGCATTTGAATCTGTGCAAAGCTCTCTTTCAGTTGCTGGTCGCTTTCTTCATACGACAAGAATGTTGTCCCCGGCGTCCTATCACAAAATGCCTCGATAAATGTATCAAAAATTTCCCTGTCTGCGCCCTCGTTCAGCGTAGGCAAAAACTCTGAATAGGTATCTTTTCCCGTCAGGCGTTCATAGATAGCATCATCAACGATCACCTGAACACCATTTGTGAAACCGCCATTTCCAATACCAAGATAACCGTCATAGCCATCCAAGGTTTTCAAAACATTCAGCTCCATTCCCGCAACACAGATGTTTTCTCCGGCCTCTATATTTGTAAATTCAAGAACATCTTCGCCGTAGCTCATGGGAATAGGATTCCTTACTATACAGGCGTTCCCTGATTTCAGTTGTCCAAGCTGTTCTTCTGGTAATTGATCCCCCATAAAATAATCCCAATATTCATCGTTCAATCCGACAACCTGAAAAGTTTCACCGGGTTTCAGTTGAAATTCAAGACTGATTTCATCGAGCAGCCCATTTTCATTTTGTTCGTAAAGCGAAAATTGTATGGCGGCTACACTTTGCACAGCTTCATTTTTCCGCAAAGTGTTCAGATCATCTGTGGTAAATCCAACACTTTCATTTGTGATCTGATAATCTCCTAAATGGTTATCTTGCAGTGCGCTTGCAGCGTTCAGGAGAGAGGAAAACCCTTGCAGCGCTATAAAAACCGTGATACTCATAACAAGGGACAAAATTGTAATTGCAGTACGGCCTTTATTTCTCTTTAAGTTCAGACGGGCATAGTATGCTTCAAAATTATGGATTTTCTTTGTTTTACGCTTTCTGCGGCGAATTTTCAGATTTGTTCCAGACATCGCCATAATGGGGGATACCCTTGCGGCTGATCTGGCTGCTGGCAATGCTGCAAACAGCGCAAACGCCAAAGTGATTGCTCCGCTTAAAACCAGTAAGGTTCCATTCAAAGAACTGTTCTCTGCTATTAGAGTTTTCAATTCAGAAGCATCCTGAACCAAGAACAATTCAGGGGAAACCAAGCCAGTAGCTGCCTCTAAAATTCCTCTGGCACTCAAGAAGCCAAGAAGCATACCAATCGGAATCCCCATCAGGCATAATAGGATTACTTCAATTACAATGATCTGATAAAGCTGTCCTTTTTCGCCTCCAATAGCCCGAAGTGTTCCATATCCCTTTATCCGTTTTGATACAGATATTTTCAGAATGTTGTAAATCACAAGACCAGCAGCCAGCAAAATCAAAGTACCCACTAATATCCCTGCGACTGTCATAAAAGAGAATCCCTTATCATTGGCATCCTCGGAATTTGCAGTATAGGAAATTCCCAAAGCGTTCAAATATACAATATTGTAGCTGGTATCAAGCTCATGGATGTTCAATTCCTTATTGATGTCATCGACAACTGCTTGAAAATTCTTTTTATCGGCAGTCCGAATATCCACATTGTAATAAATATAAGATTCCGGTAAAAGTTGTTCGGCAGTTCCTTCCCCTACAACTCCCGTAACAGTGCCACTTGTATATCCTAAGTAGTTATTTTTCAATATCCCTGTAAGAACAAATTCCGCTGTATAGGAATAGCTGTCCGCAATGTTGTGGCGAAGATTTTTTTGCAGTGAAAGTGTAATCTTATCTCCAATACCGCCCTCAAAGCCAAGATATTTCAGAATATCTTCCGAAAGAGCTATTTCCATCGGGGCTTCCGGCAGACAACCTTCTTCTACACTGGTACTGGACGGATAGATAGCGGCATTGTCATCCAAATATTCCATCAAACCAAGGGTAAGAGATGGGGAGAGTTCTAAACTTCCCATATAAATAGATTTCCCTACATAGGAAAGACGCTCATCCTGTTCCAGTGCGTGAAGCTGATCTGCATTCATCTGCAAAAAAGTGGCATATCGGTTTCCTCCGATAGCGATGGCCTGCTGTTCCCGCATTGCACTAAGTACGCCAATGGATTGTCCTACAATGGTTGTCATCATAGTAGACAGCACAACGGCAATCAAAATAAGAATAGAAGTGACTTTTTGGGACAGCAGTTCTTTCAATGCTAATGTACGATAAGATTTCATTTCGCTGTCACCTCCGTAAGCACACCATCTACAATCTGAAACTGCCGGTCTGCCATTCGTGCAATACGGCTGTCATGGGTAATGACAACGAGAGCTTTCCCCATCTTTTTCCATACATTTTGAAGCAGTTCCATGACTTCGCCGCCGCTTTTGCTGTCCAGATTTCCCGTAGGCTCATCAGCAAAAATTACATCCGGCTTTGCAATCAAAGCGCGGGCAATGGCTACACGCTGCTGCTGGCCGCCGGATAACTCATGGGGCAGATGTTCCAAGCGGCCCTGAATGCCAAGTAGTTCTGTAAGCTGTTTCAGGTATGCTTCATCCGGTTTTTGTTTATCCAGCAAAAGAGGCATGATAATATTTTCTTTCGCCGTCAGAACCGGAAGCAGATTAAATTGCTGAAAAATAAATCCAATCCGTTTCCGGCGGAATGCCGACAACTCCTTATCACTGTAACTGTAAATATCTTTACCATCATAGGTCAGCGATCCGGAAGATGGCTTATCCAAGCCGGAAAGCAAATGAAGCAGGGTACTTTTTCCGCTTCCAGATGGTCCCATAATAGAAATAAAATCGCTGGATACAATTTCGAGATTCGCATGATCCAAAGCCACCACTCGGTTTTCACCGTCACCATAAATCTTTGATAAATTCTTTGCCTCAATATTCATAAAAAACACTCTCCTTATTTGTGGTATAAGGAGAGTGTAAATGATAAATCTCAAAAATCGCTCAAGGATTACACGAAATGAAAAATAGCCGTTGCGGATGCACCGCCCCCAACCCTATTTTCCAAAATCAATCGGCCACCATGTTTTTCACATAAAATTCTGCTGCTGTAAAGCCCCATTCCAAAATGTGAGGAATTACTACTTGTCGTTTCAAAAGGGTTTGGCCCATTCTGCACGAGAGACAGCGGATAACCAGCACCATCATCTTCTATATTCAAGGTCATAGAATCATTTTGCAGCGTTATTTGAATAGAGATTGCTTTTTCTGCAAATCGCGCCGCATTTCCAATCAGATTTTCCGCTACGGTAAGAAATAGCCCGTGATCTATACAAACTGTTCCACCTGATGGTACTAAAACAGAAACTTTTTTGGATAGCGCTAACAGTCGTGCTGTTTCCTGCAATTCACTCTGCAAAACGGATAGTCTGATTTCTTTTGGCTTAACAGAGAGTTGTTCCAACTTTTGAACACTGCTCATAGCTTCTACATACTGCTCAATCCGTAAAGTGTAACTTTCCAGCCGGTCTATGGTCTGTTCGTCCTGAATACCTTGCCGCAAAAGTTTTACACTTCCTTTTAATACCGTAATCGGGTTACGCAGATCATGGGAAAATGCGGCATTGAGCCGTTTGCGTTCCTCGGCCTGTTGCCACAACAGCCGATTCGATTTCAGAAGTTCACTCCGCATTTCTTCAAAGGCAGCACATAGTTGTCCCATTTCATCGTTAGACAAAATCGGCAGCGAAAAATCCAGATCATTATTCTGAATCCGCATAATGCCATTTTGCAGGCAGGAAATAGGCTGTTTCAATTTGAGATAATAAAAAAGAAAGACTGAAACAATCAATCCGCCTACTGGAAAAAGAATACAGGAAACCGTCTGCACAATGTTTAGGGTAGCCAAAATACGCTGTTGTGACACCGTAGGAGACGGCAGAGGTACAACAGAGCCATCCGACAAGATTTCTACACCGCCTAAAGGATAATGGTTTTCAATGCCTCGGCAAAGGAAGATAACTGCCCCAAGCAGGAGAAATGCTACTGCCAAACAGGAGAGGGATAATAGCAGGAAAGATTTCTTTAGTCCCATATTTTTTAGGCGTTCCACCGATAACCACACCCCCAAACCGTTTCAATGTAATTGTGCAATGTATGTGCTGCAAATTTAGCGCGTATTTTCCGAATGTGCTCCATAATTGTATCGCTGTTTCCGTCCCCATCCAAGCCCCACACAAGCTCATAAATTCGCTCGCGGTCAAAAACCTGTCCTGCATTGAGGGATAAAAGTTCTACAATCTCAAACTCCCTCTTAGATAGCGGGATGTTCAGATTATTGATTGTAACTGTTCGGGCAGAATAATCCAGTATCAATTCACCAAAGAAGCGTACTGCCGAATTATTTTGGCGTCGCTGCTCCCGGCGCAGATGTGCGGCAATACGCGCCCCCAATTCATCCAAATCAAAGGGCTTGACGATATAATCATCCGCCCCGGCCTGAAATCCAATGATCTTATCGCTGGATTCAATACGAGCAGTCAAAAAAAGAATGGGACAGGCAATGTGTTCCCGTATCCTTTGGCATACAGTCAGACCATCCATTCCCGGCATATTGATGTCCAATAAAATTAAATCTGGTTTGCAGGCTACTTTTTTGAGCGCTTCTTGTCCGCTATAAGCAGTCAGAATATCATATTGTGTTTGAAAATAACTCTGTATCATATCAACAATACCGCGTTCATCATCAACGATCAGTAATTTGGGATTCAAAATTATGCACCTCCGTTCTTTATATGATATATGGTAAATCTCAAAAATCTCTCAAATTTTACCCAATAAACGCTATTCATTTTATTATAGAATACATCGCTTTTCCGTACAAGGCACAAAATATGAATTATAAAGTTTAATCTTCCTGCATATAGCAACATTCCATTGAGAAAATATGAAATATACAATGTAGATGGGTGGTGCTATATGGCAAATATCAAAGATTGTCCCGGCTTTGAAACTTTCGGCGCGGATGTAAAAGAGGCGCGGAAAGTCAAGCAGTTATCGCGTAAGACGCTGGCGGAACAGGTCAATATCGACTGGCGCTATCTTGCCAACATCGAAAATGACGGCACGATTCCCAGCCTGCCGGTTATCATACAGCTTATCAAAATCTGCGGGCTTCCCGTGGAACGGTATTTTAACCCGGAGATCATGCGGGAGGAAAGCGCACAGCGGCAGCGGGTCAGCCACAAGCTGAAACTCTGCCCGGAAGAATTTCTGCCGATCATCGAGGGCGCGATTGACGGGGCCATTCAAATTCAACAGAAGAATGACGAAACGGAGGGTGCATGACAACCCTCTGTTTTGTTTTTGGGAGGACGCAATCTGCGCCCTCTCTTTTTTTGTACGGTTTTCGGAAAAACCGGGATTTTGCGGGTATTTCCTTGGGGTCAGAACGCTTTTTAGGGGAAGAAGAACAAAGACAGCAAGCATAGGGAGTGTAGCCACACTCCCGGCAAACGGCTTCCCGTTTGTATCTTGGGAAAGTCCCCAAACCCCTGAATGAATGGAGGTGAGAAAGTGGCAAACCGAAAACGGAAGTTTGTGCTGCGCGTCCCGGTGACGCCGGAGGAACGGGCGCTGATCCAGCAGAAGATGGCCCAGCTTGGCACAAAGAACTTTTCTGCCTACGCCCGGAAAATGCTGATTGACGGCTATATCGTCCATATCGACACCGGCCCTGTCCGGGCGCAGACCGCAGAGCTGCAAAAGATCGGCGTCAACATCAACCAGATTGCAAGGCGTATCAACAGTACCGGGACTGTGTACGCGCAGGACTTGGAGGACATCAAGGGGGCGCTGGCACAGATATGGCAGTTACAAAGATCCATCCTATCAAGTCAACGCTGAAAAAGGCGCTGGACTACATCGAGAACCCGGACAAGACCGATCAAAAGCTGTTCGTTTCTTCCTATGGCTGTTCCTATGAAACGGCGGATATTGAATTTCAAATGCTGTTAGATCAGGCGTACCAAAAGGGCAACAATCTGGCCCACCACCTGATACAAGCCTTTGAACCGGGGGAAACCACGGCGGAGCAGGCCCATGAGATCGGGCGGCAGCTTGCCGATGAAGTGTTGCAAGGCAAGTACCCCTATGTGATTACCACCCACATTGACAAGGGCCACCTGCATAACCACATCATTTTCTGCGCCGTGGATATGGCGAACCAGCGCAAGTACATTTCCAACCGCCAGAGCTATGCCTTTATCCGGCGCACCAGCGACCGGCTGTGCAAGGAACACGGCCTGTCTGTGGTAAAGCCCGGCAAGGATAAGGGTAAGACCTACGCCGAGTGGGACGCACAGAAAAAGGGCAAGAGCTGGAAAGCAAAACTGAAACTTGCCATCGACGCGGCCATCCCGCAGGCCAAAGACTTTGACGGTTTTCTGCGGCTCATGGAGGCGCAGAGCTATGAAGTCAAACAGGGCAAGTTTATTTCATTCCGCGCCCCCGGACAGGAACGCTTCACCCGCTGCAAGACCTTGGGGGAGGATTACACCGAGGAACGGATCACCCAGCGGATCAGGGGCATTGCCATTGACCGGGGGCCGCGCAGAAGAAGTGCCGGGGAAATCTCCCTGCGGATCGCCTTGGAGGACAGTATCAAGGCCCAGCAGTCGGCGGGTTATGCGCGTTGGGCGAAGCTGCACAACTTGAAGCAGGCCGCCAACTCCTTAAACTTCATCACAGAACACCAGATCGACAGCTACGAGGGCTTGGAAAGCAGGCTGGCCGAGATCAGCGCGGCAAACGACGCGGCGGCCTCCGCCCTGAAAGACGCAGAACGCCGCCTTGGGGATATGGCGCTGCTGATAAAAAACCTCTCCGCCTACAAGCAGCTCCGGCCTGTGGCGCTGGAACTGCGAAACGCCAAAGACAAGGCCGCGTTCCGGCGGCAGCATGAAAGCCAACTGATCTTGTATGAGGCGGCGGCAAAGGCGCTCAAAGAGGCCGGGGTCACAAAGCTCCCCAACCTGTACGCCCTCAAAACCGAGTATAAAAAGCTGGACGCAGAACGGGAACGGCTGTCCGCACAGTACAGCGAAGCGAAACAGAAATTGAAAGAATACGGCATTGTCAAACAGAATGTAGACAGCATTTTGCGGACAGTGCCGGGAAAGGAGCATACGCAGGAACGATGAACATACCGAGAATGAGTTACCCTCAATACCGCAAGGCCCGCAGGCTCACCCATGAGTGCTGCAACTACTGTAACGGAAACTGCCTCCTGCTGGACGATGGGGAGGAATGTGTCTGTGTGCAGAGTATTTCCTATTCGCTGCTGTGCCGGTGGTTCAAGGTGGCCGTCCTGCCGCTGGACGCGGCCCTGTGCGCCGAGATCACCAAAGGCCGGGACGAGATCAAACGCTGCGCCGTCTGCGGGGCGGCGTTTACGCCCAACTCCAACCGGGCCAAATACTGCCCGGATTGTGCGGTGCAGGTACGCCGGAAGAAAGAGGCGGAACGCCAGCGGAAAAGATACCTCCTGTCTACGCATTTAGGGCGGTAAAAGTCCACGGAAATCAAGGGTTTTTCCGCATGGTCGGCAGGCAGGTGGATAAAGTTATCCTGTTCCCCTCAAAACGGGGTTCTAAATGCGGGAAAATGGACAAAAAAGAAGTGCCGGGACAAAGACAGCTTTTTAGGTCTTTGTCCCGGCTGAATGATTTTGGCATGGACACTGATTTTGTGCAATGCTATAATTGAGTAAATTTGAATTGAGGTGTACTTATGCTTTATTATAGAACTCTGGAATTAAACCAAATAGAAGATTTTTGGAAGTTATTAAACACTTTGGACGCTGAAACAGATTATATGATGTATGAACCAAATGAGAGAACCCAGACCACAAATGTTCAAGAATTAAAAAATGATATTGAAAATAATGTGATTTGTGGAAGTGATTTTTTACAAGTGGCAATGGAAAATCAAAAAATGGTTGGCTATATTCGGGCAGAACGGGGAAAGTTTAATCGGATTCTTCATACAGCATATATTGTAGTAGGCATTTTGAAAGATTATAGAGGTAAAGGAATCGGTACATCTTTTTTTGAAATGCTGAATTGTTGGGCAAAGGAAAATGGAATTAAGAGACTGGAACTTACTGTTGAATGTTGCAATGAAACAGCAAGACACTTGTATGAAAAAAGTGGTTTTAAGATTGAGGGAACAAGGGAGAAATCCATGTTCGTCAACGGCTCCTTTGTTGATGAATTTTATATGGCAAAAATTTTGTGAAAAAGAAATGCCGGACGCAGAGGCAATACAGCCCCCGCGCCCGGCGTTTTGCTTATTCGTCTGTGAAGTGGAACCGCTGCGCCGCAAAGTCGGCGTCGCTCATGGCGTCCAGCTTATCGGCGGTCTGGCAGGCCAGCGCCGCCATTTCCTTGTCCATGTCCGGCAAAGCTGCCCGGAAATTTGCCGCCGTCCTGTGGCGGTCGGCATTGTGGTACAGACAGATCAGGTTTTCTTCTTCCACGGTGAAATACATTCCTCATACCTCCATTTCTTTTGATTTTTCCCGCGCCGGGGGCTTCCTTTTCTGTTCCTCCTTGGCGGCGGCAAGTTGCGCCCGGATGGACGGTTTCTTTTGTTTCTGCGTTGTCTTTCGGGTCTGCTTGGGCTTTTTGGCCTCCGCCTTGGCTGCCTCGGCCACATCCAAAAGGGAAATCTGTTCCCCGGCTTTTGCCCTTGCTTCCAGTTCCTCCATAGACGGGGCATTGTTCATCATGCCGTCGATCATGTTGTAGTTCTGCTCGGTGGACATTTCCGCCGTCTTGATATGGCTTTCCTGCTGGGCGGGGATGGCAAAGGCCCTTGTGCCGTTTGCCATAATAAGATACCTGCCGTCCTCCGACTGGTGGTGGAATCCATACCCGGCGGCCTCCATCTGTTCCCGGCTCCTGTCAGTCAGATAGAAACGGCCCCTTGGCGTCTGGATTTGTTCGCCGGTCATGCACTCGTCCGGCGTGAGCTGCTTTTCCGGCTGGGCGAAGAACTCCGGCACCTGCCGGTAGTCGGCTCCCTCGTCCACATAATAGGCGGTCTGTTTCCCATCCTGCCGGAACACCACAATATCCCCCGTAGAGAGGGAATGTCCCTTGTAATCGGCGGGATGTTCTATGTTGAAGCGGCGGTAAATCTCGTCCAGTGTGGTGTCCTTGTCCAGCGGCGCGGTGTAGACAAGCTGGTAATTTTTCCTGTCCACCGAAAGCCCGTCCGCCTGCAAGTCCTCATAGGAACGGTAGCGGAAGTCGCGCCCCTCCGGGCCGGGTGGCACTTGGTAGATGGAAAAGTTGGGCTGCGCTGGTGCTTCATAATCAGAGGCAACATATTCCTCCACCGTCAGCCCAGCAGCGGCGGCCTCCTGTTCCAGCTCTGCCTCGATCTGTTTTTTGTAGTCCTGCAAGCTCTGGTCGAAATCGGCAAGCTGCGGCGGCTCCGGCAAGTGGTACTGTCCCTGATTGAGAAGCGGGCGGCACTCCTTTACATAGTCCAAAACCGCGTTGAAATAAGCGGTCTGTTCCGGCGTCAGGGTTTCCCCGGATCGCAGGGGACGCCGGGCCTCCTGCTCCATAGCTGCCAGATTGCAGTGCAGCTCCATATACGGGACAAACTCATGCAGCAGCATATCCCGCTGGGCCTTGTCCGCCTCCCATGCCTCCGGCCCCTCATGGTGCAGCACATGGTTTTTCCAGCTTTCATCCTGCGCGTAGTATTCGTGATAGCCCCGGATATGCTGGATCAGGGAACCGTTCCCGTCGCCAAAGTCCTGCCGTCCCTCGTAGCTGTCCGGCTGGCCCTGCATGGTAAAATCAATGCGGAACTTGGTCTTGTCGTACCAATGGCCCGTATAGCCCGGCTGCTCCCGTTCGTGGCGTCTGGCGCTGTCCAGCTCCTTGAAAACGGCCTCGGCCTCATGCAGCGGCATTTGCTGGCCGTCTTTCAGATGGGGGCTTTCACTCCAAAGGATCGTGACAACCGGCTCCGCTGCCGGATTCTGTGCGATCTGCCGCTGGGCGTTGGCGACGGCAATCTCACTTTCGATCTCGCTTTTCACAAAGGAATCCATCTGGCCCTTTTGCAGCTCATAGCCCTGTTCACACAGGCGGTTGATAAGCCCGATCACCTTGTCGTTATCGCCCACGGCCTCGGCATAGGCCACGATCAACTGCCGTTCCTCGCTGCCCAGACGCGGGGCGTTTTTCTCTGCCAGCTCGATCAGGGCGGCGGCCCGGTCAGCCGGGGACGCCTCCGGCATGAACGGCTTTCCATTCAAAAGGCCGTCGATCCCATTCCATGCCTGCGGCTGGGGAATGGCGTTGGCCTGTTCGGTTGCTTCCAGAAAATCATCCATCCTGTCGCCGGTCAGGGGTTCCATTGCCCCAGCCGGTAGCTCATGGATGGCAAGGATTTCTTTTCCGGCTTCCGCAAGGGACAGGCCGGGATTGTCAAGCTGGCCTCCGTCCAGTTCCTTGTAGTCGGGGCCGTACAGCGTGTAATCATAGCCGGTTTCCGATGTCTGGATATACAGGTAATCGCCGTTTTTCAGACGGTAGGCGGCCTCCTGCGGGGCTTCTGCCTGTTCCAGCGTTCCATCCCCGGCAATGGTAAAGCCCTGCGCCTGCGCCGCCTCCTTGGTTCCCTGCGACACTTCGCCGGTAGATTTCAAATCCGCTTCAATGAGGGTTTGCAGCATGGCTTTTACGCTGTCGGTCATTTCCTGCTGTTGCTCCGGGGGCAGCTTGGAAAATACGCTGTCCGGGTCTGGCTGCTCGGCGGCCTGTTCCAGCGGCGCGGCCTGCGGCTGCTCCTGCTGGGTCTGCCGTTCTTTCTGAAGCTGGGCAAGGTGGCCGTCAATGGTGGTAATCAGTTCATGGGCGGTGGCCCGGATGGTTTCAAGGGAGGCTTTCAGCTCTTTCAAGTCCTTGCCGGAACTCCAACCGGCCACATAGCCAAAGGAATAGTCGGAGGTGTCCAGCCCGTAGTGCTGGCAGACGGCATAGGCCACGCTTTCGGCCTGCACCTCGCGGGTGCGGCTGTCGGGGCGGTCGGCCTGCTCTATGGCCGGGGCTTCCGGGTCGATGGCGTGGAGCTTGGAATGGGCAATCTCGTGGATAGCCGTCTTTAGGGTCTGTAATTCGCTCATGCCCTCCTGAATGGCGATCCGCTTTTCCGTCAGGTGGTAGTAGCCGTGGGAACCGCCCGGAATGTCCTCAAAACCAATGGGAACCGGGGAGGTCTGTTCCAGCGCCTTGAAAAATTCCCCGTAGCGTTCCACGCTGCCGGTCAGTTCTTCCACGCCGATAGAGGGCAGCGGTTCCCCCTCGGTCTGGCTCACATCAAAGACGGAAACGATCTTAAAGGCCGGAACCTGTATTTCCTTTACTTCGGTAACAGGCTTTCCGTCCTTTCCCATCACCGGCCTGCCCTGTGCGTCCAGTTTTTGCACTTCCTTTTTTGCCTTGAACGGGGCTGGGGCCAGTATCTTGATGGCCTTTTCGCCTTTCCTCACATTGCGGTGAAAATCGTCCCGCCACTTGTTGTAGCCCGCCACAAGCTGTCCGCCCTGCATGGCGATCAGGAGGGTGTTGTTGAAGCTGTAACTGTGGAACTTGGACATGGTGGTGAGATAGGCTTTGTAGCGTTCACTCTCGAAAAGCTCCTGTATGCCGGTTTCCAGCCGGTCGGTGATCTCTTTCATGCGCTCGGCGCTGTTCTGGCCGTTTAAGAGAATGGGGGTAACAGGCTGCGGGGCCTTTGTAGGCGCTGCCGCCTCCGGCTGTACCTTGCTTTCCTCCCGCAGAATTTCCGGCGCAGGATAGGCCATCACCCGGTATTCCTCCGGCACTGGCTGTCCCTCATGGACGCGCTGCCATTTGTCGCTGGTTCGCAGAATATAGCCGTAATCGGTAAAGGTTCCCTGTTCCTCGTTGGCGATAAAACTTCCCAGCCGTTCCGTGTCAATGGCCGGTTTCCACGGGTCAGGAACGACAAACAGCCCGGAATCATTCAGATAATATTCCCCCAGACTGCGGTTGTCCTTGGCGTTGATTAAGACAAAACAATCGGTGTTTTCGGCGTAGTCCAAAAGCTGCCCGATGGTCTGCATTTTTGCCGGGGACTGCATGGCGGCGTTCAGCTCCGCAAGCTCCACGGCGTCCAGCCTTTGAAGCTGGACGGCAAGGAAGTTCAGTTCGTCCACGCTGGCGGCCTTGATTAAATCCTCCGGCAGTTCCAGCGGTTTTTCCTCCGGGGCGGAAAAGCCGCCAATGAACAAGTCCTGCTGGTTGTCGGCGGTGATGTGGATTTCCTTTAGGGCTTCCTGTACCTGTTCAGCGGAAGTCGGCAGGGAAAGCCAGTAGCCATGCGGCCCGCCGGTCTGCGCCTCGGCGCGGTTATCAAGAAAAATAGAAAATACTTCGTTCACGGGTTCCCTCCTTTCCGGGGTGGCTGCGGTCTGCTGCGGCTGCGCGGTTTCTTCCTGCGCGGGAAGCTCTGCGGCTTTTGCCGGTTCCTCTCCCTCAATGGTGTAGCCGGGGAGCAGGCAGCCGTTGACCTTGAAATAGTCGGCGTATTCCTTGGGGATGGCCGGGGAAATTTCGGTAAAGTAATGTTCATGGGCTTTAATCCGGCCATTCAGGTACTTGTCCAGTTCTTCCCGGCTGGAAAAGACTTTCCGATCCTGTCCGGCGATCTTGGCCTGCCGGTAGCTGCCCGGCGCGTTAGTGCGTAGGCTCCAGCGGAGCGTCCACGAGTAGGGAACGGATTTTGGGGCGGCGCTGTCATACCGGGTGTTCTCGGAAATGGAGTAATCCATCTGGTAAACCATGTTGCTGCGGATATGGCGGTATTCGTCCGGGGCCTCCCACTGGTTTGCGGTGTGGGTGACGGGAAGCGTCCGGGCATATTCAAGAGCTTTGTCCAGAAACAGGGTTCTTCCGGCCTGTTCCTCCCATGCGGCGGCCTGTTCTTTCAGGCGGTCAAACACTTCCTGTTCTGCGGCGGCGCTTTCCGCCCGCAGGGAAAGAAGCTCCGCAAGGGGCAGCTTTACCATTTCGGAAAGATCGGCCTTGCCGCTTTCAAAGTAAATCCGGCGCTCGATCCGCATAGTGCTGGCCGGTTCTAAATCGTCGTGGTCGTAGGAACTGTAAGACATTTGGGGTTCACATCCTTTCTGAAAAATAGCATAAGAAAAGCAGGAAACCTTTGAAAGATTTCCTGCTGGGTGGGCCGATAATAAGTGGCTGATATTCAATTTTGAAAGTTTGGGTTAGATTGATTGAAGCTGGGGACAGTCTAACAAATTAAAGCTTTCTACTTCTTCAACATCAATAACTTTGATGCCTCGTTCTTTTAATGCCTTTGCAAACAATCCCATTCCAGAAATCAACTTTCCGGTAAAGCTACCATCATATATTTGATTTACTCCGCAGGTAGGACTTCTGGATTGTAGTATAGCTAACTCAATATCTTCATGTTGAATTTTGGATAATGCCATTGATACTGCTCGTTTATATTCCAAATCGACATCATTTCCATTTTCGTCTGTTACTACACCATTCACAATCTCTGCACAAGGTCTGGGAGTAGTCATACCTGCTAATTGCTCTGGACAAATGCAAATAATTTCTTTATCTTTTAAGTAGTTGATAGCTGCCAGATTTTTGTTATTTTTTCCATTGTATTTACAATCCACTCCCATAATACAAGCACTAACTAATATTTTCACACTTATCACCTCAAATGGATATTATCGTTGGCTTTATTATACTATGACATGGTGTATCTTGGAATAGATGAATTGTAAATTTGCTGGATACAAGGGGTTTGGGGCTTCCCCAAAGAGAAAATCCCCGGCCCGGCAGGTGCGCCGGGTCAGGGATTTTGCCGGGAGTGTGGCTACACTCCCTATGCTTGCTTTTCTTTAGTTCTTGCCCCTCTGTTCCACGCGGTAGTTCACATACTTGCCGCCGGTATCCGCCAAAAGCACCGTCCCGTCATAGGTCTTGCCGGTTTTCATGGAGCGCAGGCCCTTTACCTTTGCTTTTCCGTCTTTAAGGAGCGCGGCGGCGATCTTCGGAATGAACGCCTTGCCCCGTTCCTCAAAAAATCGGTCATTCTTCCACATGACAAACTGGCAGCTTCGGTTTCCGCAGTAGTAATTCTTTTTGCCCTCGTAGACGCTTTCCCCGCAGCGTGGACATTTGCCGATAACCACACGCTCGGTTTGAAACAACCTCTGCGCGTCCTCGCTGATCTGGGAGTAGTTTGCAATCAGGCCCCTTGTCATTTCTGCAATGCCAGCCATGAAGCCCTCCGGGTCGGCCTGCCCCTTGGCAATGGCCGTCAGCTCCGTTTCCCACTGTGCCGTAAGCTGGGGAGAGGTCAGCACTTCCGGCAGCACGCAGGCAAGGTTGTGGCCGTCCTTGGTGGGAAGTAGCTGTTTGCCCCTGCGCTCCACAAAGCCCATCTGCACCAGCTTTTCTAAGATGGAGGCGCGGGTGGCCGGGGTTCCCAATCCCTGCCGCTCGGCGTCCTCCGGCAGATCGTCCGCACCGGCGCGCTCCATAGCGGAAAGCAGGGTATCTTCCGTGTAGGATTTTGGCGGTGCTGTGAAATGTTCGGTGACGGCGGCAGTTACCTTGTCAAAGGTCTGTCCCTCGGTGATCTCCGGCAGTTCACGCGCAGGCTCCGGGGCGGTGTCGTCGGCGTCTGTTTTGAACGACGCCTTAAAGCGGCGGTCAAGCTCTTTCCAGCCGGGGGTCAGGATGGTTTTTCCCTTGGCGGTAAAGGTGTTCCCGGCACAGGTGAATGTGGCGGTGACAGCTTCATACACATGGGGCGCGGCCACGGCGCACAGCAGCTTGCAGCACACAAGGGACAGCAGTTTCTTTTCCCCCTCGGTCAGCCAGTCAAAGCCTTTCTGCACAAATTCCATTGTCGGGATAATGGCGTGGTGGTCGCTCACCTTTTTGCTGTTCAGCACCCGGCCAAACTGCGGGGACAGGTCAAGCCCCGCCGCAAAGGGAAGCAGAGGCCACAGGCCGGACACAAGGCTTTCCGCCGTTGGCAGCATATCATCGGTCAAATACTGGCTGTCGGTGCGGGGATAGGTCAGCAGCTTCTTTTCGTAAAGCTGCTGGGCATAGTCAAGGGTCTGCTTGGCGGTAAATCCAAACAGGCGGTTTGCCTCCCGCTGCAAGGTGGTGAGGTCATAGAGGCGGGGCGGCTGCTCCGTTTTTTCCTCCCGTGTTACCGACACACAAACGGCCTGCGCCGTTTCACAGGCGGATTTCAGGGCCTTGGCGTCGTCTGCGTTTCCTATGCGTTCACTGGCCGCCTCCATGCCGCCCGCCGCGATCTGGACGATGTGGTATTTCTCTTTCTGAAAGCTGCTGATCTTGGCCTCCCGGTCAACCAGCATTTTAAGGGTCGGCGTCTGGACGCGGCCCACGGTCAGGGTCTTGTGGTAGAGGATGGAGAAAAGTCTTGTCGCGTTGATCCCCACCAGCCAATCCGCCTGCGCCCGGCAAAGGGCCGACTGATACAGGTTGTCGTAGTCGGCCCCCGGTTTCAGATGGGCAAAGCCGTCCTTGATGGCCGCGTCCTCCATGCTGGAAATCCAAAGGCGCTGAAACGGTTTCTTGCAGCCCGCCATCTGGTAGACAAAACGGAAAATCAATTCCCCCTCGCGTCCGGCGTCGGTGGCGCACACAAGGCCGGTGACATCGGGGCGCTCCATCAAAGAACGCAGGGTGTCAAACTGCTTTTTCTTATCGTCGGGGATAATGTACTGCCATTCCTGCGGCAGAATCGGCAGGTCGTCATAGCGCCATTTTTTGAAACGCTCGTCATAAGTCCCGGCGTCGGCAAGGGAAACAAGGTGGCCGATACACCAGCTCACCAGATAGCCGTTTCCCTCCATGTAGCCGTCCTGTTTCTTGTCCGCGCCGATCACGCCCGCAATGCTGCGGGCGACGCTTGGTTTCTCTGCAATTACTAACTGATAGCTCATACTTCGTCCTCCTTATTTCCATCTTCACCTGTCATATCCTCGTCCGGCTCCGGGGCTTCGTCCTCGTCGTCCTCGTCCTCGCCAAAATCATACTCGGCCAGATCGTCATTGCCTGTGGTGTCGGCTTTTTCCTTTTTGAATTTCAGGAAGTAGAGGGCTGCGCCGCCGCCCAGCAGCACCACCACAAAGAACACCACAAGGCCGCCCATGCCGCTTGGCTTTTCCTCCTGCGGCTTTTCTTCCTCCGGCTGGGGCTTCGGCTCCGGCCCGTTGCAGGCGGTCAGGTTGTTTTTGCAGACCGGGCAGGCCGTATTGACGGCCCCGGCTTGACATTTGGCCGTACAGGTGCAGACCTCCGGCTCTTTTTTCCCGTGCTCCAACAAGGCTTGCAGGTCGGCGTCATCCACTTGGTTGAGGAAATGCACCGCCGTTTCCTTGTCCTCGTTGGCCCGGTCGATCAGGATGTAAAAATAATTTCCGGCCTTGGTGGTAACGGTGATAAGCTGCTTATCCCCGAAAAAATCATCCACCAGCGCAGCGTTGCCCTGCGGGGTGACAGGTACGCCCTCCGGCTCCATGCCGCCGGTGGTGGGTTCTTCGGTTTCCTCCGGCACTTCTGCGGGGGCCTCGGTGGTTTCCGGCAGCGGCACCGGGTCAGGGTCAGCACCCCCGGCGTAGGCGGTAACGGTCGTGGTCGCCATGCAGAGCGCAGCGGCCACAGCCAGCGTCAAAGTGCGGAACAGTTTAGATTTCTTCATGGGCGCTGTCCTCCTGTTCAAAGTCCGGGATCGGGGCCGGGGCCGCCTGCAACGCGCCGCCGCGCACAAAGGCGGCGAACTCCTGCGGGGTCATGTTGAGGCCGCGCACAAGCTGGACGATCTGCAAGTTTTCCTGTTCGGTCTTGGCTGCTTCCAGCTCCCGAAGCTGCTTTTGCAGCTCCGCGATCTTGCCCTTGGTTTTCTCAATATCCTTTTCAATGCGCTCCAATTTGTTCATTGCCATAGTCAAAAACTCCTTTCTGGCGTTTAAGGCAAACGCCCGTAACAATAAAAATGCTGCTGCCAGTAGCTTGAATTGAGGTTTGTGTAGGAAATGGGGTCGCCGCAGTGCAACATGACCGAATTTCCCACATACAGCCCCACATGGGACATTCCGGCAGTGTCATAAGTGCCGACGAAAAATACAAGGTCGCCGGGCTTGGCCTGCTCCGGGGAAACGGGGGTGCAGATGTTGTAAAGCCCCTGCGCCGTCTGGCGTCCCACATTCCATCCTGAATGATTGATAACCCAGCTAATGAAGCCGGAACAATCAAAGCTGGTGCTTGGGGAGCTGCCGCCCCACACATAGGGATAGCCCACATACTTTTCCGCCTCGGCAATCATGGCGGCAAAGGCTTCGTCCTTTAGCGCCTCCGGGGGGATTTCATAGTAGGTCGGCTCTTTCGGGGTGGAGGCGTGGGGATAGCTGCCGTTGGGGAACAGGTCTGGCCGGTTGCCCAAAGTCTGCATATAGGCAGCATAAAAGCCCATCTGTTCCTCGGTGAGAATGTAGATGGGCAGGTGGGACAGGTCAAAGTTTTCCAGATTCACATTACAGATATAGTAGGTGTAGGGGACTTCCACGGTGTAGGTGTTTCCCTCGCTGTCCGTCCTCGTTTCGGTGCGGTAGCGGGTTTCCGTTTCGATGGTCTGGGTCAGGATGTACTGCTTTTCAAAGAGCATGGCAAGGTCGCCCTGTACCTCCCCTAAAGTGAACACGCCGTTATGCAGCGCGGAGAGGATGGAGGTCAGCACATAGGGGTCATGCTTGATCTCGTCCAGATCGAAACGGTATTCGTCATAGCCGGGGTGCAGGCTTTCGTAGTTGTCAAGTTCGTGTTGCAAGTCTGCTTCCAGCGCGGCATAGGCGGCTTCGGCTCCCAGCATATCGCTGTCCTCGGAGAGATAAGAGGTGGCGGCAAGGCCCGTCCCGGTGCTGCCAAACATGGCGGTGCAGGATTGCAGGCCGCCCATCACCAGCAGGAGCATGAGGCCCACGCCGCCGACGATCAGCGCCCCTTTCCAGTGCCGGGCGGCAAAGGACGCGGCCTGTCTGCTTTTCTCTGCGGCTTTCTTGGCTGCGGCAGCCGTGGTCTTGGCGGTGCTTGCCGCCCCCTGTGCGGTCTGGCCCGCCGCCCTTGCTGCCTTGGCATATTCCCGCTTGATGTGCTGTTTCTGCCAGAAGCGGGAAACGGGGTTCTTGGCCGCCTGCGCCAGCTCCGGGTTGTCCCGCAGGGATTTTTGATACGCAAACTCGGCGTTGGCGGCGATGGACTTTCTCTCGGCCTTGGCTGCGGCCCGGTAGGGTTTGAGCTTGTGGCGGTGGACGCCGCTGCGGATCATGCGGCCCGCCTGCCGTTCCGCCAGTTCCTCCCCCTTATGGCCGCCCTCCACGCCCACATTTTCGTGTTCTACCTCATGGATTTTTCCGTGGAGATAAAGCCCGGCTTCCTGTATGGGGCGGCTGGCCGGGTTTGGTTTGAGCTGGGGAGGGGCTTTCTCCACCTTGTCAAAATACAGCCTGCTTTTGGCCTTGCCCTTGGCTTCGTCATAAACGGTTTCCTTTGTAATGACGCGCTTTTTCGACAAGGCTTCTTTGGCCGCTTCCAGCTTATCCGCCCGTTTTTCTGCCTTTCTGATATACGGGGCCAGCTCCGGGGAGGCCCGTTCCTCGGCGGTAAACTGCAACCGGGAAACAGGGTCGGTGGCCTGCGCCACGGTTTCCCCGGCGTCCTTGGCCGCTTTCTTTGCCTTGTGGCGGTCGTGCAGTTCGTCCGCCCGTTCCAGTATTTTTTCCGCCGCGCCCTCCGGCTGGGCGGTGTATTCCTGCTCGGCCTCCCGGCTGGACACATTGACGCTTTCGCCGGTGGTCTGGTTATCCAGCGTCAGGCCGTCGCGGGTCATGTGCTGCGTTACCTTGTCGCGGGGTTTTAAGGGTTCCATATCCGATCACCTCCTTGCTGTCTGTTCCGGCAGCGCCCGGTTTCGATCTCTGCAATATAGCGCAGGATGGGGTACACCTGCGGGGGAACAACTGCGTTTCCCAAAGTCTTTAACCGCTTTGCCACATTCGCCGGCGGGTCGCTGATTAAGTACGGGATTTGCGCCGGTTCTTTGGCCCACATGGAATGTCCGTCCATCTCCGGGGGAATCCCATCAGCCATTCCACCCAGTCGGGATTCAGTTTCACATCCCCCGGCGGGCTGCCCAGCAGTTTGTAAACCGCCCATGACAGCCGCGCCGTCCATACGGTTCCGCTGGGGTTGTATTTTCGGAAGCTCCCGGTCGGGGTCATCCGCACATCGACAGTTTTCCCCACATCCCCCGTGTCGCTGGCAAGGGGCGTGGGAAGCAGCATGGCCGATGATGAAAGTTCTTTTGCGCTCATGCCATGCGCCGACGGCGACAGCAGGAAGTACGAAAACCCTAACGGCGTAGCCTGCCTGCTCCAAGTCAAAAACCGTCTTGTCGAGCCCCAGATGGATGAAGCCAGCAACATTTTCTCCAAGCACCCAAGAGGGGTGCAGTTCCCGGATAACGCGGAGCATTTCGGGCCATAAATACCGTTCGTCCTCAAATCCTCTTTGTTTCCCGGCGCTGGAAAAGGGCTGGCAGGGGAATCCCCCGGAAATAAGTGTGGTGGTTTCTCGTCCTGTTTTTTCAAAAAATGCCTCCTTTGTCACTGTGGTAATGTCCTTAAATTTTGGTACCTGCGGCCAGTGCTTTTTCAAAACTTCCATCGGGAAATCCGCCCATTCGCACTGGCATACGGTGGTAAACCCTGCGGCTTTTGCCGCAAGGTCGATCCCGCCGATCCCGGAAAACAGGCTGAAATGTGTTAAGGCGCTCATACCGTCGCCCCCTCGCCTAACCGGGTCGTCATGATCTGGTAGAGCTGGGTGTTTTTCGGGATGGGGTTCTTAAAGGGCAGGATCACATTTTCGTAAATGAGAAGCCCCTCGCCGGGTTCGGAATTGTCCACATACCGTAATTGCTGGGGTGAAATGTTCAGCCGTTCCGCAAGGATTTTGCGGTCGCCGCTGGCCTGATTTAACAGGCAGATAAAGTCGCTGTTTTCCAAAATGTTCTCAATTTCCGGGGAGGAAAGCAGGTCTTTTACATTCTGCGTCGCACCTGTGGGAATCCCGCCCCACTTACGAAAACGCTTCCAAATCTCACAGGAAAAGGCCGCCGTCTGTTCCTCACGCAAAAGCAAGTGGAACTCATCACAGAAATACCATGTCGCCTTGCCCTTGCTGCGGTTTTGGGTGACGCGCCCCCAAATCTGGTCTTGGACAATGAGCATACCGATTTTCTTTAGCTGCTTGCCCAGCTCCTTGATGTCAAAGGCCACAATGCGGTTTTGAATGTCGATGTTGGTTCTGTGGTTGAACACATTTAAGCTGCCGGACACATACAGGTCAAGGGCCTGCGCCACCCGGTCGGCCTCCGGGATATGCTGGTCTAACAGGGCTTTGTGCAGGTCTGCAAGGATGGGCATATTTTCCGGCTTGGGGTCTGCCAGATAAGGCCGGTAGATCACCTGTACCGCCCGGTCGATCACCGTCTTTTCAATGGCTTCCAGCCCGTTCTTGCCGCCCATGACAAGCTCACAGAACGACAGCACAAAGTCGGATTTCAAGGCCAGCGGGTTTTCATCCTCGGAGTAATTCAGGTTGATGTCCAGCGGGTTCACATAGTTTTTGCTGGTAGGCGACAGCTTCACCACCTGCCCATGCAGCCGCTTCACAAGGGGGTAATACTCGGCCTCTGGATCACAGATATACACATCGTCCGGGGTGCAGAGGAACACGCTCAAAATTTCTGATTTACAGCTCATACTTTTGCCGCTTCCCGGTGTCCCCAGCTTTAGCCCGTTGGGACACCTCGCCCGTTTGCGGTCGAGCATAATCATGTTGCCGGTCTTGGCGTTGATCCCGTAATACATGGCGTCGCCGCCCTGAAAAAGCTCCTGCGTCACAAAGGGGACGAACACGGCCACGCTGGAAGTCGTCAGGGAGCGTTCAATCTGGATGTGGCTGGCCCCCAGCGGCAGGCTGCTCATAAGCCCCTGTTCCTGCTGGTAGTCCAGCCGCACAAGGGAACAGTTGTATTTCTGGGCGATCCCAGCAGCCCAGAATACATCGTTTTCCAGCTTTTGCCGGGTGTCTGCGGTATTCAGCACCAAAAAGGTAAGCTGGAACATCCGTTCATTCCGGCTCTGCAAGGTCTTTAGCAGCTCCTTGGCGTCCTGCCCGTAGGTGGCAAGGTCGCTGGGAAGAATATCCATGTCGTAACCGCTTCTTACCGCTCGTTTCTGTTCCTGAATCTTCATGGCGTCAAGGTCGGTGATCTTGCGCTTGACCGTCTTAATGGCGTCGCTCTGGTCGATGGCCTGCACATGGAGGTTCACCACAATGCCGTTTTCCGTATTGAGAAAATCGGCCAGCATTTCATCCGACAGCTCCGGGGAAAGGATTTGCAGAAAGCTCACCACCCCGTATTTGCCGCCCAGCCCGAACATCCGGGCATTGCCGAAGCGGAACGAGGACGGGGCGATAAAGTCCTTGGTGGAAAGCCCCGACGGGGCAAGCCACTTCCAGTCAAAGGAGAACGGTTCCCCGTCCGGGTGGAAAATGCTGTGCATGACTTCCAGCCGTTCCTTGGCGTCCAGTCCCCACGCGGAGGCCCCCATGCTCTTGAAATAGCCCAAAAGGTCGGTTTCGATCCGGCGCAGTCTGGCGCGGGCCATTTTCAGGCTGTCCGCCTCAATGGTGTAGGTCATAAATTTCCGCTTCATCAGGCCGTTGTTCCCGTTCACAAGCTGGTCTTGCAAAATGTCGGAATACTCGCTGCGGATGTCGTCGAAGTCGTCCCCCTGCGCCCGGATTTCAAAGCTCTTGGCGTACTGCTTGGGGTCGATCTTGCGGTTGATAAAGGAAAACTGCACATGAATGGAAGCGTCCAGATAGTTGTAGAGGTCGCACAGGTTTTCAAAGATGGCGGTCTTGGTGTCCGCCTGCGCCAGTTGGTAGCTGATGTCCGTAAACTCAATGCACTTGGAAAAGGTGCGGGGCGTCACCCGGCACACGCCGTCCTGATACATGGCCTCATAGGGAATACTGGCCTGCGCCGAATGGGGCTTGCCGTCGCCCTTATACTTTCGGATGACGGCCTGAATCTCTTTCTTTTCGGCGCGGGTGAGCTTGACCGGCGCTTTTGCGCTCGTTTCGTTCTTTTGCTTTTTGGACAATGGCGTTGACCTCCTTTTCCATTTGGGATTGCCGCACAAGGGCGGTATAAGCGTTGTTGGTCTGGTAGGGCCGTTCCTTGGGCTGGATGAAGCAGCACTCTACGATCTGGCGCACCACCACTTCAAGGGGCTGGCCGTGTTTTTCGTAAAGCGCCAGCAGAAAGCCCGGCAGCATGGCGAACACCATAATGAGCGCCGCCGCGCTGGTCGGGACGCGGCCCCGGATCAAAAAGAAAAGCGGGACGCCAATAAGCAGCGCACCGCCAAAACAAATGAGCTGGCGTTTCGTCAGCCCGAATACTACCTTGGATTTGACCTTGGTTAAATCCTTGGGGACAGTTACATAAGCCATAAAAAGTCACCTCGTTTCTGGTACGGACAGGGAAAAATCGCTGTCCACTTCATTGCCCCACACATCCCAGCCGGGGATTTTCTGTCTGGCAAACAGTTCTGCGCGGGGCAAGTCGCCCGCAAGCTCTATGATTTTCTCACGGGTAATGTCTGGTTTCTTGCTGTGTTCCTCCACCTGGGAAATGATAAACTGATGGACGCTTTTGGAGTAACGCTTGGGATGGCCCCGCTTGGCAAGCAGGCAGATTTCCGCGTTTCCTCTCGTCCAATAGCCCAGTCCGTAAAACCATGTGGGGCTTTTGCGGTTCAATTTCAGCCAGACAAAGGCCACGGTCTTAAAGGAAAAGCCCCACGCCTTAATCAGACGCAGCGCCTCCGGGAGCTGGGGGAAAGTCGCCCACAAAAACAAGAGGCAGTCTTTTTCCGCCAGCGTTTCCACCGGCAGGGCGCACAGCTCATCAATGCTCATGGTGGGATAGTGATGTTCCGCCGCCCCTGTCCGTTTGCACTCATATCGCCACGGCGGGTCGGCGTAAAGGATGTTGTAGGTTTTCTTTTGTGTTTCTTTGATGGTTGGTATTCCTCCTGTCTGTCAATGTGCGGTAAATACGGCTTTCGATATGCTGCCGGTCTTGAACAGACAGAAGCAAAGCAAAACGGTATAGCCCATACAGCCCCAGATTGCGCCGGATATGTCGTCGGCGGTTCCGATCTGCTGGATCAGCACCGCATAAATCCCGACAACCACCATGATTAAAAAGGCTTGGAAGCCCAGCGCAAGCAGGGATTTCAAGTAGTTCTGGCCCATGCCGCGCCACTCTGCATTGCCCAGCGTGGCAAGGGGGATCGGCCCCAATGCGGTCACGGCGTAAATTTCAATCATTCTTCCATAGGTCACAAGGAAAATGCAGATGGAAAGAATGTTCATCGTCAGCCCCACAACAAGGGTCTGGAACCACAGGCCCAGCAGCGGCCCGATGTCCATTGCTTCAAGGCGGCTTTCCAGATCGGGCAGCAGCGTGTCAAAATCAATGCTGGTATCTCCGATAATCACCCCGGCGCTCTGGTTGACGACTTGCTGGGTGGCGTCAAATACGCCCATGACGATATTCCATGTGTTCGTTACAATGAGGATGGCAAAGGCGCTTTTGAAAATCCAGCGGAAGAACATGGAGCTGTCGAAGTCGTGCATATTGTTCTTTTCCACGATCATGTCGATCAGCTCATAGCACATCACAAGGGCGAGAATGGCCGCCGCAATGGGGACAATCACCGTTTCGGACAGGTTTTGCAGCATGGAAAAAATGCCGCCGTTCCAGTCCTGCGGGGTACTGCCCACATCCGACGCGATTTCCCCGACTTTGGTATTGACCGTGTTAAACAGGCCGGACAGGTTTCCCATGATACCGTCGATCAGGATTCCTTTGATCCATTCCCCGATTAAATCACCGATCATGTGGGGACACCTCCTTTCCCGCGCCCTCCCGAATCAGAGAGGGCGCGGAGGGTTTTCTAACACACATGGGGTTATCCCAGCAGCCCGGACAGCAGCGGAACAAGGGTCATGCCGATCAGGGCAACGCCACCTCCGGCGACAAGCTGCTTGATTCCTTGGCTCTTGCTCGCCGGGTTGTCCGCCCCGTATCCCTCCAAAAGATTGACGCCGCCCCATACGCAAAGCGCTCCGCCGAGGCCCACAACGATGGTCTGCAAAGTATCAACTGCACTATTGAAAAATTCCATAAATTTACCTCCATAAATTCAGATTGTGATGGTGTTTGGGTACAAAAAAGCCGCCGTACACAGCGGCAGCCTCACAATCCGCAGACGGCCCGGAGTTACTGGCCGTCCCGCCATTCCAGCACAGCCAGCGAAAAAATCTCGCCCCATGCTTCACACAGTCTGCGGTCTATTTCCCTTACAAGTTCTTCGGCTTCCCCGTTCGTGGGCGGGGTATCATGTTCCGCAATCCACTGGCACAGAACCGCAGCGGAAATGATCGCCCGGTAGATTTCCTGCTCATACTTGAAATAATCCGCAAATGTCCATTCGTCCGAGTGTCCCATCGGTCACGCTCCTTTCTCTATGGCCGCTTTATTCTGCGGCAAAATCTTCATCCGACAGCTCAATGTCGTAGAGGTCAAAGGGTTCGTCCTCTGTTATCACGCGCCGCTTTTTCCGGCGCAAGGACGACAGGTAGCTGTCCACATCAAAGGTGTTCTTTTTGTCAGCGTCCGAGAGGTATTTATAGCGGGGGTGGCAGGTGATGTCGTATTTCTCACTGAAAAACGGTCTCACGCCGCGCACCTGCAAAATACACTTACCTCCGTCCATCGTTGCAATTTCGTCTTGGCTCATCAGCTCCTTTCCGAGTTTTTGGTAGTTCAGTCCGTGGGAGGTCTGCGCGCCCCGGTTCTCGCTCTGGTTGTAACTGTCAATGGTTTCCTTGCCCAGCACCTCCGTGATCTCCTTGGCGTTCTTGCCCCTGCCACTAAGGAACAGCGTACAGTCGCAGTTGTCGGAAATGATTTCCGCCGCGTCCTTGTAAATAGCCTTTAGCTGCGACTGGCTCTGTAAAATAATAGAAGCCGAGATTTCCCGGCTTCGGATGGTGGCGATCAGCTTGTCAAAGTTTGGAATCTGGCCGATGTTGGCGAACTCGTCCAAAATCAGCCGCACATGGACGGGCAGCCGCCCGCCGTATTTGTCATCGGCCCGGTCACACAAAAGGTTGATGAGCTGGCTTTGCACCATTGCCAGAATGAAATTAAAGGTCGTGTCCGTGTCCGACATAATCAGGAACAGGGCTGTTTTTTTATCCCCGATGGTGTCAAGTTCCAGTTCGTCGTCCTCCATCAGCTCCCGCACCTCCCGGATGTCAAAAGGCGCTAATCTGGCCCCACAGCTTATCAAAATGGAGCTGCGGGTCTTGCCTGCCGACAGCAGGAATTTACGGTACTGGCGCACCGCAAAGTGTTCCGGGTCTTTTTCTTCCAGCCGTTCAAACATCTGGTCTACCGGGGATTGAAATTCCGGGTCGTCCTCGCGGGCTTCGCTGGCGTTTATCATTTCAAGAAGCGTGGTGAAATTCATTTCATCGTCCGGCGCTTCGTACCAGATATAGCCAATGAGGGCCGAATACAGCAGGCGTTCCGATTTGATCCAAAAATCCTCGGCGCTCTTTTCGCCCTCGCCCTTGGTGTTGCAGATCAGCGTGTTTACCAGCTTCAAAATGTCCTTTTCCGAATGGATGTAGCGAAACGGGTTGTAGCGCATACTCTTGGAAAAGTTAATGGTATTCAGCACTTTTACCCGGTAGCCGCACCGCACAAGGAGCTGGCCCACCTCGCCGATCAGACTTCCTTTCGGGTCAGTAATCACGAATGAGGTCGGGTAGTCCTTGGACACGCACTGCATGAGGTTGGGCTTCACAAAGAACCGGGTCTTGCCGCTGCCGGAACCGCCGATCACCAGCACATTTTTGTTCCGGGCGGTCTTGGGGTCTTTGGGCCGGTTGTTCATGGTGAGGCGTTCCGTCTGGGTCAGGAGGATGTTGTTGTCAAACACCGGGTCGATGTACGGGGCTATATCTTTGGGGCCTCCCCAACGGGCGCTGCCGTACTCGACGCCCCGGCGGTATTTCTTGGCGTTCTTGCTTTTGCAGTACACCATCAGCCGCAATGCCACCGCACCGGCCACGCCCACCGCCAGATCGAACAGGTGGAAGCTGGGGGCGGCGCTTTCAAAGGCAAGGGAAAAGCCGTCCGCAAGGTGCAATAGCTTTTCCGACAAGTCCGCCCCAGCCGCCAGCCGGTAGGTCTGTCCCAGCTTGCCGAACAGGTAAACAAACAGCAGGTAGGGCAGGTTGGCGATTATCAGCTTTTTCATTTCCGGCTTCATCGTGACAGCCCCCTTTCCTTGATTTTCTCCTTGGCCTGCTGGCTGCTTCTGGCCGCTGCCTTTTCTTTCAGGACGGCAAGGGTCTTTCGGATGGAGGGGCGTTCCTGCTGTTTGAGCTTCTTGGCCGTAAACTCCTTAAACGCCTGTTCCAGATTGTCCGCCTGCTTGGATTTGAAAATCACGATATACCGGGGCGGATGGGTGGTGCGGTCTTTCCGCAGGGTAAAATCAATGTCGTATTTCTTGGCGCAGGGCTTAAACAGGCCAATGTTGGCGCCGGTGATCTCAATGTTGGACAGGGCGGAACCGTCCTTTTTGAGCTGCCGTAAGCTCTGCTGTCCGTGATGGGCCTTGCCCGTCCCTTTCTGCCGGGCGGCCAGATATTTTCGGATGGCCGCTTGCAGCACTTGGGCGGTGAGCTTGCCCGTCTTAACCGCTAACGCTATGGTTTTCTGGTCTACTTCTTCCTGCAACTGCTATCCCTCCTTTGGAAAGTCAGCAGGCAGGCGGATGGCTTAAATCCGCACCCGCAGGCCGGAGAGGTCATCGGCATGGATTCCCACCAGATACCAGTTCTCGGCCATTTCAATGCGGGTCGGCCTCCATCTGCCGCCCACCATCACATCAAAAGTTTCTCCGCAGTGCAGGCCGCCGTAATAGTCCGTAAGGTCAAAGCGGATGTCGTAGCGGTCTGTCTGCTCGTCAAAAATCAAAGCACCCTGTTTCATAGGGTCGTCCTCCTTTCAGATTTTGCCGGTGTTCATGTCGTGGGCCACCAGCGCCGTGTAATAGCCGTTGATGGTGCTTGGGGCGTTGAACAGAACCGCCAGCAGGTATTTTTTGATGTTCCGTATTTCCGTGGTGTTTTTGCTGATACAGTCAAAGACAAACTCAATGTGAGAGCTGTTCAGCTTCATCAGCTTGGATTTCACCAGCTCGGCGGGGTAATCGTCCCCGGCAATGCGGATGGTCTTTCGGGCGCTGCATACGGTTTCTACCAGCAAGTCCACAATCTCGTCCAGCATATCCCGGTCAATCCCCTTGGCGTACTGGCAAAGGTGTTCATACTCGATGTTGTCCTTGATGATCTCCCGATAAATCTCTACGGCGCTCTGTGATTTCGCTCCCGTTCCTTTCCGTTCCGGCGGCGCAGCCGCTTCTTCCCCCAAAGGAGAGGGAGGGGAAAGGATAGGAATGGAATCGGTATTTGATCCATCAGTAATTGATTTCTCTTTACTTAATCTATCTTTATTTAATTGCGTTGGTTTTTCCTGCGTAGGCTTTTCCTGCGTTGGATTATCCAATGTTGGATTTTCCAATGTAGGTAAATCCGGCACAGGCTGGGGCTGTTCGTAAATGATGTAATCAGCCCCGCGCAGGCGGCCTTGGCTGTCACGCTCACGGGAACGCACGATATAGCCCGCCTGTTCCAGCTCCCGGACAGCCGCCCGGATCGCGTCGATCTGCTCCCGGTTGATAAGGGACAAGCCTTTCAGCGTAAAGTCCCAATCCTCCGGCAAGGACAGCATTTGCGACAGCAGCCCCTTGGCTTTCAGGGACAAGTCCTTGTTCCGCAGGTGGTGGTTGGACATCACCGTGTAGCCCCGGTTTTTCTCCACTCGAAAAACTGCCATCTCGTCGTCCACTCCTTTCACTTGAAATTTCACCGCGCCGTCAAGGGCGGTGAGCTTGCCCGGCTGGTAGGGACATTCCTCATACACACAAAACTGGTACTTCCAGTGCGGGCGGTAGAAACGGCAGGTGCCGCAGTCCTCCGGCGCTCCGGCCTCGCCGCTGTCAAAATGATCTGCGCCCGGCCTCGTCTGCATGAGCTGTTCAAAGGCCCGGTCACTGCCGGAAGTAAAGTACATAGGCGGTCGCCTCCTTTCTGGTTTTGGGCGCAAAAAAAGCGGCGTCCTGATCTCCCCAAAGGGGAAAAGAGAACGCCGCTGTCTGCGGTGTCGTATTTGATTTTCGATGTGTCACTATTTGGGCGGTGGGCTTCACGGGAGGCAGAAGCGTGTCAAAGCTCAATCCGAAAGTAGTAAATCGGTAGTAAATTCAGTTCTTATATCCCGTGAAATGCCCGTATTTCCGGGCTTTTTGGAGATAATCAGAGTTGTTTCAATAACAATATCAACAGAATTTTTTCCGTACTTCTCTCCTGGTAATGGTTTTAAAACTCTTGCACGGATATTTGATTTTTCTATTGCTGCTTTCATATTAAACATATTGACATGATATTGTTCTGCAATGAAACCATCTAAATTTTTACATTGGCTAAACTCATATTTATTGGTCATTACAGTATCTATCATCAGCTCATTAGCATTTTCAATTGTCTCACTGACCAGCTGCAAGTATTGACCATATTCAGCGGTTGCTGCAATGCTTGAACCATTCATAACGGTTTCAGCAAACCAGCTTTCCTTTATTTTCCCCTTATCTAAATTCTCGTTCAAGTCTTTTAAATTATTGTCATACTCCTGAATAGAAGTAACAATCTCTGTTTTTATCTCTTCTATTTCTTGGTCTGTCTTTTCCGGAAGTTCTTCTCTCAACTGTTCTTTTAACCATTGAAATTCCTGTTGCTCCCCATCACTCTTTTTATACGATTCTAAAAAACGTCCCAATATTTGTTTATACTCTGCTGCCTCTTTCTCCGTTAATCCCTCTATCATAATCGGATATAATTCCCCATTCTCTGTATATTCTGTCTCACTCATATCTTGTTTTCCGTTCCTCCCTGCTATTTCGATGCACTCTTAAATTTTCTTTCCTTGTATTGTGCTTCAATTTCATCAAGTTCATTTCCCATAATTTCTTTAAGTGAATGTGTATTCTTGATAGCATCTAATATATGTTTCGTTGTTACCTTGGAAGCTTCCTGCACAAATGCACTTGCTATCCCCTCTTTTACTACTCCTTCTATATCTGCCCCACTATATCCGGATGTCTTATCTACTAGTTTTGCAATATCTATACTTTCCAGATCATCTTTTCTTCGCTTTTTAATATGAATCTCAAAAATTTTTTTTCTTTCTTCGCTTGATGGCAATTTTACATAAAAGATTTCATCAAATCTCCCTTTTCTTAACAATTCCGGTGGTATTTGTTTTATACGATTTGCCGTTGCCACAACAAAAACTGCACTACTTTTCTCCTGCATCCAAGTTAAAAACTGTCCAAAAAGTCTTGTCGTGACCTCAGCTCCACCACTATCTCCACCAATTCCTGCAAATGCTTTTTCTAATTCATCTACCCACAAAACACATGGAGCTATCGCTTCAGCTAATGCAATGGCATGACGCATATTACTCTCTGATTCTCCTACATATTTTCCCATAATACGTCCCATATCCAACTTCAGTAATGGAACATCCAATAATTTTGCAGATGCTTTTGCACTCAGCGATTTCCCGCATCCCGGAACTCCTGCTACGAGAACCCCTTTAGGAAGTTCCACACCATACTCCATCGCCTTTTCAATATTTTTCATGATTTTCGCTTTTTTCTGCATCCACTCCTTCAAATTCTCTAAGCCGCCTATATCTTCCATACTTTCTTTCATCGGAATCATCTCTAATATTCCTGCCTTTTGAATTATCTGTTGCTTTTGCTCTATTATCAGATTTATTGTATCCCTATTTACTTTTCCCATAGATGAAAAAGCTAATGCCAGAATCGTCTCAACTTCTAACTGTGATAACCCTTTAAATGCAATCGCAATCTCCTCTAACAACTCTTCACTCATTTCGCCCAAGGAAGAATATTCTTGCAAAAATTCTAAAATTACAGTTTTAATTTCATCTGTACTTAAGTATACTTCCTGTAATAGTGTCACATATTTTTCAAGTTCTTTTGGTATTTTTACGATTGGTGAAACAAATATTAATGTTGTATCTAATCTCCCTGCTTCAATTCGTAAACAAGCATTCTTTAATAAGGCTATAATTCTAGGGTTTTCTAAGTAAGATTCAATATCCTTAATAATTAGAATCCGCCTATCTAATTCTTCCTCGCGGACTCCTGTTTCTAACAACTCTTCCAATGTATAATGTGAGTTAATCTCTCTCCAAACTTTTATCTCTTCCCCAGCCTCTATTTTCTTTCTGCAAAGATACCCGTCCATTTCGTTCCATTCAACTACAATACGCCTTTCTGTTACCTCTAAGAGAATATCTTCTATCCGATGATCGTCAAAGCTCTCAATATAGATAATCGGAACTTTTGCATCTATATAATTATGAAGTTTTTCTTTAAACATATTACGATCCATCACATTTCCCCCTTAACTGTTTTCCACTTGACGCATATATTCTTTCAATACATTAAGCAATGCCAAACTACTACCTATTAAAGGTTCATCTAAAGCCATCTCTGTACTTGCATCATCCATAAATCTGACGTTCTGTAATTTAACCCTGCGCTCCTGAAATTCCTGCCTTGAATCAGCCTCTATTCTAATCACCGGATTGGGATTATAAATACCAATACACTCCACATTCTTCATCTCTCTTGGTATTGTAAATTCATCTCCATACAAATAAATTTTTTTATAACCAGATTCTATAAATTGCTTTATATCATCCTGCGTTTCCGCAATATGGTCCATTTCTTCTAATTCTTGTTCATCCATAGAACTTCTCAATTTTTCTTTTATTTTGACTTTTCTTATAAGTTCTTGTGTACCAAATATTGTATCTTCTGACCAATCATCAATTCCAAGTGCATTCGCCAACATTTGATCAATATTCTCTTCTTCTCCTGTCAATTTCTGAATACTTTCTAAAATATCATCATAATAGTTATTCGCCAGCCATCTATTTAATGTTCCTCTCAAAAAATACGTCATCACAGACTCTATATCAAAATTTTCTCTTAGCTCCTCTATATTCCTTACTTCCACATTATGTTTCATAATTAATGGAAATTTTATTTGTTTTACCATTACTGCCTCCTAGTGTTTCCCCTCTACTCATACCTCTCCAAAACCTCCTGCAAACTCTTTCGCATTTCCTCACGCAGTGACTTCGGTCCTAATACTTCTACCCTGCTGCCCTGGCTTAAGAGCCACATGACAATACCCTTGCCGTATACTTCCGCCTCGATCAGATATCCATCTTCCACCCGTTTTTTTACTACCGCGGTCGGAAGCCTGTCCAAAATCGGCTCCGGATGTTCCCCGTAATACTTTAACCGGAGATGAATCCGCTCCCCCGGATACATGAACTGCGTCATTTTTCGGAACTCGCCTTCTTTAAAGCGACTTGCATCCGGTATTTTAAATTTTTTCCCTGTCTTTTTGATATACTAAAAAGGTATGCAATGCTAGGATTTTTGTCGTTAGGAGGCGGACAGTATGGACCTTGCACGACCCTATTTTTCCGTGGTGGGTGACTCCATCAGCACCTTCCAGGCTTATTCCCCCGTGGGGGCAGAACACTATGCCCCGGACTTAGCCAGCGCCACCGGCGGGGCGTCCGTAGTTCATGGGTTCAACAACCCTTTTGATCTCCCCTGCCTCTCCACTTGCCTTATCGTAAGTGATCTCCAGCAGATTGCACTCTCTGATATGAACTCCTAACTCCCATATTTTTTCATAAACCGGTTTTTTATTCTGCAACTCCACATAATGATGTTTTTCGTTTGCAATTAACTTTCCCGCCATATTCCTGTTACTGGATGGCACACAGCCTTCTAGCATTTTATCCAGAATGTCAAACATTTCTTCTTTGGTAAATGCCCGACTCTCTAAAAGGATTTTACTGACCGCTAAAATTTCTCCATTACTCATTTTTGAGTTCTGACTTCCGAGTAAAATATATCCCCTTTTATCTTCCGTCAGTTCAATTTCCCAATGCCCCCTTTTTCTTTCTGCAAGAAAAATTTTGATAGCTTCCATATCGCGTTGTACGGTACGTCTGTCCACATGAAAATTTTTCTTTTCTTCATGTATGGAAATAACCTCTCCATCACATAATCGAGTATAAAGACTCAAAAGGCGTTCCGCTCTTTTCACACCGTCTTTTTTATCCCCATCCTCATTGTTTCTTTTTTCCATTGCCTTCCTCCCACATTTAATGTTACTTACATATTACCCTTATTAGGTTTTGCTTTCAACAACTATTTGGTTTTTTATTTCTTTTTTCAATCTTGTTAGAATAAGAAGATAGGAGATTATCATGAAGAACTTAAAAAAATTAAGATTAAGTATGAATTTAAGCCAGCAGGCTCTTGCAGAGCAACTTCATATCAGCCAGCAATCCATCTATAAATACGAAAATGGTATTACGGAACCCAACCTCGATATTTTAAAAAATATGGCGGATTTTTTTGATGTCTCCATTGACTATATTGTTGGCTATTCTTCTTTTCCACATAAAATCGAAAAATTGACGGAGAACAGTCTTACTGAGGACGAACTTACACTTTTAAAGCAGTATCGTTCACTTTCCACCCCTGCCCGCAAGGCATTTCACAATCTAATGAACGAATATCCCAAAAAGCATTTTATTTTTTAATCTTATGTCCAACAGGGTATAGTTCCCCCTACAATATATGCTACACCATCACTGTGTCATATATTGTCGTATCTTTTCTATTAATGACATTTTTTTACATTTTTCTCAATTTTTATTTATTTTTCCACCATTCTATGATTCAATGACATTATTTGTCCTACCCTTCCTTTAAAATAGCCCATAGTTCCAAAATATAAAACCATTTTTACAGGAGGGTTACTATGAAAATTTTTAAAGGAAATCAGGACACTACAAACCACGCAAAGCACAAACGCATTCTCATTCCGTTTATCGCAATTGTTGTAATTCTCGGGATCTTTTTTCTTTCCGGCGGAAGCGGCGAAGCCAGTTTAGAGGATGTTGGAGGTTTTGAAAAATGGCAGCAGGATGATTTTAAACAGACGGTCAGAACACAGATCGGTGTATATCCGGCTCCGGCATATTCTGCTTCTGACAACTATCTGATCGCTATGCTCGGAAGCCCGGAAGATATTGCCAGTGATGATATGATGAATGTTAAATTTATTTATATTACCCAAAGTGATAACAGTGCTGTTTCAGACTGGAACTGGCTGCAGGACGCTTCCGCAAATGCTTCTTCAGCACAAGATCCTCTTTATTTCGAGGCCACCTTATCTTATCTCGGTGTTCTGAACAGTTTTGCCGATTTAGGAGATGATGCACCACCTCTGTTTCAGGTTAGCGATGTAGAAGAGATACAACCATAACTTACTTTTTTACAAATAATTACTACCCGGAGGATAACATGATGCATTTTTTTCAAAATAAGAAAACACTAAAAATATTTTTGACTGTTGTAGCAATTTTTGCCATATTCGCGATTATTTCGAATTTTTCTGTTTCTGATTCAGGAGATTCCTCTTCAAAAAAAGGAGCGTCTTCTGAAAACGACACCTCGAAAGATTCTGATGAATCCGTTGAAGACACCGATTCCACTGATTTTGCCAATTGTCCGTTGCTCACAACAGATGATTTTTTGACACAGGAATCAAGTCTTTATAATTGCAATGTGCAAATTTATGGAAAATATATCTTTGCAGGAGATATGTATATGATGAACAGCAGCTATGGCGGCAGTTATGTCTGCATCTCTTACGACAAAGATCTGCATGACGCTCAAAATAATACGATTGCAAAAGAAGATGCCACCGAAGGATATATGATCGTACAGGGTGTTTATTCCGGTGCTGATGCAAATGGTGATAAAGTCATCAAAGCATCTGATATTACGCTTATTCCATTGGAAACCTATAACAGTATGTACGCACGTTCCGAGGTACAGGAACGTCTGGATTCCGAAACCTACCGCAGCGTATCTGCCGATGTTCTGCTTGCCAACCCTTCTGCCTTTAAAAATCGCAGCATTATGGTTTACAGCAAATATCAGCAATGCACGGATGAACGTGATTACTATTTTTTACTTCAAAACGATACGAGTGAAAACAGCATTTACGTTGGTTTTTATAAAAATCTTGCATATCTTCCAATGTTTGATTATGCCACCAATACACTGATCACGGATCCGAGTGAAGCGGATGATTCCGGTTATATGATGGTTTACGGACAATTAAGCGATGACTTTTTGTATTCCAGATATGCACTTACGGCTACAGCAATCTTTTTCTTAACGGAAGATGAATACAATAATTTTGTGACTGCTTCAGACTCAAATACAGACGGAGGATATTAATACCTATGAAAGAAAAAGCAAAACAAATTTTTAATTTTATTGGCAGCATCCTGATTCTTATACTTATTATTGCTGCATTTACCGGGAAATTGGATGGTATCGGAGAAGAGATCGGTAACTTAGAGCTGTTTCGTGGAAATGATACAAAGAGTGCTTTTTCCGATACTTCATCTGTCGGGGTTGCCCATGACAATAAGGAAAAATCCCCTTCCACTAAAAATACACAGAAGAATACCAACAAAGAAAACGATGTTTCCGTTGCGACTTTTGATGAATTTGAAACTCTTATTTCCAATGATTCTAATATGGGATCTTCTATCACAATTGCAGCAACCGTTCTGGAATCTTATGATACCGGATACTTATGCACGATAACCGGAGAAAATCCTTCTGATGTCTATATGATTTATCTTATGGATTGTAATGAACAATACGAACCCGGAAGCACTATTGTATTTACCGGTACTTATCAAGGTTATCCAACCGATGGCGAGTTCTATTTGATTTTCAGCCCTGAGATTTTATATCATTAATCTATTATTTCCATCATTACCAGTTGTTCGGAATTTCCGAACAACTGCATTTTTACTTCTATATTCTTATCTCTCCCATCTATTTACATTTTTCTCCCAAACACTACTATCATCTTCATCCATAACAACTGAAAAAGCACTTCTCTCGAAGTGCTTCTTACATACCATTATTCCTTTAGTCGATGCGACAGGATTTGAACCTGCGACCTCTGCGTCCCGAACGGTTTTATCGTTTAGTGCCTAATGTTACTTAATGTTTTTTAAAATGTCTCTAAGTCCTGTATTTATGAGCTCTTGGCGTAGTAGTTTATCAAAACTCTTGTAACTGTAAACTTATTTTCCCTAACGTATTTTGGGTAACGTTTTGGGTAACAACTCTATTGGTATTAGTTTTTGATACATCAAATTTAATTATGATTTACAAACGCTCCCAAAAGTGTTATATTAGATTTAGAAAAGGAACAACCGCCCACAAAGTGGTTGACCTAGTTAATTGAGAAGCAAAGCCACCCGAAACCGGTCAAAGTATTCAGGGTGGTTTTGTTTTATCCTAATGACAAATCAAGTAAATGAATGTCAGTAATGCAAGAAGGAACATTCCAAAGGCCATCAGGTCTTTAAAATCAAAATGTTTCATTCGCA
>OGQZ01000180.1_pt1 | contig 53064 bp, 47 predicted proteins | sample 1553321 | NCBI WGS metagenome assembly OGQZ01 (sample SAMEA2579958, study PRJEB22360) | human gut metagenome | reverse complement strand
GAGCCGATTACATGACCGCGTGTTGTGTAGCCGGCTCTTTTAAATAACAAGCCTTCGGGCAGAAAGAGAGGAAAAATTTATGAAATTTGACAAAATCAACATGATCTATGGACTGATCGCAACAATCGGGGCGGCACTATTCGGCGAGTACTGGTTTTTATTTGCCGGATTCCTGATCCTGAATGTGATCGACTATGCAACCGGGTACTGCAAGGCAAGATTCTATAAAAAGAATGAGTCAAGTGCCATCGGAGCAAAGGGAATTTTCAAAAAGGTGTGGTACTGGGTGGTAATTGGACTTGCTTTTTTCATATCAAATTGTTTTGTAACAATGGGCGAGGTCATAGACGTACAGCTTGACTTTGTACTGCTGTTCGGGTGGTTTACCCTTGCTACATATTTGATAAATGAAATCCGGAGCATCTTAGAAAATCTGGTAGAAATGAATGTGAAGGTACCGCAGTTTTTGATTGCAGGACTGGATATTACACAGAAATTATTAGACAGCAAGACAGAAATCAAAGAAAGCGAGGTAGAAGTTAATGGCAAATAGAAAAATCGGACAGGCTGGTCTTGCACTTATTAAACAATTTGAAGGCTGCCGGCTGATAGCCTATCAGTGTTCTGCAGGTGTGTGGACAATCGGGTACGGTCACACTGCCGGAGTATATAAAGGGATGAAAATCACACAGGCACAGGCAGATGCATTTTTAAAGCAGGACATAGCAAAGTTTGAAAAGTATATCAACAACCCGTCATATGTCCCATTTACGGACAAACTTAACCAGAATCAGTTTGATGCACTGGTCAGCTTTGCTTTCAACTTGGGACAGGGCAATGTGAAAAAACTGTGTACGGGCAGAACGATCAATCAGATCCCATTTGCCATGCAGCAGTACTGTAAGGCTGCTGGTAAAACATTACCGGGATTACAGCGGAGAAGAAAAGCCGAGGCAGCCCTTTATAATAAGAGAGTAGAGAGTTGCACCGGTGCAACCACTACCACAGTGAAAGAAACGGAGGATTATAATATGAATACAATTAAAAAAGGCAGCAAGGGCAATGCAGTCAAGGTATGGCAGATCATCATCGGTACGACACCGGACGGTAATTTCGGCAGCGGCACGGAGAACATGACAAAGACTTGGCAGAAGAACCACGGATTAACTGTGGATGGAATTGTTGGAAAGAACTCTTGGAAAACGGGGTTAGAGTCGTTATAAAAACGACCGACGGCATGTTTACGGAAATGGATGGAAAAGTTTATATCGGATAAAAAGTAGAAAGCCCGCATGGAGAAATCTGTGCGGGTTTTCTTTTTTACTGAAATAATCAATATTATCTGTTGTAGCGACAATGTCAGAAGCACAAACGGATTTTGCAGTTGCCTGTTGTACAAAATTATTAATGGAACCATAAAGCTACACTGCATCTTCAGATAAGAAGGAAAGACATTTCAAAGTTAGAAGACAGCCAGATAAAGAACGGTGTGCATTGGCATAATCAATTCACACTCCGTTTAGTTGGAGGGCTACGTACTATTAGGGAAAAGTTTATATTAAGTAGTAATGATGAAGACTAGAGTAGAAATACTATGCTTTTCATTTTGGCAAGGTAAAAAATTGTAAAATATATTCCAAAAAAGATTGACATATTTAACCAATTATGGTTAAATATAATTGCGAAAAGGTAAAAAAGAATAAGGAAGGAGAAACGCTTATGGTTACAGCATTTGGAAAGTTTTGTCGGAAGTTACGTATAGACGAAGGTGAATTGTTATTAGATATGGCAAACAAATTAAATGTTTCGACAGCTTTTTTGTCAAAAGTTGAGAACGGAAGGCGAAAACCTCCAGAGAATTGGGAAAATGAAATAATTAGTTTATATCATTTATCCGGAAAAAAAGAGGAAGAATTTAAAGAATGTTTTTTTTATGCAAAAAACATGGACAGTATTGACATCAGAACTTTTGATGAAGATGATCGTAATTTAATGTTGTCATTTGCAAGAAAATTCAACAGTCTAGATAAGGACGCATTAAAGAAAATGCTAGATGAATAGGGAGGCGATTATGTGTCAAATGCACGAGCAGTAGGATTATCAAGATTGAAAATTTCAAACATAACAGATATTGTTAGAGGAGTGTTTGGTTTAGAAGATGAATTATATTTTCCTGTCGTTCAATGTATAGAATTAATGGCTGCAGATGGAGAAGGGTTCAATGTGGAAATAGTGGAACCGTCCGAGTTGGAAAATACATATGCAACTACTAATACAGATGAAGATACAATGTACATAAGAAGAGATGTATATGAAAGAGCTGTAAAAGGCTCGCCAAGAGATAGATTTACGCTATGTCATGAACTAGGACACTATTTTTTACATAGACCAGGTACAATTAGTAATGCACGTGGAGATATACCAAGATATTGTCAACCAGAGTGGCAAGCTAATACATTTGCTGGAGAAATAATGGCTCCTCGTTCTCTTGTAAGAGATTTACAACCAGAGGAAATTGCAGAAAAGTGTGGAATGTCATATACTGCAGCATTGATACAATACAATCATATTCATAATATTCATTGAAAGATGTTAAGGGAATTACCCATAACATAAAAAAACCAAGCACCAAGAGATGCTTGGCTGTTTGTTGAAAAGTCTTACGACAGTCCAACTGGTTATAATTTTCTCAGCAAGTTAATTATAGCACCGTTGTTAGACTTTCGCAAGCAGAAATGCGAAAGGAGGGGGAGTCTATGTATATTTTTAGAGCATGGATTACAACCAAAGACGGTGCACGCATTTATGCTAGGGACTATGGCAAGCGAGCTTTCAAAATTTGGGTTGATAAAAAAACTAAGCGGTAGAGACGCTTGTATAAAAAACAGAGCATATTTGCCAGTTGTATGCTCCTTTTTGTATGAAAGGAGAAAACATTATGGATTTAATCGAAAAAGCGTATAGTTGTACAAAACTTTGGATAAGTATGATCGTTGCAATTATATATTATGTGCTACTTGTTTCATATCAACATCACATTCAGGGATTGGAAAAACCAGCTGGTATGCAGGAAGCATTGGTTTTCCTATTTGATTATCCTCAAGATTATTTTGGGGCGTTGATATTGGGATTGGTTATACATGCAATATGTGTTGCCATGATAATCTGTTTAATATTATGTTTTATAGGAATTGTAACATCGAGGGTAGCACCCAATGTGGTTATGATGATAAATTTAGCTATGACGATAATAATGATTGTGCTCAATAATTTATATGTAAAGTATGTGTCGGCATTGGTAATGGCAATTGCGGTCATTGGAATAGTCGGGTGGGCAATCGCAAACGCTGATACATAGGAGTAAGATCTGTAAAAATATATAAATGATGCAGAGTAAAAGAATAGACATTTCGTGTTGCATTTCGTGTTGCATAGTGCTGTAAAATTTATGCGGATAATGCAAAAACGTGCGAAATGCGCAGTAATCAGAACCAGTAAAAACCGCATTTTATCGGCACTCCACAAGATAAGCGGAATTTGATAAAATGCGGTTCACGAGTTCGATTCTCTCATCCCCTGCTTGGAAGAAGCCTTGAACGAAAGTTCAAGGCTTTTTTTGATATATTTACAGTTTTGCATTTTTACTTATTTTGCCTGAAATTATAAAATCTTTCTTTTCTGGATAATATCTGATTGAAATTCTCTTAAACTAAGAATATAATGTCATTATATATTCTTAAATTCTAAGAAAAATACCTATATAAATTCTATTTATAAAGAAAGATACATGATAACATATATTTGCCACAATAGAAATGAAAAAACAACAGCCATGTTTTGGAACCGTATGCGAGACAAGTACATGTCAGTGCTGTGGAGGCAGGGCGGACGTGCAGTCTACGATATACTGGTGCAGACAATGTAATGTTCCACTGTATGGTAACAGATGCAGCAGATGCGGGATGGAGGCAAAAAAGCTGACAACGGACGTCCGGCCTGTATTTCCAGAGGAAAGACTTTTAATCGAAATTATCTTGCAAAAGCCATTTGAATTTCTGAAAAAATCAGTCTGGAATGGAACGGGAAACCATTATTTTGTGGACGGAAAAAAGATTGCTTTTTCTGTAAAAGAACTGAAAAAGATCAATGCAGATGAAGTCCGCAGACAATATGAAAAATATAGTACACAGAATACCTATTGTTATTTTGATGAGATGACGGGACGCTTTATTGAGGCAAATAAAGAACGGTATGAGTATATCACGCAGGAGGCAGGAAATTATATACGAAAAGCAGTGGGTGAGTTTGGTGCAATGGATATGTTTGTTTCATTCAGTGGAGGCAAAGATTCTACAGTGACTTCGAATCTGGTATTACGTGCATTGAGCACACCTCAGATCATGCATATTTTCGGGGATACAACGTTGGAGTTTCCATTTACCTATACCTATGTGGAAAGATTTAAGAAAAATCATCCTAAAACACCTGTGATCTCTGCACGCAATAAGGAAAAAGATTTTGAGGAACTGTGCAAACTGATCGGTCCGCCGAGTCGTGTGATGCGTTGGTGCTGTACTGTTTTTAAAACGGGAACCATACAGAAAAAAATTCGTTCGTTATACAGGGACAAAAAGCAGATATTGACTTTTTATGGGATCCGGCGCAGTGAGTCAGTAAGCAGGAGCAAGTATGAGCGTGAGTCTGACAGTCCGAAGATCACAAAACAGAGGATCATATCACCCATTATCGACTGGATGGATTTTGACATCTGGTTATATATTCTTACAACAGGAATTGATTTTAACGATGCATACCGTCTTGGCTATGCGAGGGTTGGATGTTGGTGCTGTCCGAACAACAGTGGCTGGTCTGAATTTTTATCTAAGGTACATATGCATGAGCAGTCAAAGCATTTTAGAGAGATGCTGATTGATTTTGCAACAAGCATTGGAAAAGAAGATGCTGAGGTTTATGTGGATGATGGGTATTGGAAGGCAAGACAGGGGGGAAATGGTGTTGCGTATGCACAGAAATCCGTTGTGTCATTCACACCATGTGTCACGGAGGAAAATTCGTTCAATTATGAATTACAGCGTCCAATTTCAGAACAGTTGTATGAACTATTCCGTCCATTCGGGTATCTGAATTTTGATATGGGAAATACAAGGCTGGGAGAGGTTTTTGTACTTGATAAAAGAGAGCAGATCGTTTTGAAACTGCAGGGGCGGATTGGAACAACCAATTTGAGAGTTACCATTTTAAAAACAGAAATAGCCGGTGCGAAAGATTTGAAAACGGCGGAAGAAAGAATAAAATGTCAGCTCACAAAATATCAGATGTGTATGGGATGTCTGGCCTGTGAGAGTGTGTGCAGATTTAATGCGCTTTCTATCAGGGAAAATAAAGATGGGGAGATTGAGTACCATATTTCAGACGAAAAATGTAAACGCTGTGGCGAATGTGTGAACCATTTTACGGCTGGATGCTATATGAGAAAGGTTCTGGCAATCAAAAGACAGCGGACGGAGGATAAAGAATAATGGGAAAAAATAAATACCGTTTTAAAGGGCATGAAAGTTTTATCCTTCGTGAAGGATGGCTGAATAAGGGTTTATATGAAGTAGACCGTAATCCGAAAGTTTTTTCAGAAAATTATGGAGCAGATGCACTTGGAGTGGGACCGAATATGGCAAAGGCAATCCGGTACTGGCTCAGGGCAGCAGAGCTGGTTACAGATTCTCCGAAAACGGGTGTTATGCTCACTGCGATTGGTCAGTTGATTCTTGCACATGATCCATGCGTGGAAGATTATTTTACATTATGGCTGATACATTGCAAAATTGCAAAAAACCGGGAACTGGCAACGGCATGGAATTTATTTTTTAATGAAGTTTCTTATGAGGAATTTAAAAAACAGCAGCTATATGATGAGATGGAGACATTACTCAGTGATTTAGACGATGAAGTGCAGGTTGCGCAGAGTTCTGTCTATGCAGATTGTGATGCAATTTTGCGGATGTATATGCCGGCAAAGGAGACAAATCCCGAAGAAAAAAACGCCAGTCCATTTGGAAAGTTAGGATTATTGAAAAATACAGAGGGGATTTACTACAGAAAACAGCCAGATCTGAACAAATTACCGGAGGATATTGTCTGGTTTTTATTGGTAGATAAGGAAAAAAACCGTACGTCTGTTTATCTGGATGATCTGTGGAAAGAAATGGACAGTCCAGGAAAGATACTGCAGTTGAAACGTACAGCATTGATAGAGATGTTAGAGCGTCTGGAGGAAAAAGATAAGATCGTAATGAACCGCACTGCAGGTCTTAATATGATTTATTGGGAAAAAGGATTGACCGGGGAAATGATCGTAAAAAATTATTACGAAAGATAAAGACATATAGGAGTTGCCGGAATGGAACAATGGAGAAATTTAATACATATCAACCGTAATTTCCAAAAAGCAGTCAATTTGCAGCTTGATATAGGAGATCATGGAAGAATTGAACATTATATACCGACACGGTCATCCATGTTGATATTGCGCAGATATTTAAAAGCTGTGACGGGAGAGGCAAAAGAACATGCAACTGTTTTAATCGGTCCGTATGGAAAGGGAAAATCCCATTTATTACTGGTATTGCTTTCAATTCTTTCCTGTGACCTGCCACAGAGTGTTTTTGAAAAAATAAAGATCACAGATCCGGAGACAGCGGATTTAGTCGCGCAGATCCGGAAGGAGAATAAAAAATATTTACCGGTATTGGTTTCTTCTGTACCGGGGTTTTCCATGAATCAGATTTTATTATTCGCACTGCGCGAGGCATTAGAGAAAAATGGTTTGTCGGATATTGCACCGGAGACTGCATTCACAGAAGCACTTAGAATCCTTGAAAAGTGGGAAAAGGAATATTCGGATGTGTATGCCAGATTTTGTGAGTATCTGACGGAACATCAGACAGATGTGCAGGATTTGAAAAAGAATCTGAAAAGAAAACATAAACAGTCATTGGAATTATTTAAAGAATTATATCCGATGCTGACGGCAGGAAGCACTTTTATGCCATTGATGCAGTCTGAGACCATACGGTCATATCAGCAGATTATAAGAAGTCTGACAGAAGAATGTGGTTATGAGGGCATCTTTATTATTTTTGATGAATTCAGTAAATATATAGAAGGACATGAGAAATCCGGTTTTGCAGAGGATATGAAAACGCTGCAGGATATGTGCGAATTGGCGGAAAGTTCCGATCAGAAATTATTTTTTACAATGGTGGCACATAAAAGTATTCATGAGTATACCAGGAGTATAGACACTTCCATGAAAAATGCGTTTCGCGGAGTAGAAGGAAGAATTTCAGAGATATCTTTCGTCGTATCCGCACAAAATAATTATGAATTGATCGCCAATTCAATCCGGAAGGAAGAACCTGCGTTTTCGAAACAATATGAAAAAGAGATTGTGAAAAATGAGCAGGGGAAGCTCCAGAAGTTATCCTATCAGCTTCCATGTTTTCAGAAATTATTTTCAGAGCAGGACTTTGAACGGATCGTTGCCAAAGGATGTTTCCCGCTGACACCGCTTGCTGCGTATGCATTACTTCATATCAGTGAACGTGTTGCACAGAATGAGAGAACAATATTTACATTTTTAGCAGATGATGGACAGGGAAGTTTATCATGGCTGTTAGAGCGGAATGAAGAAAACTGGGTAGGCGTTGATAAAATTTATGATTATTTTAAATCAATGTTCCGTGAAACCGAAGATGTACCGATGATCCATTCAGAGTGGCTGAAGGCAGAGTATGCGTTGGGAAAAGCGGAAACGGAAGATGAGAAAGCTGTCATAAAAGCAATCGCAGTAATCCGTATGTTACATAGAGAGGATGAACTTCCTGCACAGGATCAGGCAATCTGTCTTGCATTAGGGATGGACCCGGAAAAGAAGTATCGTCCTGCAATGGAAAAATTAAAAAAAGATGGGATTTTAATGTTCCGCAGCAGTGTCGGAGTATATGCATTCCGCAGCAATGCAGGCGTTGATGTGGAAAAAGAAATCACGAAGAAGATGGATGAGCAAAAAGGGCACTGTAATTTTTGCCAGATTCTGTCAGAGGCTGCAGACACAGAGTATGAACTGCCAAAGCAGTATAATCAGGAATATGCGATGACACGCTATTTTCAGTATGAGTATATGTTTTCAAAAGAGTTTTTTGCCCTGGAAAATACAAGATATCTGTTTGATGAAAAGTTTTCAGACGGAAAAATTATAGTGATGCCGGAAAAAGAAAAACCCCAAACAGATGAGATACAAAAGCAGTTAGATAAACTGGCGGATAAAAGAATTCTTGTGTTAGTGTCCGACCAACGTTTTGACAAAGAGGAATTATTACTTCGCTATCAGGCGGTTATGACGTTAAAAGGGGACAAACGCTTTATTGAAGAAAATGAAGTGCTGCTGCAGGAACTGGAATTATGTGTTGAGGATATCCGGTTTGAAATTAATATCTATCTGGAAGAGCATTATCTGCCGGAGAGCGGAAAGGTAATAGTTCTCCAGACGCAAAAGAAAAAAGAAAAGTGTACAACGGCCGCAGAATTTAATCAGATATTAAGTGATGTCTGCAGAGAATATTATGGCTACGCGCCGCGTGTAAACCATGAACTGTTAAATATTGAACACATCGGCAAGCAGTATTTAAGAGCGCGCAATCAGGTGATCGATAAAATGTTAGGGCATGAGGATCTGTCTGTGTACCAAAAAGGAACCATGCCGGAGGCTATGGTATATCGTGCTGCATTTGTGCATACCAGAGGGGATAAGGGCTGTCAGAAAGTTAGTTTAGAGATAGATCGTTTTTTTGCGGAATGTGCAGGTGAAAAAAAGTCTTTTCAGATATTATACCAGCGATTGCAGGGAAAATGTTTTGGCGCAAGGCGAGGAGTGATTCCATTGTTTCTGGCAAAAAAATTATCTGAAATTGAAGGAACAGCGGTCATTTATATTGGGGAGAAAGAGCTGGAAATTACTTCGGATAACCTGAATCATGTGAATGATTTTCCAGAAAACTATGCATTGTATCTGGAGCTGGAAACCGTTGAAAAAGAAAAATATTTAAAAAAATTGGAAAAGATTTTTGAATGTGATACGGAGAAGTTTTCCGGACAGAGCAGATTCGCACAGATTGCTGCCTGCATGCAGAAATGGTATCGGTCACTTCCCCAGTACACGATGATAACACTAAATCTTCCGGAAAATCAAAGTGGATCGATAAAGAAACTTAGGAATCTGTTGAGAAGAGCAGAAATCAATCCAAGAGAATTGTTATTTGAAAAAATTCCGGCATGCTATGGAGAACCTGGTTTTGAGCAAACGGCACAGGATTTAAAAGAAAGTAAAAAAATATTAGATGATGTATTTATTACATTAAAAAAACAGGTCGCAGGAAACATAAAGCGCGAATTTGGAAAAACGCAGAATGTGAGTCTGAAAGCATGTTTACACGAATGGTATCTGGCACAGAATTATTCATCAAGAAATCATGTACTGGCAACGGCAGAGAGTGAATTTTTGAATTATTTAGAGAAACTTTCTACCAATGATGAGGGAGAAATTGTATCAGCGTTGTCTTATATTTTATCAGGGGTATATTTAGAGGACTGGAATGATACAAACTTTGTAGAATTTCAGGAGAAATTGCACGCGGTAAAAGCTGAAGTTGAAAAACTTGAGGAACATGGTAAAGATGCAGGTGGCAGCAGTCGTATCCTGTTGACAGACCAGAATGGAAATGCCATAGAAAAGTATTATAATGCGGATATTTCGGATACAACGAGCCTTTACTTAAAGAATATGTTAGAAGAGGCATTGGAGGACTTTGGGAATACGCTCGAAACAAATCAGAAGGTTGCAGTGCTGGTGCAGACTTTAGAGGGATTATTACAGTAAGAGAAGAGGAGATTGGTTATGGAAGAAATTTATCTTGATAATGCAGCGACGACATTTCCAAAACCAGAATGTGTATATCAGGCAATGGATGAAATTGCGCGGACCGGTGCTGTCAATGCAGGCAGGGGTTCTTATGCGCTGGCGCGGCAGGCATCCGGGTTGATTGAGAGTACAAGAAAACAGATCAAAGAACTTGCAGGAGCAGATGATGTAGCAGAGGTTGTGTTTACAGCCTCTGCTACGCTTGCATGTAACGTGATTTTAGGGGGACTCGAATGGAAACAGACGGATATCGTATATGTTTCACCTTTTGAGCACAATGCAATGATGAGAGTGTTGTATCATTACCAGAAACAATATGGATTTAAAATTATCGAACTTGCATTAAACAGGGAGTCGTTAGAATTAGATTTGTCACAGATCAGGTTTCAGTTCACCAGAGAACATCCAACAGTCGTTGTTATGAGTCATGTCAGCAATGTGACAGGTTACATTCTGCCAATCAATGAGGTGGCAGAGTCAGCAAAACAATATGGAGCAGTTGTGGCGGTGGATGGTTCACAGGCGCTTGGGCTTGTGCCGGTAAAATTGAAAGAGAGTGGAATCGATTTTTATGTTTTTGCGGGGCATAAAACACTCTATGGTCCGTTTGGAGTTGGAGGATTTATCAGTGAGGGGGATATTTCTTTAAAACCGTTTCTTGTGGGTGGAACAGGCAGTGATTCCTTAAACCCTGATATGCCAGGACAAATGCCGGGAATCTTAGAACCGGGAAGCCCCAATATAGTTGCGATTGCAGGATTACATGCAGCCTTAGAAGCGTGCTGTGACATGGAAAGGCAACTTTCACAAGAAAGAAAATTTGCAGAATATCTGATTGAAAAGCTAAAAAGAATAGACGGAGTTTTACTGTATCTGCCTTGGGATGAAATGAAACGAACCGGAATTGTTTCTTTTTCCATAGAGGGTTACCGTGCGGATGAAGTTGGGATGCTGCTCGATGAAGATTATCATATAGCGGTCAGAACAGGGTATCAATGTGTACCGCTGATCCATAAATATTTAAAAGATGAAAAATATGGCGGCGTGATCCGGGTGGGGATCGGACGTTTTACAAAGCAGAGTGAGTTGGAAATATTAATCAATGCGATAGAAGAAATTGCAGAAGGGTGAAGGAAAAATGGAAAATCAACGTTTGGATTTTGGAGAGATTGTCAGAAAAATTGCGGAGGATAAAATGCTGCTGCCGGATTTTCAGAGAGGATTTGTCTGGAAGGATGAAGAACAGAGAAAGATCGTAGCATCAGTTCTGGCAAAAATGCCGATAGGGAGTATTTTACTGTTGAAATCAAAGCCGGATGAGTATGCATCGAAGTCAATCGGTATGAAAGAAAAAAATACATATCAAAGCCAGGATGGTGAGGTCGAATTTCTACTGGATGGACAGCAGCGTATGACAGCGCTTACGAATGTTTTTTCAAATGTGATTTATGAAAAATGTAAAATGTTTTCAAAATTGAGTTCACGGGCATTACAGCGAAGATTTTTTTTAAGAATTCCAAAGTGGGAGAACTGTAAAGAAGAGGCAGATCTGTTTGGAGTCCATAATTTGACTTTTCCCATATCAGATTCTGCGGAACCGGATTTTCTGACAGCGGATATTTTACCGTTTATTAAATGTGCCGCATTTTTTAATCAGGATGGAGAGCCGTATAATCCACAGCAGTCTTTGTCGACCCGTCTGGATGATTTTTGCCTGACAAATGAGGATGGATATTTAGTACCGCTGTATTTGATGGTGGCACCGGAAAATATAAAAAAGGCGCAGATAATGCTGCGCTATAATACGATCACCTCTGATATCGCAGGTAAAATCGGAGATGAGATCAGACAGCATTTTACAGATTTGTCGGATGAAAATAAGAATGATTTTATAGCAGAGATTTTTGGAAATGATGAAAACTGTAATGAAATAAAAGAAGATCATTCTAAGTTCGGTGAAAAAGTGCAAGAAAAACAAATGGTGTGGAAAGTCTGTCTGACAAATTATCTGGATTCCTGTGTAAAGAATATGGCGTTGAATAAGATTGAGGTATCGGGGGAACAGCGTGACAGGGCGATCGATATCTATGAGAATTTAAATCGTGGAGGAATCAGTTTAAATACTTTTGATCTGGTTATGGCGAGAGTTGCAAAAGTAAGTACAGATAATTTTTATCGTCGTCTGGTCAGGTATATTCAGGAAGAAAAAAGTTATGACAAACAGGTCTTACCGGATCAGATTGTTCCCTTGATTGGGAAAAAAATACAAAATAATCAATACAATGCATCCATCAGTACGGGATGTTATAACGAGGAAAAGAATGACATAGCAGGAAAGTATATTGATGTTTTTTTAGATGTGCTGTGTCTGTATTGCAATAACAAGTTATTTGAACCGGATAAATTCAAATTAGATTATATAAAGAAGAAGCAGATTCTGATGTTAGCACCAACGGATATTAATGATAATGCGAAAAAGGTTTGTGATGCCATAGACAGGGTAATGTTTTTCTTTCAGAGCAGATGCGGAATCCGGAATATCCAGGAAATAAATTATTCTTTGATGATTGTCTTAGTGGCAGTTATATTTTTAAAGGATGAGTGGTTTAACGATAAAACTGTTCACGATATTTTAGAAGCGTGGTATTGGTCATCATTATTTTCCGGCGAGTATGATAAAGATCAGAATATAAAGATGATCGCGCATCTTCAGACCATGGTAAAGACAATGCAGGCATCCAGCCGAAAAGAGAATGTTGACTGGATTGCAAATATCAAAAATTATGTGTTGGAAGCACAGAATTTTTCGGATGAAAAGTTTTTACTGATGGAAAAGGCGGATGAAGACCGTATCCCGAAAAAAGTGATGCGCATGTTTATGTGTCAGTATCTGCTGTCAAAGACATATAAGGATATGTTTGACGAAAATAAAATTTTAAGTGCATATTCCGATGAAACAGAAAGATTTGAGGCACATCATATTATACCGCTTGGAACAGTAAAAAAGGTAGGGGAATCTACGAAAAAACTTCGTGATGATGAAAAAAATATCTGCAACTCGCCTTTAAATTTTGTGTACATAACGAAAAAAGCAAATAAGGAAATATCCGATGAATCCTTAAAAGATTATGTACAGAAGATCAACGCGGAAGCAAAAGCAAAACTGCATATTACGGCTTATACAAATTCGGATATACCACAAGATCAGGTAAAACAGATTTTAAGGGAACGGTATGATTTCCTGAAGGGGGATATCAGGGAGCGGATCAGTACTTTATTAAGTTAAATACGGCTTGGAAAGTGCAGATAAAGATATTGTTTTACGAAAGAACAATGCAGGATGGAGGTATTTTATGAAAGAGGTCAGTGAAAAAGTAATGCGGAATATGATTTTTGAGGTTCTTCATGTGGAGCGTAAAAATTTGCGGAGCAAGGCAAAAACAGATCAGAGGATGGCTGAGGAACTTGCAAAGATCATAGTTGATTATGCGAAGATGTCAGTGTAGCAGACTTAGGGGGAGAATAGCATGAAATTCCAGAGCATTACAATGAATAATTTTATGAGGTATAAGGGGCAGAATGTAATCGAGTTCAGCTGCGATGAAAAAAGAAATGTTACTGTCGTGCTGGGAGATAATACGGTTGGCAAGACAACAATTGCACAGGCATTTCGCTGGGTGCTTTATGGTGCGGTATTGACAGAACGCGGAAAGCAGCAGGAAGACTACCAGCTGTTAAACAATGATATTCTGGCAATGATGGATGCGAACAGTAAAGCGGATGTTACGGTGGAACTGGTTGCTGTTGATGATGAAAAAAGATACCGGATCAAGCGTGAAATCCATTATACGCGTGCATATCCACAGTTGATCGCAAAAGAATTTTATAAGAAAGTTTCACTGGAAATATCAGAAAAGGATGATCCAAATGCCGGTATTTCTGTGGAAACGGAAAAAATAGAAGAGGTAATCCGTGAATTATTTCCCAAAAATCTGTCACATTATTTTTTGTTTGATGGAGAGAGATGGAATGATGTAACTGTTAACGGTGTGCGTGAAAATATCAAAGAGTCTGTACATACACTGACCGGATTATCTGCGTATCAGGCTGCAATCTGGCATTTGAAGGATATGGGAAGTCATTCCGTTATTAAAAAGTTCAAAGGAAAGATATCAGGTTCTGGTAATATGTATGATAATCTGGAAAAAGACCGGAATCGCATGGAACATGAGATAGAGCAGTGTAAAGATAAGATAAAAAATATCGAAATCAATATACAAAACAATAATGAAAAAATAGAGGAGGTGCAGCAGTATCTTCTTGAAAATAAGAATACGGAAATTTTGCAGGCAAAATATAACCAGTTATTAGTAGTAAGAAGAACGCAGGCGGAAAGAGGAGTTGCTGCATATAAAAGTCTGGTAAATTTATTCAGTGATAAAGCTTATATGTTGTTTGCGAAACCGATGATAGAGGCATCTGTGAAAATGGTAAAATCTGTTGCAGGAGAGCGGCGTGACATACCGCATATGCATCAGGCAAGTATTGACTATATTATAAAAACAGGCAGATGTATCTGTGGAACTCCAATATTACCGGAGTCTAAGGAATTAGAAAGTCTGATGGAACAGAGAAATTTTCTTCCGCCGGCAGATATTGGTTCATTGCTGGGTGAGTTTGAACGGACAGGACAGCGCTGGAACCGGCAAAGCAATTCTGTTTATGATGATTTAAGAGAAGATGCGCAAAATGTGGATCAGAGCATCCGGGCTTACGAGGAAACCTGTAATCAGTTAGCCGGGATGGAACAGCAGATGGACAGGCAGACAGACTTTGCTGAAAAAAGAAAAATGCTGAAATATTATCAGAGTGAAAACAGTAAATTAGGGGTGGAAAAGGGAACATTGCAGGGACAGATCTTAAATTTTGAGCGGCAGATCGAACGAACAGAAGCTGAGATGAAGAGTCAGGAAGTCAGAAGCGAAGAAAATAAAAAATGGCGAGAGCGTGTAGATTTGGCAGAAGCATTATATACAAGATTAAAAAATGATTTTGAGGTAAAAAAGAATAAGACATTTCTGGAATTAAACGGACAGATCCAGAAAAATTTTGAGCGTATGTTCAATGCGAAAGATAAAAGAATACAGTTGACGGAAAATTATGAGATCCAGATGTTATATCAGACGGATTTGGGTTTCCGCGAAGAGAAGAATCTGTCAGAGGGCGAAAAAATCGCACGCAATTTTGCATTTATCGTTACAATCATGGAATACAGCAGAAATAAAAAGGCTGAGCATCTTGGAGTGGAAAGTGGAGGAGATACACTGCCGATTGTTTTAGACGGACCGTTTTCTAAACTGGGGGATAAAAATATCAGTCTGATTGCAAAAGTTTTGCCGGAAGTATCAGAACAGGTAATTATTTTTATGCTGGACAAGGACTGGAAGTACACAGGACTCGATGAATATGTCGGTGCGTCTTATTATATTGAAAAAGCAGCTGACGAGGCATATGCGTCCATACGGAAAGTAGAATCTGATCAGTAGCGGAAGGGGATACAAAAGATGGGGAATTATGAATTTTTTAAGAAGGAGTTTGAATTTCATGGAAAGCATGCCAGGATGGCAGGTGAATTGTGGGTAAAAGGTGACTATGAGCATACCTGTTTCCGGAGACTGATCGATCTGTATATGGTGGCAGCAGTGGTGGGATTTCGCGTAGACCGTAAAGCAAAGGAAGATTTCTCGCCGTTTGGGACAAAGAGCATTTTAGCCGAGCAGGTCATAAATGCAAAAGAAGAATTAGATTTTATTATGCAGATGATGATCATGCTGGATGCGAAAGAAAGCATGCCGGCTGAGGAAGCAGTAAAAAAAGCATTCCGGGGTGCGGAGACGGAGGAAGAATTTCAGGCTTATCAGTCCATGTTTCATGATTATGTCAGAGGCGGGGTAGAGGAACTGTATGAGAGACTGATCATTCAAAAAGCAGAACCGGACAGTGAATTTTATGATAATAAAACAGCAAATCTGATGTCTGTGTTAGAAAGATTTGGTTATGGTTTACAGGATATGGAGGAGTAATAATTTTACATGATTTTTGAAGGAAAAATGTAAAAAAATCAAAAACAGGTATTTACAATCGTCGAAAACATGGGTATAATTTAAGAGAATTATATCATACCAAGTGATAATTAGGTTATTACAATAAGGTAAGAAACCTAAAAGCTCTAATCCCATTCTTCGGAATGGGATTATCTTTTATACAGAAGTTTATTCATGACAATGACCGGTATGCGGATCATTGTTGAAGCGCGCAGAATAAAACAGTTGTCCCGTTTGCTGGTATGAGAGAGAACGGTTCAGATGAGAGGAGAAGGAACATGGACGAAAAAATGGATTATCGTATTGGGTTGGATATTGGTATTGCATCCGTCGGCTGGGCGGTATTACAGAACAACAGTGATGACGAGCCGGTTCGTATCGTAGACCTTGGGGTAAGGATATTTGATACAGCAGAAATCCCGAAAACAGGTGAATCTTTGGCGGGACCAAGGAGAGCTGCACGAACGACAAGAAGGCGGCTTAGAAGAAGAAAACATCGTTTAGACAGAATCAAATGGCTCTTTGAGAATCAGGGCCTGATAAATATTGATGACTTTCTGAAACGATATAACATGGCAGGGTTACCGGATGTTTATCAGCTTCGCTATGAGGCATTAGACCGGAAACTGACGGATGAAGAATTAGCACAGGTGCTGCTTCATATTGCAAAACATCGTGGATTCCGTTCAACCAGAAAGGCGGAGACGGCTGCAAAGGAAAATGGTGCAGTTTTAAAAGCGACGGATGAAAATCAAAAGCGGATGCAGGAAAAGGGATATCGTACGGTCGGGGAGATGATTTATTTAGATGAAGCATTTCGAACCGGATGTTCCTGGTCAGAAAAGGGATATATTCTCACCCCACGCAATAAAGCAGAAAATTATCAGCACACCATGTTAAGGGCAATGCTTGTGGAAGAAGTCAAAGAAATTTTCTCCAGCCAGAGACGTCTTGGAAATGAAAAAGCGACGGAAGAATTAGAAGAAAAATATTTGGAAATCATGACAAGTCAGAGATCTTTTGATTTAGGACCAGGCATGCAGCCGGATGGAAAGCCAAGTCCATATGCGATGGAAGGTTTTTCGGACAGAGTTGGAAAATGTACATTTCTTGGAGATCAGGGGGAGCTGCGCGGCGCAAAGGGAACTTATACGGCAGAATATTTTGTGGCACTGCAGAAAATAAATCATACAAAACTGGTTAACCAGGATGGAGAGACCAGAAACTTTACAGAAGAGGAACGACGGGCACTGACTTTGCTGTTATTCACACAGAAGGAAGTGAAGTACGCAGCAGTTCGCAAGAAGTTAGGTTTGCCGGAGGATATTCTTTTTTATAATTTAAATTATAAAAAAGCTGCCACGAAAGAAGAACAGCAAAAAGAAAATCAAAATACGGAAAAAGCAAAATTTATTGGGATGCCATACTACCATGATTACAAGAAATGTTTGGAAGAACGGGTGAAATATCTGACAGAAAATGAAGTCAGGGATCTGTTTGATGAGATTGGTATGATCCTGACCTGTTATAAGAATGATGACAGTCGTACGGAGCGGCTGGCTAAGCTGGGACTTGTACCGATAGAGATGGAAGGGTTATTGGCGTATACACCGACGAAGTTTCAGCATCTTTCGATGAAAGCGATGCGGAATATTATCCCGTTTTTGGAAAAAGGCATGACTTATGATAAAGCATGTGAGGAAGCCGGATATGATTTTAAGGCGGATTCTAAGGGGATTAAGCAGAAGTTATTAACAGGAGAAAAGGTGAATCAGACGATCAATGAGATTACAAATCCGGTAGTAAAGCGTTCTGTATCACAGACTGTCAAAGTGATTAATGCGATCATCCGTACATATGGAAGTCCGCAGGCAATCAATATTGAGCTTGCAAGAGAAATGTCAAAGACTTTTGAAGAACGCCGGAAAATAAAAGGTGATATGGAAAAACGCCAGAAGAATAACGAAGATGTGAAAAAGCAGATTCAGGAATTGGGAAAATTATCACCAACCGGACAGGATATTTTAAAATATCGCCTGTGGCAGGAACAGCAGGGAATCTGTATGTATTCCGGTAAGACTATTCCATTGGAAGAACTGTTTAAACCGGGGTATGATATTGATCATATTTTGCCATACAGTATTACATTTGATGACAGTTTTCGGAATAAGGTACTTGTCACTTCTCAGGAAAACCGCCAAAAGGGAAACAGGACACCTTATGAATACATGGGAAATGATGAGCAGCGTTGGAATGAGTTTGAAACTCGTGTGAAGACGACGATACGGGATTATAAAAAACAGCAGAAACTTTTGAAAAAACATTTTTCAGAGGAAGAGCGTAGTGAATTTAAAGAGCGTAACTTAACGGATACAAAATATATTACAACCGTTATTTATAATATGATCCGTCAGAATCTTGAAATGGCACCGTTAAACCGTCCGGAAAAGAAAAAACAGGTACGCGCGGTAAATGGAGCAATTACGGCGTACTTAAGAAAACGCTGGGGATTACCTCAGAAAAATCGTGAGACGGATACACATCATGCGATGGATGCGGTTGTCATCGCCTGCTGTACGGATGGCATGATCCAGAAAATATCGCGATATACGAAAGTAAGAGAGAGATGTTACTCAAAAGGTACAGAGTTTGTGGATGCGGAGACAGGAGAAATCTTTCGACCGGAAGATTACAGCCGGGCAGAATGGGATGAGATATTTGGTGTTCATATTCCAAAACCATGGGAGACATTCCGGGCAGAACTGGATGTGAGAATGGGAGATGATCCGAAGGGATTTTTGGATACCCATTCTGATGTTGCCTTAGAATTAGATTATCCAGAGTATATTTATGAGAATCTTCGTCCGATCTTTGTCTCAAGAATGCCAAATCATAAAGTGACAGGTGCTGCACATGCAGATACCATCCGCAGTCCGAGACATTTTAAGGATGAGGGGATCGTATTGACTAAGACAGCTTTGACAGATCTGAAGCTTGACAAACATGGTGAAATCGACGGCTACTATAATCCTCAAAGTGACCTTTTATTATACGAGGCATTGAAAAAACAGCTGTTGTTATATGGAAATGATGCAAAAAAGGCATTTGCACAGGATTTTCATAAACCGAAAGCGGACGGTACAGAAGGTCCGGTAGTACGGAAAGTCAAGATACAGAAAAAACAGACGATGGGTGTATTTGTGGATTCCGGAAATGGAATTGCAGAAAATGGCGGTATGGTCAGAATCGATGTGTATCGTGTGAATGGAAAGTATTATTTTGTACCGGTGTATACGGCGGATGTGGTGAAGAAGGTGCTGCCGGATAGGGCATCAACAGCAAATAAGCCATATAGTGAGTGGCGAACTATGGAAGATAAAGATTTTTTGTTCAGCTTGTATTCGAGAGATTTGGTGCATATAAAGAGTAAAAAAGGCATTCCGATAAAAAATGTGGATGGCAGCTTAGGAGAATCGAAAGAAGTATATGCATATTATATTGGAGCAGATATTTCTGGAGCGAAAATAGAAGGGAAAGCACATGATAGCCGATATACTTTTAGAGGAATTGGGGTACAAAAATTAGAATTAATAGAAAAGTGTCAGGTAGATATTTTAGGGCATATATCTACAGTAAAAAATGAAAAACGAATGGGTTTTTCTTGATAAAAACATGGAGGATAAATGGGGTTTCGAAATATTAAGATAGACAGTCATGTAAAACTGTCTATCAAAAATCAGCAGTTATATATTGAAACAGACATACTCAGACAGATTCCACTGGAGGATATCAACTGTATCATCATAGAAAATCAGACAGTAACAGTCTCTGCTTATTTGCTCCAGAAGATGGCAGATATGGGAATTACGGTCTATGTCTGTGATGAAAAGCATCTTCCGAATGCAGTACTGCTTCCAATGGTAAGGCACAGTCGTCATTTTAAAATTCTGAAATATCAGATAGAGGCAGGAAAACCCTTACAGAAAAGACTTTGGCAGCAGATCGTGGTTCGAAAGATCAGAAACCAGGCATTGTGTTTAGCCTATCTTGATTTAGACGGATCAGAAGAATTAATGAAAATGTGCAAAGAAGTACAGTCTGGTGATCGGACACATGTGGAGGCGAAAGCAGCAGCTTTTTATTTTAAAAGTCTGTATGGATTGGGATTTTCACGGGGCAATGATCATGTCATTAACTCGGCATTAAATTATGGTTATGCCATTGTAAGAGGTCTGATTGCCCGCTCCATTGTCTGTTATGGATTGGAGCCTTCGATTGGAGTGTTCCACCATAGTGAACTGAATAATTTTAATTTGGCTGATGATATGATTGAACCATTTCGTCCCTTAGTTGACCTGTATGTATCCCAGAATTATGATGTAGCAGAAATTGACAGTGATCTTACGCCAGAAAGAAAACGTGATATTTTTGGTATTATAAATTATGATATGGATGTGAAAGGGGAAAAACGCATTATCAGTAATTGTATTGATATGCTGGTGGCAAGTTACAGTAGTGCTCTGCAGGGAAAAAGATCAGATTTGGAGTTGCCGGAACTGATGCAATTACAGGTACATAGCTATGAATAAGTTTATGAGAATGTTAGTGTTTTTTGATCTGCCGGTAGTAACTGCAAAAGAGAAAAAGGATGCCGCGAAATTTCGTAAGTTTTTGTTGAAAGATGGCTACAATATGGTGCAGTGGTCTGTATATTCCAGGATATGCAATGGTATGGATGCAGTTGCAATGCATAAACAGCGTTTAAAACAAAATCTGCCTATAAAAGGATCTGTACGTGCGCTGGTTTTAACAGAAAAGCAGTATGAGTCTATGGAAGTCATGTTGGGAACAAAAACATTTGAGGATACCCCTGAATCGATAGAATTAATGGATGTTTTTTGAAAAAAGAAGATTTTCGATAGAATTTAACTTCCAAATTAAAGATTTTTTTTTAGATGAAATCCCCACGAATCCCTGTAGTTCGTGGGGATTTGTGCTCCCTATTATACCATACCAAGTGATAACAGGGAATTACAACGCAGAAGAGTTAGAAAAACTGTGTAAGCCGATTATACCATACCAAGTGATAACAGGGAATTACAACAATATGTGAAACGTTTTCCGAACCCATGATATTATACCATACCAAGTGATAACAGGGAATTACAACTAACACTTTTATCAATGGCATTAACGGCATATTATACCATACCAAGTGATAACAGGGAATTACAACGAAGAAATTCCAATGGGGTGGTGAAGAAATATTATACCATACCAAGTGATAACAGGGAATTACAACCCCGGAAGGGGCGCCCCGCTTCGCTGCTTAATTATACCATACCAAGTGATAACAGGGAATTACAACTAGAACCAATGTATTTTTCACTGGTTCTAAATTATACCATACCAAGTGATAACAGGGAATTACAACGCTCAAGAGCCTCACTTGAGGCTGTAGGAATTATACCATACCAAGTGATAACAGGGAATTACAACGGTCATAAGGTGACTCCATCCCAAGGGTAGATTATACCATACCAAGTGATAACAGGGAATTACAACAAGTAACCCAAAAACAGTATAAAAAAATCAATTATACCATACCAAGTGATAACAGGGAATTACAACAGTAAATTGTTATATAAAACTTTCTGATGATTATACCATACCAAGTGATAACAGGGAATTACAACATGGTGACGGTGTACATCATCGGGGCAGCAATTATACCATACCAAGTGATAACAGGGAATTACAACAATAGGAATTGGTGAACGTTCAATTCACAAATTATACCATACCAAGTGATAACAGGGAATTACAACGTCTCATCGGTGCAGGTAGGGCAGTTCCTGATTATACCATACCAAGTGATAACAGGGAATTACAACTAGTATTGTACAATGGATGTCATACATCTTATTATACCATACCAAGTGATAACAGGGAATTACAACTTGCTGATGAACAATATTCATATGAAACAAATTATACCATACCAAGTGATAACAGGGAATTACAACTTCAACATCCGATACATCCGTTACAAGGCGATTATACCATACCAAGTGATAACAGGGAATTACAACAATGAGCCGGGCTGTGATGACTACGAGGAAATTATACCATACCAAGTGATAACAGGGAATTACAACAATAGTTTACACAATAACTAGCTCTGCCTTATTATACCATACCAAGTGATAACAGGGAATTACAACCGCAAATGTGTAAAAGCACGTTTGAGAACAATTATACCATACCAAGTGATAACAGGGAATTACAACGCCGATTGACAGCTTACAAGGCTATTAAGTATTATACCATACCAAGTGATAACAGGGAATTACAACTTTTTGTATTCATGTCGTTAAGCTGTCCTGATTATACCATACCAAGTGATAACAGGGAATTACAACTAAGGAAGGTAAAAGCCGCGCCTAGTGCTGATTATACCATACCAAGTGATAACAGGGAATTACAACAAAAAGATGGGAGAAAATGATATAAAAAATATTATACCATACCAAGTGATAACAGGGAATTACAACTCAAAGCGAAAAAGGAGAGGGAATATATTTATTATACCATACCAAGTGATAACAGGGAATTACAACGCAAAAGGGAAATGCAAAACCAACTACGAAATTATACCATACCAAGTGATAACAGGGAATTACAACAGCAGTGTCAGAACTGAATGAGGCGGCAGAATTATACCATACCAAGTGATAACAGGGAATTACAACTGAAATCTGATAACGACAAACTTTGTACATATTATACCATACCAAGTGATAACAGGGAATTACAACACAGGATTATTTATTAATTGGGAATCCGGAATTATACCATACCAAGTGATAACAGGGAATTACAACGAAGCACACGCAGGAGCGCAGGACGAATGAATTATACCATACCAAGTGATAACAGGGAATTACAACGAACTGGAACGCTGCAAACTGGAATGGGAAATTATACCATACCAAGTGATAACAGGGAATTACAACGTATCACATGGAGCAAATGCCAGCAAGACAATTATACCATACCAAGTGATAACAGGGAATTACAACTGATAGACGACTGCGTTGACAAGTCCAAGGATTATACCATACCAAGTGATAACAGGGAATTACAACCATGCCACGTTGCAAATGCTGGTTGCAGCGATTATACCATACCAAGTGATAACAGGGAATTACAACAGATGAAAAAGAAATACATATACCATAGTAATTATACCATACCAAGTGATAACAGGGAATTACAACATGGCAAAGCAACACCATCTGCAAACTTAAATTATACCATACCAAGTGATAACAGGGAATTACAACAATCACGGTATCAAGATCACATCCTAGCGATTATACCATACCAAGTGATAATGAGGAAAATCAGAAAAGTATATTGAAATTACGGAAAAACCGTAATCAAGCTTTACACTACAACAAAAAACAGGAAACCTTGCAAATCAAGGTTTCCTGTTCTCAACAGAAGAGCGCGAGACGGGACTCGAACCCGCGGCCCCGACCTTGGCAAGGTCGTGCTCCACCAACTGAGCCACTCGCGCATATGTAAATTGTTTTGTATCTGTCTGCCAGACACATTTGATATCATACTATGGGAAAAGTAATTTGTCAACAATTTTTTGAAAAAATTTAACAGAAAAATTTAACAGAAATTTTGGATACCGAAATAGAAATGTGAGTGCGGATCTACGGCGAAAAAAGAAAAACAGAATGAAAACGATACTTTTTAGGGGTAGAACTCATAAATGAAGAGTGTTACAATAAAGGACATGGGAAAATGGTCACAGAAATTTAAAATATGACTTTGGAAGGCCAAAGGGGTGGCAGAATGTACAAAAAAAATGCGAAGATTCGTACTGTAGCAGTTTTATGTGCAATATTGTTAATTTTAGGAATAGCATTATTTGGATGTTTTGGGCAGATACGGGGCAGTTTACAGCAGCAGTTGATGAGCAGCATTGAGGGGATGGCAGAACAGAATGTAATATTGGTAGAGAAAGAAGTAAGTACGCGTTTTAGACTGCTTTCTGGTCTTGCGAGAGAGTCAGGCGGGGACGAAAAAATTATCGTTAATAAATTACAGGGATTTGTAGAGACGTATCAGTTTAAACGGATAGGATAGATATATTGCGGCAGATGGTACAGCAGAAACGACGGATGGCTATCGGCTAAATATGTCTGACAGAGATTTTTTTCAACAGTCGATGCGGGGAAAAAACTTTTTGACGGATGCATTTGAAGACAGGATTGATACTTCACATGAAACCATAAATGTATTCAGTGTGCCGGTATATGAAAAAGAACGGAAAACGGTAAAAGGAGTTTTATTTGCAACCTGCAAAGATGAAATGCTTGAGGGGTGCCTGAAGAATGAGATATTTGAAGGACAGGCTTTTAATTACATCATAAAAATAGACGGTACGATTGTTGCAACTTCCGGAAACAGTAAAGAATGGGGAATCGGGAGAAATATTTTTAATACGGATGTTTCTGAGGATGAAAGAGATGATTATGCCGGAGACCTGATGCTCAGTAACATGAAAGAGGGAAAAAGTGGCTATGGATTGGATCCAAAACGGAAAGAAGTCTCACTTTATTACTATATGCCACTTAAAATAGAAGAGAGCGGTGAACCATGGTATGTGGTCACTGCAGTAGAGGATAGCGTTTTAACAAGCCGTATGCAGGTGGTCATGGATGCGATCAACAGTCTGATGGTGATCATTCTGGTTGTCATATCGGTCAGCGTCGGGGTGTATATTTACTCCTGGCGCCAAAGTAAAAAAGAACTTATGTCGCTTGCATATCAGGATCCTGTCACATTAGGAGATAATTTTGCAGCTTTTAAGAAAAAGGCAAAAAGCAAAAAAGATGGTGTAGGATGGCTGATTGCTATGGATGTGACAGATTTTAAGCTGATCAACAGCACCTGTGGAGTCAAAAAAGGTGATGAGGTGCTGCGTGTCATATGGGAGATTTTTGAAACCGAAACGGGAGAAAATGAACTGGCAGCGCATGTCAATGCCGACCGGTTTATATTGTTCTGGATGGATGAAAATCAGGAAAACATCAAACAAAGACTGGAACATGTAATAAGAAAGATAGAAGAGATACCGGAACGTCTGGAAATACCAAATCTTTTCCCGGTGTTTGGAATTTTTCATACGATCGTATTAGATGAGATCGATCCTTTATGCGGAAATGCAGTGCAGGCAAAGCATCAGATCAAAGGAAGGCGTGACAGGCATTATATATTTTATGATGAGCTGAACCATGAGAGTATTCAGGAAAACCGTGAATTAGAAGAACATTTTGAAACAGCGCTTGAAAACGAAGAGTTTGAAATCTGGTATCAGCCAAAATACAGTGCACATTCGAGAAAGCTTGTGGGAGCGGAGGCTCTTGTGCGATGGCGCAGGGCGGATGGAGCACTGATTCCGCCGCTTAAGTTTATTCCATTGTTTGAACGGAATGGAAATATCATCCGGCTCGATGAGTATGTATTCCGAGCTGTGTGCAGGCAGCAGAAAGAGTGGCAGAAACAGGGACAGAAGATGCTTCCTGTTTCGGTAAACATTTCGCGTGTCAGCCTCTATTATTCAAGTGTCGTTGAAAAATATGAAAGTATTATCCGGTCGTTTGACCTTGATTCGAAATACATTCAGCTGGAGATTACAGAAAGTGCAACGATTGATAATAATGAAATATTTAATCTGTTAGAGCAGTTTCACACGGCAGGATTTAAGATACTTCTGGACGATTTCGGAAGTGGATATTCATCCCTTGCAGCTTTAAACCGTATGCATTTCGATACGATCAAGCTGGATAAAAGTCTTGTCGATTACATAGGGGACGATAACGGAGAGAAATTGTTAAATTCAATTACAAAGCTGGCACAGAGTTTTGGCATGGAAATTACGGCAGAGGGTGTTGAGACGGTAGAGCAGCTGATGTTTTTGTGCAATCTGGACTGTGATGATATTCAGGGATACTATTTTTCGCGTCCACTGCCGGTAAAAGAATATGAAGAATGTTTAAAAGAAGCGTGCATGTAATATGCTTTGCACTCATACAATATAACAATCGATACCATGGAGGTACAGGGTGAGCGCAAAGACGAGGATCGTGGTCCTTCATATGAAGGAGGTTATCTATACAGCGATATTTGTCGGACTTGGGATCGTACTGGTCATATTGCTGCTTTTCATGTTTTTACCTAAAAAACAGAAGGGCGATGCAGAGCCAACGATGCAGTATACGGCAGGCGTATACACTTCGTCGGTAATGATGGGCAGCCAGTCAGCCGATGTACAGGTCATTGTAGATGAAAACCGTATACAATCCATTTCCCTGGTCAGTCTGGATGAAACAGTGGCGACAATGTATCCGCTTATGGAGCCGGCATTGGAAAATGTCAGTGAACAGGTGATAAAACAGCAGTCGACGGAAGGGATTACATATCATACGGATAATCAGTATACATCGATCGTACTTTTAAATGCGATTGAAAATGCACTTGCGAAAGCGGAGATCGCAGAGGGAGAGGCAGATTAACACAGTTTAAAATCAAAGAATGAGAGGTTTGAGAACTGTGTGTTGTCAAGAATCAAAAAAGGTTCCGGATGTACCGGAACCTTTTTGTGTAAAAAAGTTATTCTTCTGTGTTGAGCGTATCCATGTAATTATTGATAGCGTCAAGATCAGCATAGATCGTTTTGATCGGTCTGCTCTTTTCGTAAGCGTTATAACCGGAGTATCCTGCCCATCCGACGATAAGTAATGCAATTAACCATCCACAGATGGTGCCTGCGATACGTTTTCTTTTTTCTTTTGCAAGAATCTTTTTGCGGTTTGCTTTCTCTTCTTTATAGCGGTCAACTTTTGCCTGACTCATAATCATCCTCCGTTTTATTATTCACATGCCCAGCATGGATAAAAATCAAATAAACATAATGATAATATACCCCATTCTGTTAGAAAAAGCAATAGAAATACACCTTGTCATTTTCGTGGAAATTGGGTAAAATGAGAGTTTGAGAGAGAAGAAACTGTGCGCGGGATAAGAGCATGATGCTTGAAAAGCAGTGCAGTGATCAGAATGGAGAATCGTGTGAAAAAAAGATCTTTCACACGGCTATTTGTTTCTGAGCAAAAACAAATAGCTTTGATGGCAAGGCATAAAAAAACATGCCTCCGAGAATTTAAGATTCTCGTCGCCTCTTCGCAATAAGTTGCTCAGAAATGAGGATTTTTATGAATTTAATTGTAGCGGCAGATGAAAACTGGGCGATCGGTAATAAAAATGAATTGCTGGTGCGGATTCCGGCAGATCAGAAGTTTTTCCGTGAGACGACGATGGGCAAAGTGGTTGTGATGGGACGAAAGACATTGGAGACATTTCCAAATGGACTGCCTTTAATGGGACGGACGAATATTGTGCTGACACATGATAAAAAGTTCCGGGTTCCGGGAGCGCTGATCGTGCATGATATGGAAGAATTACATGAAGAGTTAGAAAAGTATAACAGCGAAGATATTTATGTGATCGGCGGGGAATCTGTTTATCGCCAGCTCATCGATGAATGTGATGTGGCGCATGTCACAAAAATCGATTTTGCATACGATGCGGATGCACATTTCCCGGATCTGGATGCAGATCCGGCATGGGAGATAACGGCAGACAGTGAGGAACAGACGTATTTTGATCTTGAGTATTATTTTTACCGGTATGAGAGAGTCAGAAAATAAGTAAACGTAAACAGAAAGCAGTGCAGCAAAGATGGAAAATTTTATTTACAGTATCAATGTGACGTTTCCGATTTTTTTAGTGATGGTCATCGGCTATTTTTTAAAACAGATCGGTATGTTAAACGACAATTTTGTCACGGTGGCAAACCGTTTTAATTTTAAGGTAACACTGCCGTTTATGCTGTTCCGTGATATTGCGGGCGTGGATATCAGGGCAGTATTCGATTTAAAATATGTATTGTTTTGTGCGCTTGTCAGTACTGCGTGTTTCTGGCTGATCTGGGGTGGCGTGAAGCTGTTTTTAAAGGATCAGACTATGCGGGGAGCTTTTGTGCAGGCATCGTTCCGCAGCAGTGCGGCGGTGATGGGACTTGCCTTTATCCAGAATATCTATGGAACCTCGGCGATGGGGCCGCTTATGATCGTCAGTGCGGTGCCGCTTTATAATATTTTTTCCGTGATCGTGCTGACCTTTGAGGGAGAAAATGCAAGCGGGGTGGATGGAAAACAAAAAATCAAAGAGGCATGTATCGGAATCGCCAAAAACCCGATCATTCTTGGCATTTTAGCAGGATTGATCGTCGGACTTTTAGGAATCGAATTTCCAACGATTATCAATAAGACGGTCAACAGTGTGGCGCAGATGGCTACACCGCTTGCACTGATCACGATCGGAGCCGGATTTGAGGGCAGAAAGGCACTTGCGAAGATCAAGCCGACGATCGCGGCATCTCTGATCAAGTTAGTGATCCAGCCGCTCATTTTCCTTCCGGTCGCAGTCTGGATGGGATTTGGTGGGGAGAAAATGATCGCAATTCTGATCATGCTTGCATCCCCGACAACGCCGAGCTGTTATATCATGGCAAAGAGCATGAACAACGACGGTGTGCTGACGGCGAGTGTGATCGTGACGACAACGTTATTAGCGGCATTTACGCTGACCGGATGGATCTTTATCTTAAAATCAGTCGGGTTGATTGGATAAATAAAATCATTGCATTTCCCAGTGAGATGGGATATAGTTTTTTGAAAGAAAAAATACCTTGGTTTTTGGGAGGACGATATGGATATAACAGGCAGAAAATTATTTGTAAAAGCGCTGCAGGAAGAGGGCGTGGATACCATTTTCGGTTATCCGGGCGGTACTGTGACGGATCTTTTCGATGAATTATATAAACAGGATAGTATTGACGTCGTCCTGCCAAGACATGAACAGGGACTGATCCATGCGGCGGAAGGATACGCGAAATCTACCGGAAAAGTCGGCGTGTGCTTAGTGACGAGTGGGCCGGGTGCGACCAATATCATTACAGGTCTTGCGGATGCGCATTATGACAGTATTCCACTGGTATGCTTTACGGGACAGGTTCCACTGTCTTTAATAGGAAATGATGCATTCCAGGAAGTAGATATTGTCGGAATGACAAGAAGTGTCACAAAATACGGTGTGACCGTGCGCAGACGGGAAGATTTGGGACGTATCATCAAGATGGCATTTTATATCGCATCCACCGGCAAGCCGGGACCGGTACTGATCGATATTCCGAAGGATATCCAGACGGCAGCAGGACCGGCGGAGTATCCGTCGAACATCCAGATCCGCGGTTATAAGCCGAATGAGTCGGTACATATCGGACAGTTGAAAAAAGCGTATAAACTGCTCCGCACCGCAAAGAAACCGCTGATCCTTGCCGGAGGAGGTATCAATATCGCACATGCGAATGACAAACTGCTCGCATTGGCGGAGAAGATGCAGATCCCGGTGGTCACAACGATCATGGGGAAAGGTGCGATCCCGACGAGTCATCCGCTCTATGTAGGAAACAGCGGTATGCATGGAAAATACGCAGCAAATATGGCAGTCAGCAAATGTGATGTGCTTTTTTCTATCGGAACAAGATTTAACGACCGTATTACAGGAGATCTGAATGAATTTGCACCGAAGGCGAAGATCGTACATATCGATGTGGATACGGCATCAATCTCCAGAAATGTCGTTGTGGATGTTCCGGTTGTATCGGATGCGAATCTGGCATTAGAAAAGCTGCTTGAATGGGCGGAATCGAAAGATACCGAGCAGTGGCAGAAGGAAATCGCAGAGTGGGATAAGAAAAATCCGCTTGAGATGCGCAGGGACTGTGGCATGACACCGCAGATGGTATTTGAGCATGTAAACCGTACCTTTAGAGAGGCTGTCTATGTGACGGACGTAGGACAGCATCAGATGTGGGCAACACAGTACCTGGAGTTGGATTCCTGGCATCAGCTGATCACATCCGGCGGACTTGGCACGATGGGATTTGGATTTCCGGCGGCGATCGGGGCAAAGATCGGCAACCGGGATAAGGAAGTTGTATGTTTTACGGGAGATGGCGGTTTTCAGATGAATATTCAGGAGATGGCAACGGCAGTCGTGCAGGAAGCGCCGGTGATCATCTGCCTGTTCAACAACTATTACCTTGGCATGGTGCGTCAGATGCAGCAGTTATTTTATGGAAAACGTTATGAGGCAACCTGCCTGCGCAGAAGGAGAACCTGTCCGGCGAACTGCAAGGGACCGAATGCATCCTGTCCGCCGTACACACCGGATTTTATCGCATTGGCAAAGAGCTACGGCGCACACGGGATCCGTGTGGAAAAAGAGGAGGACATCCAGGCGGCACTTGATGAGGCGCGTACCTACACAGATGCCCCGACCATCATTGAATTTATGATTTCCACAGATGAGATCGTACTTCCTATGGTAAAGAGCGGAAATCCAATGAGCGAGATGATTTTGAAATAGGAGAGGATACGGATATGAAAAATAGATGGATTGCATTATATGTGGAAAACCAGGTAGGTGTTTTAGCAAAAGTATCCGGTCTTTTTTCCGGAAAATCTTACAATCTCCAGAGTCTTACGGTTGGTACGACAGAGGATGAGACGGTTTCAAGAATGACGATCTGTGTGACCAGTGACGATATCACATTTGAGCAGATCAAAAAACAGTTGAACCGCATGGTTGAGGTTATTAAAGTCATCGATCTTACAGATGTGCCGATCCACATGAAAGAGATTTTATTTGCGAAAGTGTTAGATGTCGATGAGGCTGGAAAACTTGAGGTATTCCAGATCGCACAGGTATTTAATGTGCAGGTGGCAGATATCGGCAATGACAGTGTACTCTTAGAGTGCAAGCTGACGGAACGAAGAAACAACGAGCTGATCGCCCTGTTAAAATCCAAATTCCACCGGATCGAGGTTGTGCGCGGTGGTGCAGTGGCGATTGAGTCAATCAGTACGTCATGCAGGTAAGCATGCCGGCTGTCATAACGGCAGATAATAAAAAACGGGTTTGTGAAATTAGTTTTCCATAGAGAAAGAGGCAGGTGATAATTTTTACCTGTCTCCTTCTTTTTGGAAAAAATTTATGGAATTTATTATACGCGCTTATTTAAGAAAGCGATAAACTTTTCAAAATGCATCGGTGTTCCCTGAATTTCCTGTACTTTCAAGCGGTTTTTCTCGTTAAATCCTACAAGAATATCATGGTTTGCCTCCGAGAGGTAATCGATGATACCGTCGATGTCGGATTTAATATTCTTCGGGCACTGGATATACAGATGCTTGTTGGCACTGATATGCAGTGTGTAGGAGATACTGAAATGGTACCAGAAAAACTTGTGCAGCGTGGAGTATTTGTAGATCCATATGATCTCATCGATCGGTACGATCGCATTGCCGTAGACGGAAGTTTCAATGAAAAAATGTTCCGTGATAAACATATCTTCCGTTGCGAGCTGCGGCAGTGTGGCGAGCTCTTCCTCCGCCTGCTCTAACATCTTTTTCGGATTACCAAACAGTGCAAGATCCTGGCATGCAGGGGAGAGCACCGGGAAAAACATGTATATGACAGAGAGCACGATGCAGAGCAATGCGTAAATTCCGGTAATGAAAATTGCTGCAAACAGGATCCAGTTTCCAACGTGGTTAAATCCCGGTTCGCTGATATAGTAGGAAGAAACCTTGTTGCGGATACCGTTTTCCGTCCAGTTTAAATCGGTGGACAGATTGGAAAGCAGGGTGTCGAAATTTTCATTTCCCTTTGAAATCTTTCCTTTGATGGTGACTTCTTCGATGGAAGGCAGACCCTCCTCACTGGTATTTGGCGATAACAATACGATGATACATTCCTCGTCACGCATAGTGTAATAATAATAACCGTTGGTGTGACCGAAGATGGACTGGGTATATCCGGTAAATTTTAAATCGGAAAGTGTGGTGCTTATATACTGTTTACCACCCCGGAAAGCGGTCTCTAATGAGGTGTCGTCGGGCAAAATGTCCGGAGAAAATACAGCGGACAGCGAAAAAAAGTGCCATGCAAGAATGAGCACGATCAGGTAAATGATCGGAGCTGCAAGTCTGCGTTTATAAAATGCCTTGATATTTTTGCTGATGTAGTGATCGTAATTTTCGGGCATATCAAAATCCTTTTCTCAAATAAAAAATGACATACTGCTAATAGTATAGATTCTTTTTTGCTTTATTTCAACTAAAACCTGTGATAAGATGGTACTTGCCAGTAACAGCGATAAAAGGAGATTATAATTTGGAAGCATATACAAGTTTTGCGCAGGTATATGATCTGTTCATGGATAATGTTCCCTATGAAGAGTGGAGCAGGTATATTATAGGACTTCTGAAAGAATATGGGATCTGTGACGGAACAGTACTTGATTTAGGCTGTGGAACGGGAAAGATTACAAGATTGTTGAAAAAAGCGGGCTACGATATGATCGGTGTGGATAATTCACCGGAAATGTTGGAGATCGCGGCGGAGACCGGATATCAGGAGATGCCGGAGGATGAGATCTTATATCTGTTACAGGATATGAGAGAACTTGAACTGTACGGAAGCGTGCGTGCAGTCGTGAGCATCTGTGATTCGATGAACTATCTGCTGGAAGAGACAGATCTTTTGTCCCTGTTTTACCGTGTCAACGAATATTTAGATCCGGATGGTATTTTTATCTTCGATCTGAACACAGTATATAAATACAGAGAACTCTTAGGCGAGACGACAATCGCTGAGAACCGCGAGGAGGGAAGCTTCATCTGGGATAACTATTTCGATGAGGAAGAACAGATCAATGAATATGATCTGACGCTTTTTATCCGGGAGGAAGAAGGGCTTTACCGCAGATTTGAGGAGACGCACTATCAGCGTGCCTACGAATTAGAAACCGTAAAACACCTTTTAGAACAGGCGGGACTTGAATTCGTCGCAGCATATGACGCATTTACGAGAGAGCCGGTAAAAGAGGACAGCGAGCGCATTTATGTGATCGCGAGGAGCAATCAGGAAACCTGAATGCACTATTTGCTCCCAACATCATTGGAGTCATCAGAAATTTATGAGTACAGTACGAAATGGAGGATAAAATATGAGTGATTATATTGTAAGAGCAACAGCGGCGGACAGCCAGATTCGTGCATTTGCCATCACATCAAAGGAAATGGTTGAGGAGGCAAGAAGAGCCCACGACACAAGACCGGTCATCACGGCAGCGTTGGGACGTCTTTTGAGCGGTGCGGCAATGATGGGAACAATGATGAAAGGGGATAATGATCTTTTGACGATCCAGATCCAGTGCGGCGGTCCGGCAAAAGGACTTACCGTGACAGCGGATTCCCATGGCCATGTCAAGGGATTTCCTATGGAATCCCAGGTGGAACTGCCGTTAAATGCACAGGGTAAATTAGATGTGGGCAGAGCGCTTGGACTTGGCGTGATGAGTGTCATCAAAGACATGGGGTTAAAAGAACCGTATGTGGGACAGATCGCACTGCAGACCGGAGAGATCGCTGAGGATTTGACCTATTATTTTGCAACATCCGAACAGATCCCGTCCGCAGTAGGGCTTGGGGTTTTAGTGGACAAAGACTTATCGGTGCGCCAGGCGGGTGGTTTTATCATCCAGCTGATGCCGTTTACCAGTGATGAGGTCATTGAAAAACTGGAAAATAAGATCAGGGAGATCGCATCTGTAACGGAAATGTTAGAGCAGGGTATGACACCGGAGCAGATTTTAGAGGAAATCTTAGGAGATTTCGGTCTTGAGATCTCAGATAAGATCCCGGCTGCATTTGAGTGTGACTGTTCAAAGGAGAGAGTTTCACGTGCAATTTCTACGCTGAGCAAAAAAGATTTAGATTCGATCATCAATGACGGAGAGGCAATCGAGGTAAAATGCCAGTTCTGTAACAAGGCATACCATTTTGATGTGGACGAATTAAAGGAAATGCGTTCTGCAAAATAAAAAAGTGCTGCTGTTCCGTAAAAACAGTACAAGCGGACAGCAGCCAAAAGGCAAGGCAATGTGGTTGCGGTAAGCAGATGTAAAACGTAACCGGAAAAGAGGAAAGAATGAGACAGGGATTTGTGAAAGTTGCAGCGGTAACGCCAAAGATCAGGGTTGCCGACACCAGATACAATGCAAAAGTGATCTGCCTGGCAATCAAAGAGGCAGCAGAGGCGGGAGCAAAAGTGATCGTTCTGCCGGAATTATGCATTACGGGTTATACCTGTGGGGATCTGTTTTTACAGGAAAAGCTGCTTCGGGAGGCGAAAGAAGAATTATTGCATATCGCGGCATTTACGACAGATGTGGATGCAATCGTATTTGTCGGACTTCCACTTGCATACAAAGGAAAATTATATAACGTGGCAGCGGCATTAAATCGTGGAAAAATTCTTGGTATCGTACCGAAAACCTACCTTCCGAATTATAATGAATTTTATGAAGCGCGCCATTTTACGAGAGGTATGGAAGAAGTGGCCGATGTACGGCTGATCGAAGAATTGACGGTGCCGATGGGAACGAGACAGTTATTTACCTGTCTGGAGCTGCCGGAACTTGTGATCGCAGCAGAACTCTGTGAGGATCTCTGGACGATGAATCCGCCGAGCATCGGACATGCCATGCACGGAGCAACGCTGATCGTAAATCTTTCCGCATCGGACGAGACGACCGGAAAACCGGCTTACCGCAGGGAACTGGTAAAAGGACAGTCGGCAAGACTGCTCTGCGGCTATATCTATGCGAGTGCAGGGGACGGCGAGTCCACACAGGATGTGGTCTATTCCGGGCATAACCTGATCGCAGAAAATGGACGTTTGTCAGCGGAGTCAGAACTTTTTGACGCACAGACGATATCCACCGAGATCGATGTGTCCCGTCTTGCGTCCGAGCGCCGCAGAATGACAACATTTGAGACGGTCACAGAGCCGGTATATCGTGAAAATGTATTTTCCTTACAGATGGAAGAGACAAAGCTGACACGTTATATTGATCCGATGCCGTTTGTGCCGTCCGGAGAGCGCGACCGTACACTGCGCTGCGAGGAGATCTTATCGATCCAGTCGATGGGACTGAAAAAACGTTTAGAGCATACACACTGTAAGTCTGCAGTGATCGGAATTTCCGGCGGACTCGATTCCACGCTGGCACTTCTTGTCACCGTGCGTGCTTTTGATGCGCTCGGAATGGATCACAGTAATATCAAGGCAGTGACCATGCCGGGATTTGGTACGACAGACCGCACTTACGATAATGCAGTATCATTGATCCGCTGTCTGGGAGCTGATTTTATCGAGGTGGATATCAAAGATGCCGTCAACATTCATTTCCGGGATATCGGACAGGATCCGTCGATGCATGACGTGACCTACGAGAACGGACAGGCGAGAGAGCGCACGCAGATTTTGATGGATATTGCAAATAAGTCCGGCGGAATGGTCATCGGAACCGGAGATTTGTCGGAACTTGCACTTGGCTGGGCAACTTACAACGGGGATCACATGTCCATGTATGCGGTCAATGCCTCGGTGCCAAAGACGCTTGTGCGCCATCTGGTGCGCTATTATGCAGATACCTGCGGGGATGAGACGTTAAAACAGGTGCTGCTTGATGTGCTTGACACACCAGTCTCCCCGGAACTTTTACCGCCGGAAGACGGAAAAATTTCACAGAAAACGGAGGACTTAGTCGGCCCTTACGAGCTGCACGATTTTTATCTGTATCATATGCTGCGTCTTTCCTACGCACCGGCAAAGGTTTACCGTCTGGCAAAACAGGCATTTGCTGGAACTTATGACGATGCAACGATTTTTAAGTGGCTGGAGACATTTTACCGCCGTTTCTTTGCGCAGCAGTTTAAACGTTCCTGCCTGCCGGACGGACCAAAAGTCGGAAGTGTTGCGGTATCTCCGCGTGGGGATCTGCGTATGCCGTCCGATGCGTGTGCCTCAATATGGTTAGCGGAACTGGAGGAGTTAAAGGATGCAGTATCGCAGGGATAAAAAAGGAAATGAATTGTCCGTTTTAGGATATGGATGTATGCGTTTTACTAAAAACGGCAGCAGTGTCGATCTTGATAAGGCGGAAAAAGAGGTGATGGCGGCGATCAAAGCAGGTGTTAATTACTTTGACACTGCCTATGTCTATGCAGGCAATGAGGCAGCAGTCGGAGAGATCTTAGACCGCAACCACTGCAGGGAGCAGATCTATCTGGCGACAAAGCTGCCACATTATCTGATCAAGTCTGTCGCAGGTGCGGAAAAGATGTTTCAGGAGGAATTGCGCAGATTAAAAACCGATTATATCGATTATTATCTGATGCATATGCTCACCGATATACCGACCTGGGAAAAATTAAAAAAGATCGGCATGCAGGACTGGATCGAGGAAAAATTAGCGTCCGGTCAGATCAGAAATATCGGATTTTCCTATCATGGAAATACCGAGATGTTCAAACAGCTCGTGGATGCCTACGACTGGGATTTCTGCCAGATCCAGTACAACTATATGGATGAATACTCACAGGCAGGCGTGGAAGGACTGCGCTATGCAAATGCAAAAGGACTTCCGGTTATCATCATGGAGCCTCTTCGCGGAGGCAGACTGGTAAATCTTTTACCGGAGTCAGCAAAAAAATTGTTCCGCGCTGACAAGGAAGGACGTACACCGGCGGAGCTTGCCCTGAAATGGCTCTATAACCAGCCAGAAGTAACCTGTGTGCTCTCCGGGATGAATTCCATGGAAATGGTGGAGCAGAACCTAAAGACGGCATCTGAGTCCCATGTGGGCTGTCTGACGGCATCAGACGCAGCACTGATCGAACAGGTGAAAGAAGAGATCAAAAAGCATGTCAAAGTCGGCTGTACCGGATGTGGGTATTGTATGCCGTGTCCGAGGGGAGTGGATATTCCGGGAACATTCCGCTGTTATAATGCGATGTATTCGGAAGGGAAAAAATCAGGACGGAAAGATTATTTACAGTGTACGGCATTCCGGAAAGACACCGCAAGCGCATCCCAGTGTGTCGGCTGCGGAAAATGCGAAAAACACTGCCCGCAGCATATTGAGATACGCAAAGAGTTAAAATGTGCAGCGTCAGAATTGGAAGACGTGAAGTATAAGGTAATGAAGTCTGCAATTCAGATTTTAAAATTATGGTAAGACAATAAGAAAAGGATTAGAGAACATATTGGAAAAGAAAAGTTTTGTTTTAAAGGGAAATATCGTATATTCAGGAGAAAACAAGGAACTGTGCAGTATAGAGGGTGGTTATGTTGTATGTGAAAACGGTATCTGCCGCGGCGCATTTGAAAAGTTGCCGAAACAGTATGAAACACTGCCGCTGACCGATTATGGTGATAAGATCATCCTTCCGGGAATGACGGATCTGCATGTGCATGCACCACAGTATACGTTCCGGGCACTTGGCATGGATCTTGAACTTTTAGACTGGCTGAATGTGCATACTTTTCCGGAAGAGGCAAAATATGTGGATATCTCCTATGCAAAAAGAGCATATGGAAGTTTTGTGTCTGATTTAAAGCACAGTCTGACAACGCGTGCCTGCATTTTTGCGACACTTCACAGAGAGGCAACCGTTGCTTTGATGGATCTTTTGGAGGAGAGCGGGATCGTAAGCTATGTTGGCAAGGTAAATATGGACCGTAACGGTGGTGAGAATCTCTGTGAGGCGGATGCGTCTGCTGCGGCAGAAGATACGAAAAAGTGGATTGAGGAGACAGCCGGAAAATATGAGCGTACAAACCCGATCTTAACACCGCGTTTTATTCCAAGCTGTACGGATGAGCTGATGAGAGAACTTGCAAAACTGCAGAAAACGACAGGACTCCGCGTGCAGTCGCATCTGTCGGAAAACCCATCGGAAGTCGCATGGGTAAAAGAGCTTGTCCCGGCAGCGAAAAATTATGCAGATGCCTACGCTGTTTTTGATATGTTCGGAGATAAGGATCACCCGGCAGTCATGGCACACTGTATTTACAGTGAGGATGAGATGGATCTTTTGAAAGAACACGGTGTCTATGTGGCACACTGCCCGGAATCGAACTTAAATCTTTCCTCCGGCATTGCACCGGTCCGAAAGTTCTTAGAGGAAGGTATTGCGGTCGGACTTGGTTCCGACGTGGCGGGCGGATCTTCACTTTCCATGGCAAAAGCTTTGACATTAGCGGTACAGGTATCAAAAATGTACTGGCGTCTGATTGATGAGAAAAGTAAGCCGCTGACATTTGCGGAAGCGTTTTATTTAGCGACAGCCGGAGGCGGCAGTTATTTTGGTAAAGTCGGTACATTTTTAGATGGATATGAATTTGATGCGGTTGTCGCCGAAGATCATATTGCAAAGGATGTAAGGGAGTATACACCGATCCAGAGGACAGAGCGCATGATGTATGATGAGAGTACAATGACGATCTGTGCAAAATATGCAGCCGGATGTGCGTGTGAGCTGTAAAGGTTCAGATAGAGTGAAAATCAGAAAAATTTAGAGGCTCTCCAAATTTGAATGAAAAAGAGTCATAACCGGCAAAATCGGTTATGACTCTTTTTAAAACGAATCAAATATTCAGGAAACATAACGTTTGTATTTAGATCTGGTGAAGTTTGCGCTCATATTTGCGCTCACCAGCCGTCATGCGTGCCGGATTCTGTACATAGACAAGCATGTACATGAAGACTGCCATAATGATTCCGGTAACCACATCAAATACGGAGTGCTGTTTTAAAAACATGGTAGATAAAATAATGCTTACCATAAGAACAGCAGAACCAATACGGATGACCTTTTTATCGCGGAAATTTTCACTGTGCCATACGGCTAAATTGACTGCAATGGAATTGTAAACGTGAATACTTGGGAAAAGGTTCGTCGCAGTGTCCGTTGCGTAGAGGCATTTTACCATATGTACAAACACGTTATCCCGCGCAAAAGTAGTCGGCCTTAAATAATGTCCGTTTGGATAAATGGTAGAGATGACTAAAAAGATCGTCATTCCGGTAAACAACATGGTACATAAACGGAAATATTCGTCTTTATTTTTAAAGTAGAAGTAACCAAGTCCCCACGCAACATATCCAAACCATAAAAAGTATGGAATAATAAAATATTCACAAAATGGAATATAATCATCGAGTGCAACATGGATCACATGAAAATGCGTGGTAACGGTTCTCTCTAAATGACCAAACCATGGCAGATAAATCATGAAATAAAGCAGAAGAAGAGCATGTTTGTTTCTCTCAATAAATGCGTTGACCGCATCGCGTGTCTTCGTTTTCACGGTTTCACCCTCTTTTCATTAATCTCAACGATAGGGATTATAGCACAGCATTTTTTTAGAAACAATTCCCTTTTCCTTATTTTAAGAAAGATTATTTAAAATTTAAGAAAACTTTAAGCTATGACGGGTGTTTTTGGAGAGTTTGACGGTAATTTTTATTACAGATCAATGCGAAAAAAGAACGAATTCTTAATTAAATGTTACGATTTGGACAATTTGTTGACAAGACCTTGCCGGATATTATAATAGAGTAGGTGTCCGTTAGCATATTTTATGCAATACAACATATCTTTACACATAGGATGAAAGGATATTTAGAAAAATGAAAGAGAAAAACAAGCGGAAAATGCATGGAGGTGCGTCAGCAAAAAGTTATACAGGACTGGTGCTCACATGTGTTATGACGGCGATTGCTGTGATTTATGTCGGGTTTGCGATTTATTTTGAAAGTCATTTTTGTTTTGGAACTTCTATTGATGGGATTGCAGTCGGTGGCAGCAGTGTGGAAAAAGTCGAGGATGCGATCCGGACTGAGATGAAAAATTACAATCTGACAGTTACTGCACGCGAGGATAAAAATGGAACCATTGCAGGTTCGGATATTGATATGGAGCCGGTATTTCAGGGGGAAATAGAGAAACTTTTAGAGGAGCAGAATGGTTTTGCGTGGCTGATCCTGATGTTCCAGAAGCAGGAGTTTGAACTGGCAAAGGTTGTATCTTATGATGAACAGAAACTGGATGAGGCAGTCAGAAATTTACCATGTATGAAAGATCAGCGCACACCGGTGGATGCGACTTATTCTGATTATACAAGAGAAAACGGGTATGCGCTTGTACCGGCTGATTATGGAACACAGGTCGATAACGCAAAAGTCAGGAAAGCGGTAAGTGATGCGGTTTTAGTATTGGATGAAACCGTTGATCTGGAGCAGAGCGGCTGTTATTTAGAGCCTGCAATCGGAGATGATGATAAAGATCTGCTGGCTTTGATCGATGCATTAAACCAGTATGTCGGTGTTACGATTACATATGACTTTGGGGATGATAAGGAAATATTGGATGGAACAACGATCAGTACCTGGCTTTCTGAGGGAACCGACGAAAAAGTTTCCATTGATGAGGAAGAAGTCCTTGCCTTTGTAAAGACACTGGCAAAGAAATATAATACTGCCTATTCACCGAAAGAGTTAAAGACTTCCTACGGTACGACGGTTACGATCACCGGTGGTTTTTATGGCTGGAGAATCGATAACGGAGGGGAAGTAGAACAGATTCTGGCAGACTTAAAAGCCGGAAAAGATGTGGAGAGAGAGCCGGTATATCTCACAACGGCAAACAGTCATGGCGAGCATGATTACGGTGATTCTTATGTTGAGATCAATCTGACAAACCAGCATTTATTCCTTTACAAAGACGGAAAACTGGTGGTGGAGAGTGATTTTGTTTCAGGAAATCTTTCAAAAGGGCATGACACCCCGACAGGTGCGTTCGGACTGACTTATAAGACCATGAATGCGGTTTTAAGAGGACCGGATTATGAGACACCGGTTACTTACTGGATGCCATTTAATGGTGACGTAGGTATGCATGATGCGACCTGGCGTAACAAATTTGGAGAAAGTATCTATAAGACCAGTGGGTCTCATGGATGTATCAATCTGCCTGCATCTGCAGCAAAGAAGATCTATGAGACGATCGATAAGGGATATGCAGTTTTAGTATACCGTATGCCGGGTGACAATCCGACTGTTGTGCAGCAGCCGCAGGCGGATGTTCCATCTGTGATCAATGCGATCAGTATTATCGGGCCTGTAACATTAGAGAGCGAAACAGCAATCGTGAATGCGAGAAATATGTACAACTCACTTTCAGATGCAGACAAGGCTCAGGTAACAAATTATGACACACTGACAGCGGCAGAGGCAGCACTTGCGGTATTGAAGGCACAGCAGCCGGCTGATGGAGGGCAGCAGCCAGATCAGAGCCAGCCACAGGATCAGAGCCAGCAGCCAGACCAGAGCCAGCTACAGGATCAGAGCCAGCAGACGGACGGAAGCCAGCAGGATCAAAGCCAGCAGACGGACGGAAGTCAGCCACAGGGATGATGAAAACAATTTAACAGATACAGGTCAAAGCAAAAAAAGCTCCTGCGCATTAACCAAGCGCAGGAGCTTTTTGCTGCCAATGGATTGATAAACGATCAATAACGTTTTATGGAAGGTTTAGGAGCTGCTGTAGTATTCGTTCCGGAAGAATGCTGCTTTGGATGTGAAACTTCTTTTGCTGCAGTATTGTGGGCAGATACAGAACCTTTGCGTGGTACGCTGCAGCCTAACAGAACGCTGACTGCTTCATGCATTTCCGGATGTGCACGATAGGCTTCAATGATCGTCCGCTCAGAAGGTGTCACATGAAAATTCTCATTGCTGTCATAGCCGAATGCTTCAAGGATATCTGTGATATTATATAGATCGCAGAGTGTTAAAAGGATATCTGCGCTTGGATTTGCCTGTCCGCTTTCCCATCCGTAAATCGTTTTGGGAGCGGCGGTAAAAGAACGATCCTCTAACAGGATAGAAACATCATTTACAGACAGGTGATTCCGTTTACGATATTCTTTTAAAACTTTTGCTATATTCTGATTCCGCATATTGATCTCCGTTCTGTTGCATTTAAAGCAGCCAAAATGCTTTTTAACCGTATCATATCCCACCTCATTTTATCAGTCAATGAGTTCTTAATTGCAGAGAAAAATATAATTGCAATTCCTAAAGTTAAAGAATAGAATAAGAAAAAACAGATTTTTGTAGAAGAGGTGCGATAACATGGGAAAATCAAAAGTGACGGATTATATGATCCGGTATATTGAAGAAAACCGGATGGATGCAAAATCGCTGGCGGCACATGCGGGCATCGATGCAGGAAAATTGCGGAAGGATTATAAGGAACCGCTGGATGCGGAGGAATTTCTTTCACTCTGCGCATATCTTGGTATCAGACCGGAACAGGTACAGCGGATGCTGTGAACCACTATTTGCCTCCGACATAATTACGTGCAATGCGTAAACAGCATCAGGGTATAAATATCGGTAAGATGTACATACTGATCACATAGAGAACATGATATAAAAATGTTTGGAAATGGAGATTCGTATGAGCATGCAGACGGGAAAACAGAGTATTTGTTTTGAAACGCCGCCTTATATTGTAAGCAGCGCAAGTATTGTCGGAAAAAAAGAGGGGGAGGGACCTCTTGGTGCCTGTTTCGATCTGATCGGGGAGGATGATAAATTTGGGCAGGACACCTGGGAAGAGGCAGAGAGTACCCTGCAGAAAGAGGCTTTCGGAATGGCAGTCGGAAAAGCAGGACTGAAAAAAGAAGAGATACGTTATCTTTTTTCCGGAGATCTTTTAGGACAGAATATTGCCACTTCGTTTGGACTCATGGATTACCAGGTGCCGCTCTTTGGCCTGTATGGTGCGTGCAGTACCTGCGGCGAGGCGCTTTCCCTTGGAGCAATGTGTGTTGCCGCAGGATATGCAGATTACGTTGTGGCGATGACATCGAGCCATTTTGCCAGCGCCGAAAAGCAGTTCCGTTTTCCACTTGAATATGCGAACCAGAGGCCGATGTCTGCAACGTGGACGGTGACCGGAAGTGGTGCGTATGTGCTTGGAAAAAGAAAGAGCAATGCGTGTATTACCGGCATCACGACCGGAAAGATCATCGATTATGGCATTAAGGATTCCATGAATATGGGAGCAGCAATGGCACCTGCGGCAGCAGATACGATCTGCCAGAACTTAAAAGATTTCGGGCGCAGGCCAGAGGACTATGATCACATTATTACCGGGGATCTAGGCAGTGTTGGAAGGGAGATCCTGATCGATCTTTTGAAAAAAGAAGGATACGATATCAGTGAGATGCATTTAGACTGCGGTATGCTGATCTATGAGAGCAAAGCGCAGGGAACCGGGGCAGGAGGTTCCGGATGCGGGTGTTCTGCCGTAACACTTGCCGGGCATTTTTTAAAACAGGTCGAGCAGGGAAAATTACAGCGTATCCTGTTTGTGCCGACCGGGGCACTTCTTTCCACGGTGTCTTTTAATGAAGGAAAAACGGTGCCAGGGATTGCACATGGAGTCGTGATCGAACATGCAGATTAAAAGAGAGAAAGAGGTGTAGAATTATGGATTATATCAATGCATTCTGGGTTGGAGGGGCAATCTGTGCACTGGTGCAGATCTTAATGGAAAAAACAAAGATGCTTCCCGGAAGGATCATGGTGATGTTAGTGTGTCTTGGCGCACTGCTTGGGGCACTTGGGATCTACCAGCCGTTTATTGAATTTGCGGGAGCCGGGGCAAGTGTGCCGCTGCTTGGATTTGGAAATACCCTGTTTAAGGGAGTGAAAGAAGCGGTGGACGAGTATGGATTTTTAGGAATTTTTTTAGGTGGACTAAAAGCAAGTGCCGCTGGTATTTCAGCGGCACTGATCTTCGCATATCTGGCAAGTATTATTTTTCAGCCTAAGATGAAGAAATAAATATTATAAATATTTTTTGATCTCGTCGATCAATGCGGCATATTCCTCATCGGAAAGAAATTTTTCGCCCGGATTCATGGCAAAAGTGCCGCCCCACTCGTAACCGTCTGTATATTTTGGAACGAGATGGAAGTGGAGATGATGGCCGGTATCACCGTAAGCACCGTAGTTGACTTTCTGCGGATGAAATGCCTTGTGAAGTGCTTCTGCCACATGATTAATATCTTCAATGTAAGCGGCGCGTTCCTCAGCGGTCAGTTCAGTGATCTCACTGACATGTTTTTTGTGAGCGACGATCACACGGCCTTTGTGGCTCTGCTCCTTGAAAAGATAAACTTTTGAACTTGGCAGTTCACAGATTTTAATACCAAACTGGGCGACTAATTCGCCCTCCATACAATATGCACAATTCTGATCCATAAGAAACCTCCCGTGTCTGTTTTTTTTATTATTTAATATTGAAAAAAAGGTCTGCACAAATCATCGACCGGTGCAGACCTGATTTTTTTAAATTATTTCTGGTTGAAGTGAACAGCGAAACCTGCGATCTCGTCTTTTAAGTAAGCAACAGTAAGCTCACCTTTGTCATTGTATTTGAAAGAAGATTCGTCAAATACAAAACCACGTTTTTCAAGATGATAAATCGCGCGGTCTAAGTAGTTGGTCTGAATGCAGATATGACCATTGGTTCCGCGTCCCGGATTCTTCATCATTTCAATTAAAGAACCTACGAACATGGAGCTGTTTCCAACTTTTACATTCTCGCCAAGTAAGGTGGCGAATTTTGCAGACTCTGCAGCAGCTACTTCCTCAGAAGCGTTGTTAACACCTACATGTAACAGTTTGAATCCTAACATGGTAGAAACAGCCTCTTTTGTTAAAGCTGTAATGCCATCCCAGTCTTTTGCAGCGATCATGTCTTTGTTTACCATCCAGGAACCACCGCATGCGATGATCTTTTTGAAATCAAGGTAGCTTGTTAAGTTCTTTGCGTTGATACCGCCGGTCGGCATGAATTTCATCTTTGTGTAAGGAGCTGCCATGGATTTGATCATGGAAAGTCCGCCTGCAGCTTCTGCCGGGAAGAATTTCACAACGTCAAGACCAAGCTCGATTGCAACTTCTACGTCGCTTGGGTTAGAGCATCCAGGAGTTACCGGGATTCCTTTTTCAACACAGTATTTTACAACTTTTGGATTTAAACCAGGGCTTACGATGAATTTTGCACCTGCGTTTACAGCGCGGTCAACCTGCTCTGTGGTAAGAACAGTACCTGCACCTACTAACATCTCCGGGAACTGCTCGGACATGATGCGGATAGATTCCTCAGCAGCTGCTGTACGGAAAGTAACTTCTGCACATGGGAGACCACCGTCGCATAATGCTTTTGCTAAAGGTGCAGCATCCTCTACATTGTCAAGTGCGATAACCGGGATAATACCGATTTTGGAAAACTCTTCTAATACTTTGTTCATAATTCTTCTCCTTTATTTTGAATAATTTTAAGGTTCTTAAAATGGTTTCACAATATGAAACATTGTTTCGTACAACGGTACAATAGTATTATAACATTACAAAATGCCTTGTCAATAATTTAGGGAAAGAAAATGTTGTATTTTGCAAAAAACAAAAATTTGACTTTTATTGGAAGGTCATGTTATGATGTCATATGGTTTCATATAATGAAACAATAATGTGAATTATGAAACATAAAAGACAGGTATTGGAAAAATAACTGATACCTTACATAGAATATGAGGTAATTATGGCAGAACAGAAAGAAACAAAAAATCCGGTGCAGTCGGCAGAGCGCATTTTTCAGGTAATGGAAATGCTGGCCGATCACGGTGAGATGGGACTGATGGAGATCAGCACAGCGTTAGGACTTCACAAAAGCACGGTACATCGCCTTCTGATGTCTTTAGTCTATATGGGATATGCAAAACAGGACGAGGTATCCCAGAAGTATATGCTTTCTTATAAAATAGTCAGCATGGCAGGAAAAATGCTTGACCGCATGGATATTTTACAGGTTGCAAAACCTTATATGGAGCGTTTGTCTGATATCAGCGGGGAAACAGTGCATTTAGTTCAGCGGGAAGGAAACAATATTTTATATATTTATAAAATAGAAGCAAAAATCGGTACGATCCGCATGGTGTCCCATGTGGGGATGGTCCATCCGATGTATTGTTCCGGTGTGGGCAAGGCAATCATGGCAGAACTTCCGGAGTCGGAAGTGAAACAGATCTGGAATGAGAGCATCATCGAAAAAAAGACGGAGCATACGATCACGGATTATGATGATATGCTTAGTGTATTAAAAGAAGCAAAAAAGAACGGTTATGCACTTGATGATGAGGAAAATGAAGAAGGTGTACGGTGTATTGCTGCAAGCCTCAGGGATTATCATAATGAAGTAAAATATGCATTCAGTATTTCCGGACCGACCAGCCGGATGACGCGAGAACGGGTGGAGGAGTTATCTGTGGATGTCAGAAAAGTACAGGAAGAATTATCCATGGAATTAGGCTGGTATAGAAAATAGCAGAGATGGTCATACTATCCTTGAAAAGGTGATGGTTCAGAGAGTTTTTGAACCGTTACAAATAATTTCTTGTAAAGTAAAGGAGAAGAATGACCATGAAAAAGTTTAAAATGCTTGCGGCATGCCTGGTGCTTACATTGTCTCTTAGCGCACTGACCGCATGCGGCACAAACAGAAACAACACAAATACCAATAACAGTGGTAACAATCCGGCAGCCGGTACAGAAAACCGTGTCAATGAAAACACAAATAACGGTATCAATAATACCGAAAATGGTATGAATGATACCAATGTGAATGGAACAAATGGTACCGTGAATGACACGGATACGAACGGCACAAATACAAATAACACAAACGCGAATGGTGCAGACACAGACGGTGGTGCTGTTGTGGATGATGTGGTGGATGGCGTCGGCGATGCTGGCAAAGACATTATTGACGGTGTGGAAAACGGCGTGGATGACGCGACAGGAAACAATAATAATAACGGTAACACAACGGATAACAGTGCAAAATAACGGATGAGAAATTTCCGGGTATGGCCTTTTGGTGAAAGGGCTGCCCGGATTTTTTGTGTCAAAAATCCTTAAATAAAAATGAAATCTTTCTGATTTTCTTGTGATTGCAGATGTTTTGCGGTACAATGTCTTAAATAAGTCTGCTTTGGGCAGAGATATGGAAAAATTCAGGAGCGTATTCAGATGAATAATAATGATTATAGAGAAATAACTGAGGATGATGTAACAACCGTATCCACAGATCAGAAAGAGGAAATGAACGGACAGGAAAGCGTCAATGATACCCCTGACGTGTCAGAAAATGAAAAGGAGACCGTGCAGGCGGAAGTGACAAATTCAGACGCATCGGATGAAAAAGAGCCGGAGTATGAGGATATCTGCTACATCTGCCGCAGACCGGAGCATATTGCAGGAAAAATGATAAAGATCCCGAACAACATCTGTATCTGTCAGGACTGTATGCAGAAAACGTTTGACAGTATGAACCAGACCGGATTTTCCATGGATGATATGCTGAACATGAATATGGGAAAAATGCCAAATATCAGCATGATCAATCTTTCAGATCTGCAGGGGATGCAGGGATTTATTCCGAATAACCAGAAAATCAAAAAGAAAAAGCCGAAAGAAAAGAAAGAGCCGGTACTTGATATCAAAAAGATCCCGGCACCACATAAAATCAAGGCATCGTTGGATGAGTACGTAGTTGGACAGGAGCATGCAAAGAAAGTCATGTCCGTCGCTGTTTATAATCACTATAAGAGGATCGCATCCGATGAGAAGGACGGCATCGAGATTGAAAAGTCCAATATGTTAATGATTGGACCGACCGGTTCCGGTAAGACTTATCTGGTAAAGACACTTGCAAAGCTTTTAGATGTGCCGCTTGCCATCACAGATGCGACGTCCCTGACAGAGGCAGGGTATATCGGTGATGACATCGAGAGTGTTGTCAGCAAACTGCTTGCAGCAGCGGACAATGATGTTGAGCGTGCGGAACACGGTATTATCTTTATTGATGAGATCGACAAAATCGCAAAGAAACGCAACACCAACCAGCGTGATGTCAGCGGAGAGTCCGTGCAGCAGGGAATGTTAAAACTGTTAGAGGGTGCGGAGGTAGAAGTCCCTGTCGGGGCCAGCAGCAAGAATGCCATGGTACCCATGACAATGGTCAACACCAAAAATATTCTGTTTATCTGTGGAGGCGCGTTCCCGGAGTTAGAGGATATCATTAAGGAACGCCTCAATAAATCCGCATCGATCGGTTTTAAATCCGAGCTTAAGGATAAATACGACCAGGATGAAAATATTCTGCAGAAGGTGACCATAGAGGATGTGCGCAAATTTGGCATGATACCGGAGTTCTTAGGACGTCTGCCGATCATGTTTACCTTAGAAGCGCTCACAGAAGATATGTTAGTGCGCATCTTAAAGGAACCGAAAAATGCGATCTTAAAACAGTACCAGAAACTGCTTGCCATGGATGAAGTCAGACTCGAATTTGAGGATGACGCACTGATGGCGATCGCAAAGCAGGCAAAGGAAAAGAAAGTCGGTGCGCGTGCACTCCGTGCGATCATCGAGGATTTTATGCTCGATATCATGTATGAGATTCCGAAAGATGACAATATCGGCATGGTGACCATTACAAAAGAGTATGTGGAGAAAAAGGGCGGACCGCTCATTACCATGCGAGGCTGTGCACAGATTGCTGCTGTTGAATGAGACGATGAAAGAATGATTCTGAAATGGGGAAAGATCTTTTTTACAGACTGAGAAAAAGATTTTTCCTCATTTTGAATTTGAAGAATATGGTAAAAAAGTGTTCACACTATGATTAAGTATAGTACAATAGTACTAATCGAAAAAATGGAGGAGTGAAAATGGCAAAAGAGAAAAGAGAAAAAAGAAAAAAATAAAAAAGCAGGAAACAGACAGGGCATACAGTTTCAGATCCAGAGCAAGATCGGTGCCTCCATTATCGTGGTTATGGCAGTGATCGCTGTACTGGTAGTAGTGGTGGTTTACAACCTGCTGATCAAAGCCAACAACACAGAGTTGCAGCAGGATTCTGAAGCGATATCACTTCAAGTGGAAAAATATTTTTCACCGTTTGAACGCATGGTAAAACAGCTTGCACTGGATGAAGATGTGCAGACAATTCTGACCACTACCAAAGCTGGACAGAAAATGACAGAGAACGAGGTATATCCAGCGGTACTAAAGAAGCTTGTTGCAGTGGCAGGACTTGACACGGAAAATATTCAGGGTGTATTCACGGCGGATTTGGACAGTAATGCATCCATTACATCAGCAGGCGGTATTTCCGGCGATGATTATGACTGTACGACCCGCACATGGTACAGCTGTACGCAGACGGGAGAAACTATGCTGACAAAGACCTATGTTGCTGCAAGTACAGGAAAAACAATCTTAAGTGCGGTAACACCTGTATTTGACGAGAAAGATACGGTTGTCGGTGTCGTTGGAATAGACGTAGGGCTGGACACAGTCATGAATATGATGGGGAATTATACGATCGGTGCAAATGGATATTCCATGCTGTTGACAAGTGATGGAACTTTTGTATATCATCCGAATGCAGATCTGATTGATACTATGATTCAGGATATGAATATTTCAGACAGTGTAAGCACTGCGATCAGCAATCAGTCAGAACAGCTTTTGAAATATAAGGTAAACGGTGAACAAAAAATGGAAGACAGCAAGAAGCAGATGGCACAGATGCGTGAGGCAATGGAAAAAATTCAGGAATCCTCGAAACAGGTTGTCGGTGTCATCAAGGCAATTAAAGATATTGCAAGCCAGACAAATCTTTTATCATTGAATGCATCTATTGAAGCTGCACGCGCAGGCGAGGCGGGCAAAGGCTTTGCAGTGGTAGCAGGAGAGATCGGCGGTCTTGCAGATGAGAGTGCCGATGCGGTAAATACGACACGTAACCTGATCAACGTATCACTCGATGAGACTGAAAAGGGAAATACGATCGTAAATGATGTCATTGCATCTTTGGACAACGCGGTAGAGCGTGTTCGTATTGCAAACGGAATGATTCAGGAGACAGCACAGGTGGCAGATGTCCAGATGAAGAGTATCGACCAGATCCGTGACGGCATCAGGGATATGTCACAGGTGGTTTCTGATAACTCTGCTATGGCAGAGGAGACTTCAGCAACAAGTGAGGAGCTGGCAGCACAGTCAGTTACATTAAATGAACTTGTACAGAAATTCGAATTAGAATAATATTTGTGGTTCTAAAATAAAAAATTCCGGCATCTATTTAGTAATTGAATAGATGACCGGAGTTTTTTTATTTATGGCGGATTGCAGGGAACAGGTGTATTCTGACGAATTTTTTGATTTTATTGTATCTTATGAGGAAACGAATGAACAGACGATCGCAGGGTCGTGTATCCAGAGAATTGATGAAGGATATGATATTTTTTATTATCCAAGGGAGGGACTGCCTCCGCTTAGTGTAGGCAGTTATTCTTATTCAGAGATTCCAAAGTGTTATGGGCTGTTGGATCAGACTGCACTTGAGGTGTCCGGTATTTTAAAAATGCAGAACCAGCCCGTTCTCGCCTTAAAGGGAAGAGGTGTATTGATAGGTTTTATTGATACCGGTATTGATTATACAAATCCGGCATTTCGATACAGTGACGGGAGCAGCCGGATCGTCCGTATCTGGGATCAGACCATACAGGATGGAACGCCGCCTGTTGGTATTTTGTATGGAGCAGAGTATACAAGAGAACAGATCAATGCGGCATTGCTTTCGGAAAATCCGTATGATTTGGTGCCGTCGCGTGATATGAACGGACATGGCACATTTCTTGCAGGAGTGGCATGTGGAAGTGAGAGTGAAAACGGTGACTTTATCGGGGCGGCGCCGCAGTCTGAGATCATCATGGTAAAGTTAAAGGAGGCAAAACAGTATCTTCGGGATTTCTTTTTTGTGAAAGACGGCGTTCCGGCATATCAGGAAAACGACATTATGATGGCGGTTTCCTATTTAAATGGAGTTGCAAATATTTTAAATCGTCCGCTTGTCATCTGTGTGGCACTTGGAAACAGTGCAGGAAGTCATGCAAGCGAGGGATTTCTGCCATCTTATCTGAATTATATCTGTGGAAGAAGAAAGCGTGTGGTCGTGACTGCAGCTGGAAATGAGGCCAATGCAAGACATCATTTTCAGGGGCGTATCATTGGAGAGATGGAACATGAGGATGCGGAGATCACGGTGGAGGAAAATACAAAAGGCTTTTTTGTGGAATTGTGGGCATCTGCACCGGAACTGTATGCAGTCACCATAATATCGCCTTCGGGGGAGCAGATTCCACGGATTCTGGTGCGCCGTGGAGCGTCAGAGCAGTTTAATTTTATTTTTGAGGGAACAACAATTACGGTGGATTACCGGATCGATACAAAAGAGACGGCTAGCCAGCTCATATTTTTCCGTTTTATCCGACCGACACCGGGATTGTGGACAATACGCATTTTCCCGCAGCTGACAGTGACGGGAAACTATCATCTCTGGCTGCCGCTGCGGGAGCTGACGGATGGAAATAATTTTTTTCTTCGTTCCAATCCGGAGATTACACTGACTTCTCCGAGTGCGGCAAGGCAGGTGATCACGGTGGGCGGTTATCAGGCATCAAATACCAGTATCTATGCGGATTCCGGCAGGGGTTATACGATAACCGGGGAGATCAAACCGGATTTTGTGGCACCGGCAGTGGATGTCTATGGTCCCGGGCTTCTTGGTAACTTTATCACCTTTACGGGAACAAGTGCAGCTGCTGCGATCACGGCAGGAGCCTGCGCGCAGATCATGCAGTGGGCGATCGTGGATCAGAACAATACAGTCATGTCGAATACTTCCATCAAAAATATGCTGATCCGCGGCACGGCTAAACCGGAAAAACGGACCTGTCCAAACAGAGAGTGGGGATATGGGACACTCGATGTGTTTGGGGCATTTCAGAATCTGAGGCTGTGATAAAAGCAACGGAATATTTATTTAGAAATTGTTTGGAAAAAACAGCAGGGGTGTCACTGAGAATTGATGAATATCTGAGTTACTGTGGAGAAGTATCTGAGTTATTAAAAAATCAGACAGCATCACAGAATGTTTCTACACAGGATGCAGACGGCAAAGATGCAGACAGTTATGTATCGACGATCGGAAGTTCCGATGCAGTAATGCCAAGTGAAAATTATAATGATATCTTAAAAGAAATCCAGAAAACAAAAGCAGAAGCTGGTCAGTCCCAGAGTTACTCAGAAAACGCAGGACAGACATCCGGAACAGGAACATCCGGACAGACCACACAGGCATCCGGAACCGGTGCGGCTGGAAATACCGGAGGCGGTGGAGACAGCGATGATGAGACTACAACAACAAAGACAGTTGTGATCAATGGCGTTACTTATCTTGAAACAACGACTGTGGAGAACGGTGTCACAAGCGTACAGAGAACTGCAATCAGTGGAGTTGGTGAAGAGTAGTGACTATCAAAAAAATCCGAAGGCTTAACGTGAACCTTCGGATTTTTTTGCTACAATCAGGAAATACCATTGTATGAAATTTTTTGCATGATATCAACAAATGTTAAAATAGCATTGTATGAAATTCTTTATATGATATCAGCAAATGTTAAAATAAAATTGCTTGCAATTTATTACATGATATGATAAGATGTCTATTGTTCGAGCAATTCGAAAACAGAATAAGCCGGCGTGGCGGAATGGCAGACGCACCAGACTCAAAATCTGGCGGTGGCAACATCGTATGGGTTCAAGTCCCATTGCCGGCATTGAAAAAAGATTCAGTTTTTACTGGATCTTTTTTCTTATTCATGATAATAGAATGTTCACGGAGCGCGCATTCT
>OGQZ01000164.1_pt1 | contig 54540 bp, 44 predicted proteins | sample 1553321 | NCBI WGS metagenome assembly OGQZ01 (sample SAMEA2579958, study PRJEB22360) | human gut metagenome | reverse complement strand
AAAGGGCGGAGGCGGGGCATGCCCCGCCTCTTACACCACATCTCTGTGCGCTACCAAGCGAGACCGCGTTATTCCCCATAGGTTCAATAAAATGGGCTTCCTAACGATAATGGATATCGCTAGGAAGCCCAAATGTCATAAAACATATGTGACCATCTTGACAGCAGTACTCATATTTGGCATTTTTTGACCACGTGGTATATAGCTAACCCCTCAAGCAGCCCAAAACACCTATTTCGATGCACGCTCCGCCGCCTCAATCACGTGTTTGGCGAGAATCGCGGTGGTCACAGCCCCCACGCCGCCCGGCACGGGCGTGATGGCGTTAACGACCGGCTCCGCAGCATCAAAATCGACGTCACCCACCAGCTTGCCAGCGTCCTCATCCCAGTTAATGCCAACATCGATGATCGTCTGGCCCTCGCGAACGGCATCCGCGCCAATCGTACGCGCGCGTCCAACGGCGGCAACCACAATGTCAGCCGCACGGCACTCGGCAGCAAGGTCGCGCGTATGCGTATGGCACGTCGTCACCGTGGCATTGAGAGCCGTAAGCATGGCGGCAACGGGACGGCCAATCACCAGCGACCGACCAACGACCGCGACCTTGGCCCCATCCAGCTCAACACCGTAATGATCCAGCAAAGCAAGCACGGCTTCGGCTGTGCAGGGGGCAAAACCCTCGCCGCGTCCCGAAAGCGTGGTGAGCAGCGAAGCCGGCGTCATGGAGTCAACGTCCTTGGCGGGATCGAGCGCTGCGGCGACGGCGTTCTCGTCAAGGCCGGCGGGCAGCGGGCGGAACATCAGACAGCCATGAACAGCCAAGTCGGCATTAATGCCCTCGATAGCCGCCAGCAGCTCGTCCTGCGAGACGTCGGCAGGAAGCAAAACGCGACGAGCCTCGATGCCAACCTTTTCGCAGCGTTTAAGAGCGCCACGCTCATAGGACAGGTCGTCCTCGCGCTCGCCCACACGAACAATGGCCAGCGTCGGCACAACGCCGCGTTCGCGCAAAGCAACGCAGCGAGCAACGAGCTCCTCGGTCAAAGCGCGAGCAACGGGAGCACCCTTCAGCAGTTCAGCCATGGCTATCCTCTCTTCCTCGCAGCGTCGGAGGCGCGGCGCGCCAGCGCATCGGCGCGCGGCAACCATGTGTCGAGCAACTCATCACACGCCGTCTCGAGCTCCTCAGCACGAGCGCGATCTTTCATAGACGTGGTGTTCGCAAAGAGCGTCAAGCTCGCGCCCTGCATAGCGGCACGGCAGAACACGGCGCCGCACGCCACATCGGACAGCAGCTGACGCGAACCCTTGTCGGCCATGTCCTCGAGCAGCGCCAGCGCACGCCCGCAGGCATCCATAATGCGATACGGCGGCAGAGCGGCCACATGCAGCGCATCCTGAATCGCGGTTGCTCGAGCCGGATCGTCACGCGGAATACCGTACGCCGTGGACACCCGCCTGTAGGCACGAACGTCCTCGGCAACCAACTCGACAAGCTCCTGGGACAGCTCATCAGCCTGGGCAAACGCACGCGTCAGGTCATCCGCACGATCAGCAAGCGCGGGATTGGTCGCACCGTAGCGGGCAACCATTCCGCACAGCGAGGCGCCCAGCGCGCCCACAAAAGCGCTCGCGCTGCCCCCGCCGGGAACCGGCTCGCGCGCGGCAAGCGCCTCGGCAAACCCGCGGCAGGTCTTGTCCATCATCTCTTGGCTCATACGCATGCACCTTCAAGTCATATACATCGGTCGGGTGGAAACCGCCGACCGACCGCATCGATCACATAATGGTGCTAAGTCTAGCCCATAAGTACATAAGCGTCAGCGCACCTGGCCATCGCGGATTTCTATGACGAACGATAGGCGTCGGCACCGCAAACATGGAACACATGGCCCACCTTTCGAGACTTCCGGGCAGCGGCAACTGGGGCATACATATAGGTAAGGAGCCCTATGTTGGGGCAAGCTCATCACGGCACCGGACGACGAATGGAAGAATAACCGCACAGCAAACAAAGACATCATGCGCATGCGTAACCGCCGCCCCAGCGATCCGCGGCACACGATGTCCCTGGCAGACAAGGAGGACGCCACCATGAAGAAAAAGACCCTATCGATCCTTTCCCTTTGCATCGCCCTCTTTGCCGCGTTTGCCCTTGTCGGCTGCGGCGGGAGCGCATCGGGCGGCGGCAGCGCCCCCAAGAGCGAGAGCAAGGAAAAGGTCCCCGTCGCCAAGAAGACCGACTTTATCTGGTTTAAGGTCGAGATGCCCGAGAGCGTTGGCGTGAGCGACTCTGCCGGCAAGAATGCCGACAGGGTCCAGCTCACCTTCCCCGAAGACGAGAACGCCTCGGCCGATCGCTTTATCCCCGTTTGGAAAAAAGCGCTGACGGCCGAGGAATCCCACGCCGACCAGGCGGAAAAGAAGGGGGATACGTTCCAGTGGAAGGATGGCGGGTCCGTCGAGTATGACGGCAGGACGTGGCTCGTCGGAACATACGAGGACAACAGCGGCATCTCAACCATGCTTTTTACCGATGTTGAGCCGGGAAGCGTCTACGTCCTCATCTCGAACTTCGACCAGCACAAGAAAGAAGCCGAGGCACTCCTCAACTCCATCGAGTTCCCCGATGACATGGAAGAGGCAGTTTCCGAGGCACGCGAAGTCGAGATTTCGAGCATCGAGATCAAGTAACGGGACACCCGCACGCGCCTACGCGCACCCGCGCACATGCGCCCCTTTAAAACAACGGGTGCCCAACCCCGGGGAGGGCCGACAGCATCGGCCCTCCTCTCTTTTGCGACCGCACATATTGCCACTTGTCGGCGCAAATCCAGCCCCCAGAATGGGACACATGGCCCACCCTAGCGAGCCGTCCGCGCGTACAGTAAAGGCAGGTAATCCATGGGCGGTTACAGATCGAGGAGGACACGACCATGAAAAAGAAGGCCTTTGCGATTCTCACCCTCTGCATGAGTCTCTTTGCTGCGGTTGCCCTGGTGGGTTGCGGCGGAAGCGGCGGCGCTACCGGAAGCGGCGGTGGCGGCGGAGCAGAAAAGCCAGCCGTGGATATGAGGACCGACTTCATTTGGTTTAAGGTCGAGGTCCCCGAGGGCGTCGAGATCACCGACGTCGCAGGCGACACTGCCGACAGGGCCCAGTTTAAGTTCACCGAGAGCGAGCACGCCAGCGATCGCTTCATCCCCGTCTTCGATCCTGACAAGAACGCCGACGAGCTGTTCGACTACGAGGCAAAGTGGAATGCCAGCTTTGAGTGGACCGAGAATGACCCCGTCAAGTACAACGGCAAGACTTGGCGCAACGCTTCCTATACACACTCGGGCGGCGTAACGACCGAATACTTCACCGACGTTGACGGCGGCAGTGTGTATGTGCGTATCGACAACGTCGAGGAGCACAAGGACGCCGTCGAGACCATGATGAAGTCTCTGGAATTTGCCGACGACATCGCCGAGGCCAAGACCGAGGCCATGGACGTCAAGCTCGACGATATCGAGATCAAGCGCTAAGCGACTGGCGAGCGCAACGGGAAACACGGTCGCAGTGCAAACAAGCGACGGTACCCCAGCGCTTCGTACCCAGGGAGGGCCGGTAAACCGACCCTCCCTTTCTTATGCCTGTAGCCGACGAACGCGAGGATGCCGGACGCCGGAACCGCCCCAAATGTGGCAACAGTACGAAAACGACAAACACCCCAACACGTCCGCCCACCGATTTATTGCGCCGCGCAGACAATTAAACCAGCATCTTTAAAAATCTGGGCAGTATAGTGACCAAAACTATCGCATAACCGCACTCTGCGAATGGAGAAGTTATGACCGAACACCATGCCATCAGCCGCCGAGCGTTTACGCTGGGCCTAGGGCTTGCGGCGTTGTCACCACTTGCAAGCCTGCCCGAAACCGCAGCGCCGGGCATTCCCCTGCGAGCGGCATTTGCAGACAACACACCCGCACCGTCGGACAGCCTCGACAATTTCGTCATTCGCCTTCGCCCCGCGGGCTATTTTCGCACCGCGAGCGTCAACCAAGACGGCAACGTTCGCGGCAACGTCTGCCACCTGTTTAACGACGGCACGTCCAGCAAGCTCATCCTTGAGAACGTAACGACCAAGAATGACGATACAAACTGGTATGCTATCCGCACCTTGCTCAATTTCGAAGAGCATAAAAGACGGGCTACAGCATTTGGTCGGTCGACGACGACTCTGACAAAGATGGAAAGGTCATCCACGTATGGGGCGGCGAGTATGACAACAAGCCCAGCCGCGCTTTTGCGTTCGAGCGTCAATCAAACGGAACCTATATCATCCGAGACCGCACGGTCGAGAAAGAAACCGAGAAAAAAGACATTAAGTACCTGGCAATAGAATCGAACGGCGAAGACCAGGACAACAATAAGATCTGCCATAAGAGTAAGAGCATTCCGTGGGAGCTCGAACTTATCGGTTACGACATGAAAAAGAACGATGCCACGGTTAGCAGCCTCGACTGGATCACGTACAGCAGCTACGTCGATGGGCCATGTTGGATGAAATACGTCGACGACAACAAGTTCCTCGACGAGCTGAGCATCCCGGGTACGCACGATTCGGGCACCTGCAGCGTGGACAACGACACTGAGCCCCAATCCTCGCAAGTAAAATGCCAGCAGGATTACATTCCCACGCAGTTGCTCGAAGGCATTCGCTATTTTGATATCCGGCTCGGAAAGGGCGACGACCCCGGTATCGACCACGGGGATTACTACCTGCTCAAAAAAGACGCGTACTTTATGCATCTTTCCGATGTCATAGGCTACTTCAAAACGTTTTTGAACGAAAACCCGACAGAAGCGCTCATCATGCTTGTATCACGAGGCAACGACGAGGCTACCGACGAAAGTGTTACGACGGCTTTCGCCAAGGTTTTGGACGACAACCCCAAACTGTTCTATACGTCGAGCCGAATCCCCACGCTACACGAGGTGCGCGGAAAGATCGTTCTGCTGCGTCGATTTAGGCTCGCCGGCAACAGTGTAAGCGGCCATACGTGGGGCCTCGACCTTACCGAATGGGATGACAAGATCAAGGCTCACTCTGACAGCGCCACTATGTGTCTCGTCCAAGACGCGCGGGGCTTTGAAGCCGCGGGGGAAACAGGCGACAAAGAGCCCTATTGCACCAAGGTATACGCCCAGGACAAGTACAAACTCACGGGAACCGACAAGCTCAGCTGGGTCGATAATGCGCTGAAGGAAACGACCGGGCGCACGCGCAACAAGGTGGACGTCGTGGACGATGACGGGGCCAAGGTGCAAGTCCAGGAGCGTTGCTGGTCTATCAACTACACCAGCTGCACGGGCTTGTCGCACGGAGGCAATCCTTTTACCTCGGCACGAGTAGTCAACGAGCATCTGTATAAGAGCCCGTACATCAATCCCAGCGGCACCGAGGATACAAAGTCAGATTACCTCGAGCACATTGGCATCATCGCATCCGACTTTGTTGATGCGGCGCTGGCCCGGAGCATCTACCAGCGCAATTACGATACGGAGCACAAGCAGACGGCTTCGTACTATCTCCCGTACTATCTCCCGACCCGCATGCGCATGACGTACGGCGACTCGCTGAGCGATGCCTCATTCCAGGATGGCAAGACCGTTGGCGAGGGTCATTTCCGCCTTGCTGACAGCAGCAACGCGCTCAACGCGACAGCTTCGGGCCATGCGTTTGCCATCGAATATGTGGATGTCGACGCCTTGGGCAACGAGACCGTTACGGAGCTGCGGGGCTCCGTGCCCATCGATATCGATCCACGCGCGCTGACGCCCCATTTTGAGGGACTCGAAGGCCTTAAGGCCGGCGAAGACGTGCGCGCCAAGATTGCGGCATCACTCGAGGGCAAGCTCGAAACCGATGCCTGCACGGCCCATCTCGAGTTTGTGCACGACGCGGACGGCGCTCCGGGCACGGCAATGGCCGAGGGCGAAACATTTGCCGCAGGAACGTACTGGGTGCGCGTGAACGGTCTCTTGGGCGACGCGGCGCAGAACTACACGCTCGCCAGCGATGGAGCCGCAAGCTTTACCGTAGCGGCCTCGGGCAACGCGGGCGGCACCGGCACCGGTACCGGCGCCAACGCAGACGGCGCCGACAAGAACGGCGGCGGCAACAAGAGCAAGGGCTCGACCGGAAAACTCGCCGACACGGGCGACGGCTCTGGTATCGCCGCCGGGCTCGCCGCTGCCGCCGTGGCGACAACGGTCGCCGGCGCGGCAATGCTTGCCAGTGACCATGAAAGTGACGAAGGCGCTAGCGAATAGGCCAGCCGGCCTTTTGGGCGCATCAACTCGATGAGGGGCGCAGAACACCGTTCTGTGCCCCTGATTTTTACCTTGGTCCGAACGCCGCTATCGGCTACATCACCATGTTCAGCGCTTTCACAAATTCCTGGGCCTTCGCACGGCTACTCAGGCTAAAGACGCAAGCGGTCAACAGCCTGTTACGCAGGAAAACGTCGCGACCCTTGATCCTGTTGACCCCCGTGATGTCCTTAAGGTAGACAATCTCGGTGTGCCTGCCGCCGAAAGTGCCCTTCTTAAGCACCTCAATGCGGTTAGGGTAGATCTTGACGTCTTTAAACCTACCCGAACCCTTGTCCTGAAACAGCAAGGTGTTGTTGTCCATGCGTGTCACTCCCATGGGGTTCGTTAAAACTGTCTCTATGGCCACATTTTAGTCACCGCAAGGCCCCCATGCGAAGGTGCCAGACAACGCAGCAATTCGTGTCCGCGCGAGGCTTTAAACTAAATGTAATAAAGATGCATTCCTCAAGAGGAAAGTCGGGCGATATTGATGGGTGAACTGGTAAACCGCGGGGAATCGACAATCGTGCCAGAAGTTTTTTACAAGCAGGTTTCCTCGATTCTCAACGCCGCTCGCAACAAGGCATATACCGCCGTTAACTTTGCGATGGTTGAGGCGTATTGGGAGATCGGCAAGAGCATTGTTGATGAGCAGGGCGGAGAGGAGCGCGCCAAGTATGGAGAGGCACTGCTCAAGGCCCTCGCAATCAGACTTACCAAGGATTTTGGTAAAGGTTTTGAAGCAAGAGAGCTGCGTAAAATGCGTCAGTTCTATCTTACATTTCCAATTCGGGACTCACTGCGTCCCGAATTGAGTTGGACACATTATCGGAGGTTAATACGCATTCCTGACCCCGAAGCTCGCACCTGGTACATGAACGAATGCGCCGATTCTCGCTGGAGCACGCGTCAGCTCGAACGCCAGATCAACACCATGTTCCGCGAGCGCCTACTTGCCAGCAAGGACAAAGAGGCCGTCACCCAGGAAATCCAAGAGAGCGCCCCGGCTCGTCGCCCCGAGGATATCATCCGCGACCCATATGTACTGGAGTTTTTAGGTTTCTCGGACGATGCTACGTTTCGCGAGAGCGATCTAGAGCAGGCGCTCATCACGCATCTTCAGAAGTTCCTGTTGGAGCTTGGCCGTGGCTTCGCTTTCGAGGCGCGCCAAAAGCGAATCACCTTTGATGGACGCCATTTCTATATTGACCTTGTTTTTTACAACTATCTGATGCGCTGCTTCGTGCTCATCGACCTTAAGACCGATGACCTTACGCATCAGGACCTGGGCCAGATGCAAATGTATGTGAACTACTACACGCGCGAGCTCATGAACGAAGGCGACAATCCGCCCATAGGCATCGTGCTCTGCGCGGACAAAAGCGATTCGATCGTCGAGTACACGCTGCCCGAAGACAACGACCAAGTGTTTGCCGCCAAATACCTGCCGTATCTTCCAAGCAAGGAAGAGCTGGCGCGCGAGCTGAGTGCCGAGTACCGCGCCATCAACGAAGCGACTAATGGCGAAGTGCAAGGATAGCAGCACGTTGCGACCGATACCCCCGACGGCGCTCCACATCACCCGGGAAAAGAGGAGCTTTCCATGACACACAGACCGAAAACAACACTGCGCGACTGCATCTATGGGCTTGCCGTCGGTGACGCGCTGGGCGTTCCCTACGAGTTCAGACCTCGTGGCACGTTCGAATGCACCGACATGATCGGCTACGGCACGCACGAGCAGCCCGCCGGCACCTGGAGCGACGACACATCTATGACGCTCGCCACCTGCGACTCCATCAGAGAGCTCGGCCGCATTGACACCGAGGACATGCGCGACAAATTCGTGAGCTGGATCGCCAACGACGAGTACACGATTGATGGCGTCTTCGACTACGGAGGAACGACCGCCCGCGCCCTTCGCTCCGGCAAGGGTGGCTCCGGCGAGCGCGACAACGGCAACGGCTCGCTCATGCGCATCGCACCCCTGGCGTTTGCCGATGCAACAGACAAAGAGATCCGTGAGGTCTCTGCAATCACCCACGCTCATAGAGCATCGACCGAGTCATGTGTCAAGTTCATCGAACTGTTGAGGTCCGAGATGGACGGCGCGCTCCCCGAATGGACACTCTGTCTGAAAGATGCACCCGAGCACGAAATCAGATCCGGCGGTTTCGTGCGCGACACGCTTAAGGCAGCCACTTGGTGCTTCGTCAACACTAACAGCTACGATGATTGCGTGCTTGCCGCCGTCAACCTGGGCGACGACACCGACACCACCGCAGCCGTCGCAGGGGCCCTCGCCGGCACGGCCTACGGTATCGATGCAATTCCACGGGAGTGGATAGACGCCCTGCGTGGCAGGGAACTGATTGAGCGGTGTCTGTTTTAGGGTGCAGCACAAAACACGCGAGCCCACACATGAAGAAGAATTAAGCGACAGAAAATGCCCCCAATACCAGTCATCTCCCTTGACCTGCACCCTGCATCCTTCGGCCTTGCAGGGGTATTCATCTCAGACTCAACGGTAAGTGTCGCACCGAGACGAGCATTGACCGCGCATCACAGAATGGGTAGTGATAAATGGCTACGCCAATTATTCAAGGAAGAGAATATGACGTCACCCAGGAGCAAGCCGATGAATACAACGCGCTGTTCGACGAGATGTGCGAAAGGCTCGACGCCCTTCCGACTCCGAAACCGGGAACGCTCAACTTCAAATTGAGCCTCGATTTCAAGAGCATCACGGACGAGTACATGCCGAGGCTTCGCGAGATAATCGAGGACGCAAATCAGCTATGAGTCGCGGCGACAAAATCCTCTGACTAGAGGATTTTGTCGCCGCCTCGACGAAGCTTTTTCCGCACCACATTGCCGCAATACGATCATTTCTCAACAGCAAAGCTTGATTACCGAACGGTCATCATCCTAAAAAAGGCCTCGATAAAAAGAAAACAGGATGATGCGTCGCCGCTATCGCTGCCGCGCACGAACACAAAAGGAGCCATGGCATCATATGGGAAAAGCTATAGATTATGACTCCTTTGGAGTCGATGACCGACCGGATAGGCTCTCTAACGTTCCGGATGAGGCTCTCGAGGCCCTGCTCGAGGAAGAGCGGGAAAACCCGCCGAAAACGTGGAAGGAGGCATGGAAGCGCAGTATCGACTGGGAACTCGAGCACGGCGTCAGGACCATCAATGGCTAAGAACATTGGCGCCACTCCAAAACGATGAGATGTTGAAGGGGGCTGCGATGGCTATCGAAACGCACAAATAGGAACAGGTCGACGAGCTCGCGAGCCAGTTCGAGGAACACTTCGGCTATGAGCCGATATGGTTCGGCAGTGTCGACGAAGTCTACGCGAAACTCGAGGAGTCTCTTAAAACGGGGACCCCGACACTCATGAAACAGGACCCTGAAGTCTGGCTTTAACCCATAGCTCCAACCGCACCCGCCGCATATCGCCGGTTGATTACCAGCCAAATCAACGCTGCTCCAAAACGGGTGGAAACGAAAAATCAACCCGAACGAACTTGGTTGATGCCACTCCATAACGATGATATGCCAAACCAGTTGAAAAGGAGCTGATATGTATATCTACCTCAGCAAGGAGGACAGCGCGAAGCTGGACCGTCTCATGCGTGAGTACGAGCGGACCTTCCATGAGAGGTACCTCGCCTACTGCATGCGTGACCCTATCGCCGAGATAGAGAAGTGCTTGAAGACCGGCAGGCCGTCCAAGATCAAGCCTGAGCCCGAAGCGGTCTACTAGAGCACCTGAGGCCCCGCCCCGGCGGGGCCTCACAGTCAGATGAAAGGGGTTATTTCCTTGGCCTCCATGAGGAACTTCCTCACCTCGGCCATGGTTAAACACCCCCTGACGCCGTCCTCGTAATTGCACCTGTCGCATCTGGCCCCATAGGAGCTTCCGCGCTCGAAATAGGAAAGCGGCTCGCCGCAGTTTGGGCAGCGGACGTTGTTCCCGGGGTTCTCGCATTTATCGGCTACGGCTTTTCTCTCCGGCTCGGTCATTTTCGGCCATGTTCTCAGTCTTTGCATTCGTTTCACCTGCTCAGTAGCCATATACGAGTTTTCTGTAGTTTTTTGTATAGCTTACCTTAACCCCGACTTCGCTAGCCCTCTGATACGTATCGACCATGAGAGACGCCCTCTCCTCGTCAGACAGCTCCGGCGCGTTCAGCGCCGCACGATAGTTTGCCCTGAACTCGTCGGCCCAGCTGCCGGTGGGGCACGAGCTGTCAGGAAACGCCGCACGTCCGTAGTGCTCATGGGTCAGCACGGCTTCGACGCTCAGGCGGTCCCTGTTGCACGTCGACCCCTCGTCGGGAAACACATCGCCCCCGACATCACCTTCTTGGAGACCCTCGAATATCCGGTGGGCCGGCTATCGAACGTCAGTAGCTCGGTTGGTATGGACAGCTCGTTAGCTGCGGCTTTGACTTTCTTCACTTCGCTGCCGGTCAACGTCCTTCTGTTGCTCCCTCGTGCACCGTTGGCGAAGCATCGCGTCAGCGCCGTGTCCAGTACCTTCCGCTGGTCGCCCGCCGGCATCTTCATGAAACCGCTCGACGGTGCGCCGTAGTCCTCGAGCTGCCGCGAGAGCCGCTTGCGCGCCTCGGTCTTGGACACGCCCGCCACGTCCAGCCTGCGCTTGGTGCCGGGCATCCCCATGAACCCGGAGATGGTGCGTTTCGCGGGCTTCGCGCCGTTGACGGCGGGCTTGCCCGCCTTCCACTCCTCGTAGGTCATGCCCTCGGGCAGCCTGCTCCATCTCTTGTCGTCGCTGTAGTCCACGCCCTTCACTGCTGCCACCAGCGTGCAGCGGCAGTTGCACGTCTCGGCATACGGCGCCTCCGGATCGCCCGGGTAGCGTCAGCCGTTGTCGAACTTGCCGCCGACCTCCACGCGCTCGCCGTCGAGCCGCCTGTGGTCGTGGCGTGTGCGGCCGTACAGCGTCGCCAGCCACTCCTGCTCGAGCTCGATTCCGAGGGACTGCGCGCCTGTAGCTGTCGATGCGCCCGACGTTCTCGGCGGCCGTCACCGACGTGCGGGACGTGCGCATGGCCGTGGCCATGTTCGACCCGGTGACGTCCCCACGCTCTTCGCGATCTTGGGCATCGACTCACCCAGCAGCACGCCCTACGTGAGCTTGCCTGCAAGCAGGCGCCGGTTCCGCGCGTCATCCTCGGGCACGTTGACGAACGGCTTCGACAGGTAGCTGTCGTGGTCGGTGAGCAGCCTTTGTACGGTCGAGGCGTCCTGGACGTCGTCGACGCGGGTCGCGGAGTGCGCCTGAAACGTCCCGTAGTTGCAGTTCTCGAAGTAGACGCCCGGCAGCCTTCCCTCCAGCGCGTCCATGGCGACCTCGGAATCGTCAACGTGTCCGAGGGATCATCCCCGCGTGTGCAGGGAACAGGCGCTCCACTGCTCATTGCTCGCGGTAGCCCAGGGATCATCCCCGCGCATGCGGGGAACAGGAGGTCCCCATGGAGTGCCAGCAGCTGGCACCGGGATCATCCCCGCGTGTGCGGGGAACAGCTGCAACCTGTAGCAATACAACACGTAAGCACGGGATCATCCCCGCGTGTGCGGGGAACAGTCGGCCCTCTTCGTCGCGGACGTGACCGCCGCGGGATCATCCCCGCGTGTGCGGGGAACAGTGCTCCTCGGGCTTCACGAACCACTCGACGTCGGGATCATCCCCGCGTGTGCGGGGAACAGACCGCCTCGGAAACAGGCCTTGCGCAGCGCGTAGGATCATCCCCGCGTGTGCGGGGAACAGCTCGTCTAGTCAAGACTTAACCCTCAGCTCCCGGGATCATCCCCGCGTGTGCGGGGAACAGGGTTTAGTTGACTTTGTAGCCCGTGAGTATGAGGGATCATCCCCGCGCGTGCGGGGAACAGGTACCAAGTTCCCGAAGTCCACGGGCAAGAGCGGGATCATCCCCGCGCGTGCGGGGAACAGGCAACTTGCCGTTGGAAAAGTCAATCGAGAATGGGATCATCCCCGCGCGTGCGGGGAACAGTGGGTAGGGTATAACAACCTCCACTACGACCAGGGATCATCCCCGCGCGTGCGGGGAACAGAGCTGATGGCCGATCTTGATGATGCGGTGCTCGGGATCATCCCCGCGCGTGCGGGGAACAGGCGCCGTAGCGGTTATGGAGCGCGTAGTGGATGGGATCATCCCCGCGCGTGCGGGGAACAGGAGACGGTCGATAGAGCCTATTTCGGCAATTAGGGATCATCCCCGCGCGTGCGGGGAACAGTCTTGCCGGTGCCCGTTGCCTGTACGAGGAGCGGGATCATCCCCGCGCGTGCGGGGAACAGACGTGCCAGCACAAGCGGTTCTCCGCGACGGTGGGATCATCCCCGCGCGTGCGGGGAACAGTTTTCAATTTCGAGTGCGAACCATAGACACACGGGATCATCCCCGCGCGTGCGGGGAACAGTATTTCCGCCAGTACGGGAAGACGTGGTATGAGGGATCATCCCCGCGCGTGCGGGGAACAGTTTCGGTTCTTAGCCTTATTGCTCATATGGCGGGGATCATCCCCGCGCGTGCGGGGAACAGCATGACGCTTGTCTGCGAGATCAGGGTGGGTAGTGGATCATCCCCGCGCGTGCGGGGAACAGCGCATATTGAGAAGATTCGTATCATGAATGACGGGATCATCCCCGCGCGTGCGGGGAACAGGCTTAAAAATCCCAGCTCAAAACACCCTATCCCTTTGATGCGGGCCCCATTTTAATCAGTTTGCTAAACAAGCTCAAGGTTGCCTCACAATCAGACTCGGCACGATGAGGCATTTGATTGTCAAGGTTCAAAAGGCTGAGCAGCGTCTTCAAGCGATAATTTGGCGCATCGGGCATCTTCTTCTTTGCCAGTGTAATGGTGTCGATGCACTCATTGTCGAAATCGTCTAGGTCGCATTCTTCGCACGCTGCTTGCACGAAGCCGGTATCGAACGAAGCGTTATGCACAACCACTATGCAGCTTCCGACAAAGGAAAGCAGGCCGCTCACTGCTCGTTCAAGCTCGACCCCCTTCTCGGCAAGAATTTCATCGGTTATGCCCGTTAGCTCAACCGCCTTCTTTGGAATACTCCCCTCGTATCGAATGAGCTCGTGGAACCTGCCCACCTCAACGCCCTGCTCCACTTTGATGGCGGCAATCTCGATAATCGCATCTTTGTCTGGGTCCAGCCCCGTGGTCTCAACATCAAGTACAACGTATTCGCTCGGCTCGTCCATTTCGGCTGCTACGCTCCCGCGACGCGCCTTCGATCGCATCGCCGCGTAACTCCAGCCCACTCTCTTCGTGCCAAGGGCCTTCATGCGAGAAGGCGAAGGCCGCATCATCAGCTTGATGCCATCAAAATCGATAGGCTCCCACGCGGTGTTGTGCACTCGATAGTTGAGGTGTTGCTCGTTGCGTGCAGAAAAAACCATCGTGGCACGCCCTGTTTTGCATTCTTTGCAAATGCGGTTCCAAAGCTCGTCCCTTACACGCGCACTCACCCTGCCCACATACACGCCTAGGCTAATCTCCTGCAACCATTTCGTCAGGTCGCCGCGAAGTGCAAGGGAGCATTTTTCCAAAACAACAACAATCACCCGTTATCCTTCCACAAGCACTCCGTTATTCTCTTCGGTGGCATCCACCTGGATGTCGTTTTCCTTGCCATAGGACACTCCAAAAGCAACGGCAGGGCGCCCCTCATCCCAGAGGAACATCGTATCGATATCAGGCTCGTCCTCTGCCTCGAAGTCGCCCAGCAGCAGACCCCTGATATCGCGAGCACAGCGCTCCATTATCTTCCCGTCAAGAAACGCATCACGAGTGCGCCGACGCGTTTCCGCCCCGATATCCTCTGGGGGATCGGAGGCCACTTCGAAAGCGATGGGGATCGTCACCTCAGCTTTATACAAATCGGCAATGTCATACACAAACGAGCGCTCATGGCCAACATGGACGAATCCCAATGCCGGAGAGCACCCTAGTGCCACAATCACGCTGTGAACAACTCCGTAAAGGCATACATGAGCAGCCGACAATGCCTGATTGATTGGACTTGCGTCGAGAAAATCGTCAGGGTTGTATTCCCTTCCCGCCCACGGAACGTCATATTGCTTCGATAGCCGCCGATAGAGCGTTCGAATCCGGGCTCCCTCGCGGCCACGAAGTTGCTGCATCGTGTAGCCCGATACGTCCTCGCCGGGAAAGCGCATGCCGTACATCGCTCGCGCCACGGCAAGACGCCTTCGAGTGTTCGACACGAGCTCAGCCTGCGCAACAACCAGTCGAGAAGAATGGGTGAGCGGGCGGCCGTGCGCATAGTAGCGAACGCCGTGCTCGCCCACCCAAATCACGCTTGTCCCCGAATCGCCGAGCAGCTCAACCGCACGATGAGAGATATTGGTCCCGGGTCCCAGCATAAGCACCCCAAGAGAAGCCGCGGGAACATACGCCGTTCCGCGCGCATCGGTTATGCTCACTGCGCTATCTTGCCTGCTCACAAGACATCGCTCGACATAAAGAAACGTCATTCGCTCCTTTATCGTGGGCAGTGCGCGCAAATCAGGCTTGATCATGCCAGGATTATCGCCCATGCCGCTCACCTATCCAGTGGAACCAGCGTGAGAAGGCCGCATCCGAATCCTTTGGCATGTCCGATGCCATATGCAAGCGCATGACGCAAAGCGTCGGCATCGGTCACACGCAACACACCATCGTACTGGGCGCGCGCAAAGGTAACTTTGTCTCCTTGCGCACCCTTGGTAAACGAGATTCTGTTGGAATTACTAACAATCAAGCTCGGGCAGCCCTCATCGTCGCTCAAAACCTCGAAACCATTCCTTTGGGCACGTGATCCCCGCTCGGGCGCAAAAATGCTTGGGCCTTCCTTGTCGGTGCCCTTATATGCTTGAGCTCCAACGAGCCAGGCAGTTTGCTCCAAAATGGTCAGGTGGCCAATTCTATTTCTCTTAGGTTCGCCCTCGCTGTTTAGCAGGTCACTTTTGCCGCCACGCGTACTTCTGTTGAGCGACGGATTCGCTACCAAGCGAAACGAATATGTCTGCCCGTTCGAGATGCGCCCCAAAAACGGATCGTATCCGCGCGTGCCCCACTGCGGTTCGCAGTCGGGCCACCCGATTTGTTCATCAAGCCCTACCAAGCTCGGCTTGCCGGGACTCACGATATAAAGGCGAGAACCCCCATCAGGCATTCTATCCACGCGCCAAAGCACGCGGCCGTCCCCGCTCGCCTGCGAAGGGGGAAAGCTGCCAGCAATCGCCGCATGCATGCGATAAGGCGAGGCGAGCATCGCACGCGACTCCCTCCGCGTCATATTGATGGGAAACTGGGTAAAGAACATCGGCTATACCTCCTTTCCTAGAGCAGACCAAGGGTCATGGTCGGCCTGCACGCCAGCATATTTCGGGTTCCTAACCGTTGCTGTTGTATGGGCAACAGTACGAAAGCTGTATTGGCGTTGCTCCTGCGAAAAGCTGATGGGCACGTCACGCAGCGGAACATCGTAGCCCTCGCCTTCATCAGAACCCTGTTTATCGTAGAGAATCTCCAGGTCAACGCTTTCCTTGTCGCGGAACTTCCAGTTGCCCTGATGTCTCTCGCTTGCTTCCCAGGGATGGTTGCGCAGGGCTTGAAGCAACGTCACATCCTCAAACAGCCCAATATGCACTTTGCACGCGGGTGGACAGGAACGGCGACCTAGAAACAGGGGAAACGCCGGAGCGTCAAGCGCCTCGGCACACCTTTGCAAGAGCTCCCCATCACCCTCAAGGGCCGCAACAAACACAGCATCGGCCAGATAATGCCGACGAGTTAAAGGCAGGGCATCGCCCGACACCCATCGAGCGCTCTGCGAGTCCCACTTTCGCTTGTGTTCGGTTTGAAAGTCACTTAGAAACGTTCCTGGCTGATCGATACGCACGCCAAAATGTAGTGCCGCAAGGTCATCAACGGGATCTGTGCGGTAACGACCCAAGGCTGCGGCAAGCAGGCCTACAACGCCGCTCTTCGTCGGCTCGTGCTCTGTCCCGCGCTCGGTGAACCTACTCGACGACCCCCACGATTGTAGCGGACCCGCCAATTTGAGCAGCAGGACTGCCATAGCTAGTCCACCTCTTCGGTTTGGTAGCCATTTTCGGCCAGATAGGCAGCGCACGCTTGCGAGATTTGCGCAATTGCGGCGTCAAGACCACATGCCCCTTCGACACCCATGGCACCGGGAAGAGACTGCGCATCCGGAGATGCAGTTATAACGAACGTCTTTTGCGGGGTCGTTCCAAACGCCTTGTCAATCGCCTCTTCCTGCTTGGCCAAACGCTCACAGCCAATTTCAATCTGGCTTTTCCCATGCGATGCCTCAACAGGTTTTTCAAAGGCATTCACCAAGCTCACCGGTTGCGTATCCCTCAGTTGAAGGACAACCGCTCCGGGGAGCGTGCGGTTTGCAAACGAATTCTGCTTTCCCGTGGGCATGGAAGTGATGAATGCCTTCAAAAACGCCTCGATGCCGCGGCAAGCAACCGCAGCCGAACCGAGATTTTCGCACAGATGCAGCACATCAATAGTTGCATAGCGATACATCGTCGATGACGTGAACTCCGTTGTCTCAATCATTGCTGCGCCTGCACTGTCTTCGGGCGAGCAATCATCAAGAGCAGTGAAGTAATCGAACTCTGGGTTCATCTTCCCGATGCCAATGGCATGGGCGACTTGAACAGAAGCATCGACGTTCAAAACAGGTGCATCCGCCACCATACGCCCGAACATAGCCACATCGATGCTGTTAAGCGTCGGCTTCTTCTTGATGTCAAGAATTTCCTTAGCGAGCTTCTTGTCAACAGCCGCGCCCGCTTCAAAAGCCTGCGCCGCCAACGATGCTAGGGCTTTGATCTGCCCTGAAGAAAGAAACAGCAAGTAGCCCGTTTCGCCACCTTTGACTTTGACGCCCGTTGCCGTCAAAGCCTTCTCGGCAGCAACTTCGGCCTGATCGTCTTCAATGTCCGGCAAAATAGCGGTCACGGCTTCCGCGATCAAGCTTGCTGCGCGCTTCGTACGCCAACCAAGACCGAACTCATCCAACAGATCGGAGAAACTATCGCGCGTGGCCTTCTTCCACGCTTGGCTTGAAACCCTTGAGCGCTTGACTCCGCCGAAATATGCCGTTTTTGGACTACCCGTGTCATCTCGATTGATGTTGCTCGGGGGGACGGTCTGAAGGATATGGATATCGATGAACTGGGGCTTTTTCATGGCAGGTCCTTTCTTGGTGATTTCCTCATCAACTATTCTTCCGAAGAGCTGGCATCGATGCCGGACTCGGCCTTTGGCATTCGGCTATATTCACGCCCCCACGCAAGACGCACCTTATCTGCTGTATAGGGGCTTTGCAGTGTGTATAGCTGTGCTGCAAAACGCGCGTAATCAACGGGAATCTCGGCAGCTCGCAGCTGTTGCACAAGCTGCCTTGCATAGTGAAGCGTCTCTTCCATGCAATCGGCCGTTATAAAAGCCCTGAACCTTCGAGGCATTTCACCCTCTTCGAGATTCGAGTAACGCCCTTTATCACTCTGTACGAGCTGTCTCAGGGCCGCGCCAAACGAATGCTCATCACCAGGCATATACATTGGCTTGGTTTTGCCCTGTTGATGAACCGCATAGAGCGTGAGCGCAGCATGAACCGCTGTCTCGGCCCACGACGGTTCGACGCCTCTCCCCACAAGCTCGACAGGAAGGCCCTCGAACTCAAGTGGCCATGCATCTGCGTTTGAGCCTATGGGCATAAGAAGCGCATGGCGCAATGTTGCCAGTTTTCGTGCTCCTCGTGGTTTTCCGCTAGCAGACAGATAGTCGTTTTGGATAGAGCGTATGCGCCCGTTTACATATGCGAGCATAAGCTGCTCTGGCTTTTGCGTGTTGTTGTCCGTCATATCTAAACCTCCTTATCTCTTGGTTCGTCTCCTTCAAGCGGCAGATACTTTTTTAGGGCAGTGTTGAGCATCGCCTTGGCTCGCGATGCCGTCATCCACCCGTTTATCTTGCCTGTTTTCATAGGAGCTCCAACGATTGCCTCTGGACCAGCCTCGCGAAGAAGGGCACTGGCGTTTGCTTCGATAATCGCGCGGGCCGTGCAGTGCCACCGCATCCGCTCGGCTACCGCGTTGCTGCTCTCGTTAAGACCGGCGAGCCACTGGCGAAACGGCATATCAATCTCGAAGAAAGTACGCGTCTCCGCTTTCTCTTTCGCACCCTTAAGCTCATCTGCCCCATTTCCGCCAGACGCTACGCAGAGGTTTGCGGCAAGGGTGCCCAAGGCAAAAACCGCGCTTGACGTTGAAGAAGCAAGACTTTTGGCAAGAGTAGCCAGGTCTTTCCCTTCGCTTGATAGGAGAAATGTACTCAACTCAACCGTGTCATTGATGACATTGGAAACAACTGAGTTTTGTGTACCATACTCCATTCCAATCGCGTGGACCTGAATAAGCGCATTATCGAGCTGACACCCCGCGTCTCTGCTCGCAAGATAAGAAACCCAACCTTTCAGCCCGGACTCAAGAACGGTAGAGTCCGCTTCTGGCGAACTTACGCCAAACACGGAATCGAGACCTCGCCAGAGGGCCCTTCTGGGCTGATGTGTCTTGGGTAGGTAAACGAGAGGCAATTTCAACTGTCTTTCCTGGTTCGGACTACGCCTCCAAGCCGTCATGGGTTCATAGCCCTGACGGTTAATCTGCGCCAACTTGTCGCCGTTCGTCAAAACAACGGCAACTACGTGGCCCTTCTCAGGAATCAAACGAACTCTTCGAGCTTGCCACGTGTATAGATCAAGCCTACCAGTCGGAGCAAGGTCATCGACTCCGGCGGGCGCCGTCGACTTCTCCCAACAGGGCAAGTCATCGTCCGAAAACAGCTCGTTTATCTCATCGCCACACAGAATAGAATTAAGCAAGAGGGTTTCTTTAAGCGACGGGCCCTCAAAACACAGCCCTCCCAAACAGCCCGACCATCCGGTACCAATTGGATAGCTCTTCCCTTTCTTAGCGCGCACATCGCCAACCGTTCCGCTTTTAATCCCAGCGGTATCAAAAGCGTGAACGTGAATAAGCCAGCGTGCGGATTCCGAGAAAGTCAGGCGATCCGCCCCCTCACCTAATCGAAGCGAAAAGAGCATATCCCCATCCGGTATGTCAGCGATCACCTTTCTTATTTCAGAGAACTCGTTCTTTGCCGCATGCAGACCAGCGACCTGCATAAAAGGCTGCTCCTCGTCAAACAGATCGAAACGATGGTGCCACTCGTCAAGGTATTCATGAATCTGGTCGACGGGCAGTTCGCGCGCACGCCACAGGCGCCCCCAAACCTCCGCTGGAACGTCGTCATCGTCGAGCGTCGGAGAAATTGCCCTTTGCAGCACTGCCAGCAAAACGCGCAGAATCGCAAAATCCTGAGTGGGTAGATCGTTAGCCAAGCACTTGATGCTTGGCGCTTGCTCAAATAGCTCGCGCAGCGACACCTCGCGCGTCGCCCCGTCCAAATTGCGGACGTAGATCCATGGTTCGTCCACGAGGTTAAAACTCACATTCTGGCTCATTGCGCATCTCCTTTCTTCCTCACTGTTTCAACAAGTTCAAGCCCAGCCTTACGCGAATAGTGCATGTGATAGATAGCATCTTTCGTTTCTATCGCCGTATCTAGGTTTGAATCAAATGCCAAGACCAGCTGGCCTTGAAGCCATCTTGACTCTTGCCATCTGAACATCTGAGATTTGGTCTCCAGAGCATCAATTACCTGCTCAGACGATAGCCAGAATGGCAGGCTCACGGTGCAACTCGCCGCAAGGCGGGCAACCTCATCGTCAGGTGCCTCACTTCCATCCCCCAAATAGCCCTGACACGGACGGCTCCCCTTTATGTCGGTGACCCAGGGGAGCAGCGTGAAACCATCGTTGCTTGCCTGAACCGCAATAACTTCAACCGTGTCATCAGAATCGCGAACGGCAGCGCGTGCTTTTGTCTCGTCTGTGAGCGAGAAGGATTCGTTTAGCCAGCCAATAAGACTTTGCGTCCCCTTCTGTGGCTTGCTCAGAAGCCAGACATTTGCCTTGAGCTGCTTGTTCTCTTTTGTCTTCTCCAGCTCTTCTTCTGCGCTTTGCAAAGCATGAACCCATTCCGGTGCTGCGCCCGCATCACGCAACTCTTCCGCCGCAACGCTTCGTGAATACGTCTGCTCGACAAGGCCGGCAATATCGTGAGGCAGATTGACCATAGCCGTCCCCCCATCGGTACTCTTTGCCCTCAGCGAAAGCAAGCTGCGCAAAAGCATCGCAGGGTGATAGACCTTCTCTATGCCCCCATTCACCTTAGGCGGAGCAGTCGCCCAGTCCTCGATGCCCGTGATAAAGCAACGTGCTTGCCTGAGCTTCTCCGGACGCTGCCCCTGATTTTCCCAGCGTTCATGGCGGTGAAGGCGTCCCATTCGCTGCAGCAAAAGGTCGATAGGGGCTACATCGGTAATCATTACATCGAAATCAATGTCAAGGGATTGCTCGATCACCTGCGTGCCCACAACGATGAGCTTGCCGGGCCTGCTGGCGGGATCGGGACCAAGCAGTCGCAGCAGTTCCGCATCGTTTTCCATGCGGTCGACGGCAATAAAGCGCGAATGGACGAGCTTCACGCACGAATCGCCAAAGGCAGTCTTCAACTGCTCGTAGGCGCTTTGGGCACGGGAAACCGTGTCTCGCAACACGCATGCGCAACCACCATCGGACAATAAGTCCTCCAGTTGCGCAACCAGCGTAGCATCGTCGTCTTCTAATCGTTCGATAATGACGTTTGTTCCGGTCGAAGGGTCATCGCATACTCGGTACATGCTATCGTCTAGCGCTCCATTTCGGGTTGCCGTTGTAACGAGCGGGTACGATGGCTCCCCCGGTGCATTACGAGGAGCTTCCGGAATATCTTTCCGCTTCGATGCGCGACGAGTGGGTTTTCTATCCCTACCCCGATAGGCGTGGATAAGCTCGTTGCGGCGCTCAGCAGGAAGCGTTGCCGAAAGCAGTATGGTCGGCACGCCGTAAGCGCCAAGCCACGTGAGCACACGGTCAAGATAGACATTCATGTAGGCATCGTAGGCATGAACCTCATCGATTATGACAACCTTGCCGGCAAGGCCCAAGTGCCTAAGCTGCACGTGGCGCGCCTTAAGCGCCGCCATAAGCAGTTGGTCGACCGTGCCCACAACAAATGACGACAGGAGACCGCGCTTCCTTCCGCTAAACCACTGGTGAGCGATCGTGTCTTCCTCAGAACATTTATTTGCATCGTCGCCCATCCATGTGCGTCCCCAGCTTCGCAAGCTGTCGTAGTCCGGGTTCAAAGCCGCCTTGCTATGCAAAAGTTGCATCGACTGCATGCTGCGGCCCCGCGAATCGGGAACGCCCTCGAGCCAATCTTTAACGCGCTTGAACATCGCGTTAGAAGTTGCCATTGTTGGCAAAAGATAGGCAATTCCCCCTGCCCCGGTTTTCGGAGCCATAACCTCTGAGCACATCAGCGCGGCCTCTGTTTTGCCATTACCCATGGGCGCTTCGATAATGAGCAGCCCTGGGCCGTCCATGTCGAATGCTGCCTGCAGTGCCTGCTCCTGAGCGGGTCGCAAGCTCGCATCCTTAGGAAGACCGCTAAAGCGATGATGAAACAGCTCTTGTCCCTCTTCCTTTACCGGCATCGCCTGCCACGCCGGGGGCAACGCCAGCGAAGCCCATGCGGCATCGGTGCGCTTGATGAATTCGTCGCAAGAGTCAATGCTAGAGTCGAGAGGAAACAAATCAGAATTTGAGGCAATCCAATCGGCCATGATGACCAGCGCAGAGACAAGCGCTTGTCCTGACTGAGGAACGGGTGACGAGCTAAAAATACTCTCGAACTTCGCCATCCCCGACCCTTCAAACATCCAGTCAAGAAGTTCCTCTTGTATGGCGCACCATTCGTCATCACCCAAGTTCTCGTTGGGAAAATTGCGCGATGCGCTCGCTATACCTTCGAGCACACTATCGGACGATGGCGTGGTTCCATGATGCGCTCCCAGAATGCACCCGAATGTCCACGAGCAACCCCAACCGCGCCTATCAAGCCAATCCTCGAGGATCACCTCACTCATGAAGGCGTGCGATGGAGGGTGGTTCATCATGCGGGGACTCGGAACCTGAAGCCCCGCTTGTTCAACAAGTTCTGCCCGCTCCGAGACCTTGTACTGGAAGCCTGGCGTCGCCTTGCCAATGTCGTGGATACCAGCAAGCCAGGTAACGAGCGCCGCCGTTGCAGAGTCGCCACAGCCAAATGCGTTCGCGATTTGGTGCTTGACAGATTCCGCAAGCCATTCGTTCCAAAGCTTGCGCGCAACACCCGCAGAATCGGCCATATGAACATAAAGAGGCGACCACAGGTTACGCTCTTCCGCGCCGCCCGTTTTTGCCCATAGTGCACGGGCCCGTAAGCTTATGGGAATAGAGTCCATCATGGTCTTTTGCATTACTCTCCCATCCACTTCTTCCCAGAACCCGAGAGGCTGGGAAACGCCTTACGATTAGACTACTACCGCGAGCGGACATTTTTTAATAGCTATCGGCAAACGTAATGTTGCTCAACGTTTGTGCTGTGAGCACGAGCGTTTAATTGAGCGCCCACACGCCTTGTCGCTGCACAAAAATAGGGCAGCCCGCACTCATGCGAGCCGCCCCTTCTCCTGACTTTCACGCTACAGCGCCAACCGGAACCACTCCCCTACTTCCCAAAGATCGCAGCGAACAAGCCCTTGCGTTTGGGCTTTTCTTCTCGGTAGGAACCCTCGACGGCGGCTGCGACCTGACGCGGTTGCTCGCCGTCTCCACAGCGCACGATCTGGTATAGGAACGGCGATTTAACGTATTTGACCTCGACGGGCGTGGCGTGCACGGTGCTCTCACCGGACAGATGCAGGCTCGGGCTGAGCGGCGCCACGATATGCGTTTCGCGCTTGTCGCTAAACACCACCGCGGCCGCGCGGCCCGTCTGGCCGTTTACGGCAATGCGCACCTGCTCGCCATCGCGGCCGTCTGTCGCCGGACGATCGACAAAGTAGACCGGCACCATCACCAGGCCGTCCTTATGTTTGCGGGCCTTGCGCGCCCACATGCGAATGCTCTTTTTATTGAGCCCCAGTACAGCCTCGGCGTCGTTGCCCGCAACGTCGAGCGCCAACTTATCAATGACCACCTGGTCCTTGGTAGACGCATCGACTGAGACAACGCGAAAGTCACCTTCCTGCATGGCGGGATCGAACGGACCGACCTTGGCAAAGTCCCACGGCTCCAAAATGCCCATGAGGCGAACGTCCAGGTAGTTTGCCCTGGGGTATGCCCAGTCGAGCACCTCGTAGTACACCAAGGCCTCCTTGCTCAGGCCCTTGCCCGGGAAGCTCGCCATCATGCGCAAGTCCGCCAGCGCCATGGGGAAATAGAAGAGCATCATGTCGTTTTGGATCGCGTCTTCCACGTCGTGCCCGGCAAAGGCATCCGGATACTGGCGCACCAGCTGCAGCGCGTTGGCACGTGCCTGCTGCGGCGAGATTTCGCAGGGAATACCCTGCTCGGGCACATACTCCGCACCAACGCCCATGGTCAGGCGCTTGCTAAACGTCCACGGCTTGAGCAGGTCCGCAATGCCGATCTTATTGCCGCAGGACGGGCACTCAAACACACGCTGCGTTGACTCGCCCTCAAAGGACGCTCCGCAGAAGGGGCAAGGAATGCTCACATGCGTGGCCTCTTGGAACTCCTGCGCCGTGCCGCGATCCTCCCACAGCAGATGTTCCAGGACCGACTGATTGCGCCAGTGCGCATTGAAGAAATACCAGTCCGGGTCCTGCGGGCGCTCGAGTTGCGACACATGCGTGAGTTTGAGCAGTCCATCCACCACCGTCAACGGCGTATGGCGAATACCCAAAGCGCTCTTGGGCTCTCCGGCGTCCGCCTGCCACGGAACCACCGTGCCGCAATAGGCGCACTCAAAGCTGCGCTTAGCCTGGTGCGAGTACATAGGGCCGCCGCAGTTTTGACATTTAATGGCAAACATCTCGTCCATGGAAACGTCCTCCTTTGCACAGGGGCTGTCGACATTAAGTATGTCGAGCAAGCAGGCACATGCCCATACCCATGTGGCCCAAAATGGACCACCCAGGCAGACGAGAAGTCTCGCTCGTTAGCACCGGCAGACTATTGCTGCATTTTCTGAGCATCGGCGCACGGCGCCCCCGTGCGAGCTACACTATCCCCTTAAACATGATTGTGAGGACGACCGCTATGCTATTTGTAAATCGGCTGGTACATACGCTTGTTCCCGGCAGCGAGGGCGAGCCGGTCGATGCATCTTGCCGCACCAACGCGGGTTTTGCCGCAAGCCTCATCTGCATTGGCCTCAACATCACTCTGTGCCTAGCCAAGGGCATCGCGGGCCTGCTTGCCGGCTCCGTCTCCCTCATCGCCGACGCTTTCAACAACCTCTCCGATGCCTCGAGCAACATCGTGAGTCTGCTCGGGTTCCGCCTTGCCAGCCGCCCGGCAGACGAGGGCCACCCTTATGGCCACGGCCGCTACGAGTACCTGGCCGGTCTGTTTGTCGCCGTCCTGGTTTGCGCCGTCGGCATCAACCTGATTCTCGAGTCGGTCACTAAGATCATCAAGCCTTCCCCCACTGCATATTCGGTGCTCTCCTTAGCCGCCCTCGTCTTGTCCATGCTCGTTAAGCTCTGGATGGCGGCATTCAACCGCACGCTGGGCAACCGCATCGATTCCGAGACGCTCATCGCCACGGCACAGGACTCCAAGAATGACGTCATCACCTCGGGCTCGGTCTTGGCGGCGGCGCTTATTTCGCAAGCGACCGGCTTTGATCTCGACGGCTGGGCAGGCCTGGGCGTGGGCATCTTCATTTGCATCAGCGGCATGGGCCTGGTGCGCGACGCCATCAGCCCGCTGTTGGGGCAAGCGCCCGACCCCAAGCTCGTCCAGGAAATCCGCGACAGGATCATGTCATACCCCCAGGTTCTAGGCACGCACGACCTCATGGTGCATGACTACGGCCCCGGCCGTCAGTTTGCCAGCGCACACGTGGAAATGCCCGGCGAGGGCGATGCCTTTGAGCACCACGAGATTCTGGACACCATCGAACACGACATCAAACGCCAGATGGGCATTGGCATTACGCTGCACTGCGACCCCATTGCAACAACCGGTGACGACCTGCGCGGCTGGGTAAAGCGCGGCGTAGCGCAGATCGACCCTGCGCTTTCCATCCACGACCTGCACGAGCACGACGGCTTTGTTTCGTTTGACCTGGTGCGTCCCGACGGCTTTGACATATCCGACGAGGAGCTACTGGAGCTCGTCACGCGCATCGTGCACGAGCGCCGGCCCGATGCATCATGCGTCGTTACGTTTGACTCGGGCTTTAGCTCGCCCGACCGTCCGGCAGAGCAGCTGTAGCCCGCTTAACAGCTAGTTACCCTGTGCGCCCGAAATGCCGTTTTGCAGAGCGTCCCAGGCATTGGTAGCCATATCGCCCAGATTCTGAGCAGTATCACCCAGGTTTTGTGCCGTATCGCCCAGCTCTTGCGCCTTATCTCCCAACTCCTGCGCCTTGTTGCTCAAGTCCTCCAGCGTATTGGAGCTCGAGCTGTCGGTACCGCTTTGGCCGCCGGACGAGTTGCCATAGCTGTTCTTGTGCGTGAGCTGAATCTCCAGGTTGCCGTTGTCGTTATAGTAGGCATTCGTAACAACCCAGTTGGAATCGATGACGGGCGTTGAGCCATCGTCGGTCAGAATCACGGCGTTCGAAAGGTCGGCTCCGCGCGACTTGAGGAGCTTCTTGGCGTTGGACCAGTACTGTCCCGGGATATCGCTCAGGTCGACGGCAGCAGACTGGGTGGTCTCGGCCTGCTCGGTCGTGGCATCGGTCGTGGCGCCCCGCTTGTTGAGCATGCCCGACACGATGGCGAACACGATCGACAAGGCAAAGAAGATCGCCAGCACAATCAGGATTTTCTTGATCACGCTCGACGAACGCGACGGTGCCTTCTCCTCGTCCTCACCATACTGCGGAATCGATTTGGGATACTCGCGATACGGCTGGCACGCATGCGGATCGCGCGACTCATAACGAGACTGGACCTGCGCCGTACGCGGCATATACGTCGTCTGCTGAGGCTGCGGAATGGGATTATGCGGCAGGTTGTTATAAGCATCTGTCGCCGCATTGCCATACGGGTCCGGCGCCGCATTGTCATACGGGTCCTGCGGTGCATAATCAAACGGATCCCGTGGTGTATCGCCGTAGCCTATAACCCGTGTGGGTTCGGCAGACGTCTGCGTCGCGGCGGGGTTGGAAACAACGCGAGTCGCATCGGCGCTATCGCCAGCCTGTGCGGAGCCATATCCGCCCATCACGGTCGTCTTGTCCTGGTCCATGCAACGTTTCCTTTCCGTCGCCTGCAAGCATCAAGTTATCCATGCATTCTACCCGCGCAAAAGCCTATGATGGGCAAAGCCCGCCGGTATCTACAAGACATGCGCGTGCCTAAGGATCAAAAAGCCCCGCCGAGCCTTGGTAGGCGCGACGGGGCGGGCTAGCAGCTATAGTCAGCAGGCTTAGAACAGGCCGGTGATGTTGCCGTCGTTGTCGACGTCGATGTTCTCTGCCGCGGGAACCTTGGGCAGGCCCGGCATAGTCAGGACGCTGCCAGTCAGCGCGACCACAAAGTGGGCGCCGGCAGAAACCTTGAGCTCGCGCACGGTGATGCGGAAGCCCTCGGGAGCGCCCAGGGCCTTGGCGTTGTCGCTAAAGCTGTACTGCGTCTTGGCGACGCACACCGGCAGGTTACCAAAGCCGTTCTCGCGCAGCTCGGCGAGCTGGCGCTTGGCAGCTGGCGTAAAGTCGACGCCGTCGGCGCGGTAGACCTTGGTGGCAACGGCCTCGAGGGCATCGGCAACATCGGCACCGTCCTCGTAGGCAAACTTGAGCTCACTCGGCTGCTCAATCAGGCGCATGACCTCATCGGCCAGGTCGAGCGCGCCCTCGCCGCCCTTGGCCCAGACCTCGGAAAGCTTAACGTTGACGCCGAGCTTCTGGCACTCGGATTCGATGAGCGCAAGCTCGGCCTCAGTGTCCGTCGGGAAGCGGTTGATGGCGACCACGCAGGGCAGACCGTAGACATTCTGAATGTTGTCGACGTGGCGCAGCAGGTTGGGCATACCGGCCTTGAGGGCCTCGAGGTTCTCCTCGTTGAGGTCGGCCTTGGCAACACCGCCGTTGTACTTAAGCGCACGGGCGGTGGCGACAATCACGACGGCGCTGGGGCGGACGCCCGTCATGCGGCACTTGATGTCGAGGAACTTCTCGGCACCCAGGTCGGCGCCAAAGCCTGCCTCGGTAATGGCGACATCGCCAAAACGCATAGCCATACGCGTGGCCATGATGGAATTGCAGCCATGGGCGATGTTGGCGAAGGGACCGCCGTGGACAAACGCAGGCGTACCCTCGAGCGTCTGCACCAGGTTGGGCTTGAGCGCGTCCTTAAGCAGCGCGGCCATGGCGCCCTGAGCCTTGAGGTCGCGGGCGCGGACGGGCTCGCCGGCATAGCTGTAGCCGACGACGATCTCGCCCAAGCGCTCCTTGAGGTCGTTGATGCTCGTGGACAGGCACAGGATTGCCATAACCTCGGAGGCAACGGTGATATCGAAGCCGTCCTCGCGCGGCACGCCCTGAGCCTTGCCGCCAATGCCGTCGATAACATGGCGCAGCTGACGGTCGTTCATATCGACGACGCGCTTCCAAGTGATGCGTTTAACGTCAATACCGAGCTGATTGCCCTGCTGGATGTGGTTATCAAGCATGGCGGCCAGCAGGTTATTGGCGGCACCGATAGCGTGGAAGTCGCCGGTAAAGTGCAGGTTGATGTCCTCCATGGGGATGACCTGGGCCCAACCGCCGCCGGCGGCACCGCCCTTTACGCCAAAGACGGGGCCGAGCGAAGGCTCACGCAGGGCCACAGCGCTCTTGACGCCGCGACGGCGCAGGCCATCGGCCAGACCGATGGTCGTGGTGGTCTTGCCCTCGCCGGCGGGCGTGGGGTTGATGGCGGTCACGAGGACGAGCTTGGCCTGGTGATTGGTCGGCTCGTTGAGCAGCGAATAGTCAACCTTAGCCTTGTCGAAGCCGTACGGAATCAGGTGCTTTACGTCGACGCCGGCGTTCTTAGCCACCTCGGTAATGGGCAGCGGCGTGACGGAACGTGCGATTTCGATGTCAGTAGGCATGGACGGTCCTTTCGTTACCGGATGAGAAAAAGACCAATTCAGCATAGCACGGGCGCGCAATGGTAAAACACCCGTAACCGATGAATGGCGATATGTTTATCCAATGCTCAGCGATAGCCTACAGACCAGCCAAAACAAACCCGCCTCTAAACGGCTGGCTCGATGCCCAAGTGCTCAAAGGTGCGAAGCGTTGCCTGGCGACCCTGGGGCGTGCGAATCATCAAGCCGCACTGCAGCAGATAGGGCTCATAAACATCCTCGAGCGTACCCGGGTCCTCGCCCACCGCGCTGGCAAGGGTCGTCAGACCCACGGCACGGCCGGAGAACGTCTTGGCAAGCGTCTCCAAGATGCGAATATCCATCCAGTCCAGACCAAGCTCATCAATCTCGAAAAACTCGAGCGCCTGACGGCAAATATCAAGCTCAATAGGACCGTTGCCGCGCACCTGCGCATAGTCGCGCACACGCTTGAGCAGACGGTTGGCCAAGCGCGGCGTGCCACGCGAGCGCGAGCCGATCTCGAGCGCGCTCGGATGGTCTATCGTCACGCCCAAGATGGTCGCCGAGCGCGTCACGATCTGAGCAAGCTCCTCGACCGTGTAGTAGTCCAGGCGATACGAAATGCCAAAGCGGTCGCGCAACGGGCCGGTCAGCATACCCGAACGGGTCGTTGCCGCCACCAGCGTAAACTTGGGAATATCTAGGCGAATCGAGCGAGCGGCCGGGCCTTTACCGATCACGATGTCGAGCGCAAAGTCCTCCATAGCGGGATACAGGACTTCCTCGACCGAACGGTTAAGACGGTGGATCTCGTCGATAAACAGCACGTCACCCGGCTGCAGGTTAGTCAGGATGGCTGCCAAGTCACCGGTACGCGCGATAGCCGGACCACTCGTCGTCTTGATCTGAGCGCCCAGCTCGTTGGCGATAACGGTAGCCAGCGTGGTCTTGCCCAGGCCCGGAGGACCCGAGAAGATCACGTGATCGAGCGTCTCGCCACGGCTCTGCGCCGCCTCGATCAGCACGCGCAGGCTCTGTTTGATATGCTCCTGACCGCAGTAGTCGTCTAGGCGCTGGGGACGCAGGGTACGGTCGACATCGAGGTCTTCGGGTGTCAGTTCCGAGCCCACCATGCGCTCACCGTGCGCCATGGATGCCGCCGGCGAGTTGCCGGGCGTCGCCCACAGGTCCTGAGAGTCATCGGCTTCCCACATCACGCATCCATTCCGAGTCGCTTAAGCGCCGCGCCGAGCAGGTCCTCGACACGCATATCCTGCCCATCATACCCGCTCAGGGCAACCTCGGTCTCCTGCGGGCTAAAGCCCATGGAAAGGAGCGCCGCGCGGGCATCATCGATCGCCGAGGGAGTGGCGGCGGGGACCGGCATCGCAACCTGACCGGGGATTACGTCGACCGGAACAAAGCCCTTGTCCTTGGCAAAGGTACTCTTGAGCTCCAGAATGAGGCGCTGGGCGGTCTTTTTGCCCACGCCGGGCACCTTGGCCATGCCCTTGTCGTCCTCGGCCATCACCAGGGAATACAGCTGTCCCACGGTATAGGTGGAAAGCACGGCAAGTGCCAGACGCGGACCGACGCCCGAGACGGAAACGAGCCGATCGAACATCGTGCGCTCGTCCTTGGAGGCAAAGCCAAAGAGCGTCATGGCGTCCTCGCGCACCTGCATACGGGTATAGAGGCGAACCTCGCCGCCGGGCGTAGGCAGCGTGGCGGCAGTGCTGCCCGAAATACCGAGCTCAAAGCCCACGCCCGATACATCGACGACGGCCGAGCTCATCGTGGCCTCGACAAGCGTTCCATGGAGCTGGGAGATCATCAGTATCCGGTTCCTCTCTGTTGATAGAACTCGCCGCCGGTAAGCGCCCGGGTACGGCTAAGGTTAACGTGACAGATGGCGCAAGCCAGGGCATCGGCGGCATGGTCTGGGTGTGGGTCGTGATCAAGCTGAGTGAGCGTGCGCACCATGTAGGCAACCTGCCGCTTGTCTGCGGCACCCGTGCCCACCACGGCCTGCTTAATCTGCATGGGCGTGTATTCGCCAATCTCGAGCGCGCACTCCGAAAGCGCCACGAGCGCGGCACCGCGGGCATGCGCCGTGGGGATGGCCGAGCGGACGTTAGCGCCAAAGTAAATGCTCTCGATAGCCGCGGTATCGGGACGGTAGCGTTCGACGACGCCCTTGAGGTCGTGGGCGATATGCGACAGGCGCACCGCGAGCGGGCTGCCCGCACTGGTCTCGATACAACCGTAGGCACGGCAGCGAACCTCGCCACGTCGTTCCTCGATAATCCCCCAGCCCGTATGGGCCAAACCGGGGTCGATACCCAAAATGACCAAGCCGACCTCCCCTCGTCTTTTGCCAAGCGTAAGGCAAGGCCCCGCGCATCATTCACGAACGTCTGTTCTAGAATAACACAACGCCAGCCCCATACGTCAGCCGAGATTGAATTGTAGGTTGAGCATACGCAAGCGAGCGCCCGCCAGAGCGAGCAAGGTGCCTTGAAAGAGGAGGGCATTGACCTGGCGGTCATGCCCGACGATTGAAAGGCAGATTGCCGCTCTGGCGGGCGCGCAGCGACCTAGTTTTGAGAGAAGAATGGGAATTGCCTCGGATCCACCGGCGGATGCGGCACCGGCGTGCCCTGGGGCCCACCCTGCGGTCCGCCCTGGCCGCCCATCATCTTGTCGATGGCGTCCTGAACCTCGCCCTCAAACCGCTTCATGCCCTCATGCAGACGACGCTGACCGTCTTCGGAGCGCAGCTCTTCCATCTGCTCGGGCGAAATACCCAGCAGCTCGCCCAATATGCCCATCATCTCGCCGCGCATACGGTCACTCGTGTCGTCGTCGGCAAAGCGGCGCACCTCGGCGCGTGCCAGCGAATCAACTGTCATGCGCTCCTTACCGTTGAGCCCCAGATCGGACCACGCAAGCATGTACGGCCAGGCGCGCTCGACAAACGAACGGGCAGAGACGATCGGCGCCGTCGGTAGCATGCGACGGGCAGCCTCGCCCTGGCGCACAAGCATCAGCAGCAGCGAGCAGGCCTCGGGCTTGCCGGCGGCCATCGGGATGTCGTCGAAAGGTCGATTGCGGTCTACGTGCGACTCAAGCGCACCATCGACCTCGCCCGGCTCAAGCCCGCCAAGCAGCTGCGCCGCACGGTCGAGCATATCGACCGGACCGGCGAGCGTCGAGAGCGCCCGCGCCAGCACACGCCCCATGCAATCCTCTACCGCGTTGAGCGTCACGAGCTCTTGGGGCACCACGGCCGAGGCGCGGTTGCGCACACGCGCCACAAACTCAAGCGTCGACAGGTACACATCGCCAAAGGGCGCGTAATCGCCCTGGTAGCCGCCGCAAAGCGCCGGCGCCGCCAGCGCGTACTCGGTTTTGGACAGCGGGCTCAGCGCCATCGCACCCAGCTCGAGCGCTGTGTCCTCCAGCATGAGGCCCAGCGTGCGCGAACGCAGGCGCTCGGCATCGCCCGCCGACACGTCGCGATCGAGCACACGCGCCGCATCCGGTGCATCGCGCTCGACGGTGCGAATGTGCAAACGCTCGGCAATGGCGCGGACGGCGGCACAGCGGGCAGCCTCGGCCTCTTCCTGCGCTGGCGTAAAGATACGGTTGCGCCCCAGCACCAGGCCAATCACATTGCGCGGGCCCAGAGCGTCGACGGCCAGCGCCGCCAGCAAAGACGACGGCAAGTCACCCTCGAGTGCCACAACAGCACGCGACGCACCGCGGGCGTGGGCGTTGTCGCGCACGGCGAGCACCAGCGCCCGCCACAGCCACTCCTCGGAACGAAACTCGGGCAGCTCGTGGTCTTCCAAGGCATCGAGCATCACGCCGCGTTGAATCTCCTGAACCAGCAGGCTCTCCTCAAAACACGGCGCTTGGGCCACCACGCGGCCGCAGTCGTCGAGTACAAACGACCCGCCGGTATACACCGACTCGTCATAGGCACCGACCGGCGCCATGCAGGCAAACCATACGCTGCGCTTGGATGCGATCTTGCGGTAGGCGCCGCTGCGAACGGCAGCAATGGCGGCAGTCTCGCGGTCGGTCATGTCAAACGCGTTGAATTGGAAATACGCAATGAGGTCAACACCGGTCGGCAGCATCTCGAGTTCGCGGTCCAAGTCAAAAATCACGGCGATGCGCACACCGTCCACGTCGAACACCGGCGGCGCCCAACGTGTGTCGTTGTTCTCGCCACGCTGCAGGGCAATGCTCGAACGCGCCGGCACCACATGACCGTCCTTGAGCATCATGTAGTCGAGCAGCGGCTGGCCCTCAAACGAAACCGCCGCGGGCACGATGCAGATCATGTCAAGCTCCTGGATACGCTCGGCGACACCAGTCAAGCCGGCAAGCATGTCGTGCTCAAAGTCGGCAGCGCCCACCAGGCTGCCCGGCATGGCGCCCATAAAGAGCGGAGCCGGAACGCACAGCACGCGCGCTCCGCGCTCGTGGGCCAGACGAGCCTGGTCCTCGATGCGGCCACAAATGCCCTCAATATCACCCAGGCGCATATCGATCTGTGCAAGCGCGAGCTTCATGGCTCAGCCCTTTCCGTCGTAAACCATCGAAATCGTAGTAAAAGCGCCGGCCGCATAATGCAGCCGGCGCTTGCATGTGCATATGCTAGCTATGATACCCCGAGCGGGGGCGCGCTCCTAGAATGTCGCGGACCACAGCCCGTGCAGGTTGCAGTAGGCATAGACGGTACCGGTCTTGGAGCCGCCCGCGAAAAACGTCGCGGGTTTCATGCCGGGCTCAAGGTAATGAACCTCTAAGCGGCCCTCGGCCTCAAGCGCAATCCACTCAATGTAGTGTTCGGGCAGGCTGGGGTGCTCGACCGAGCCAACGCGTGCACGAATCACGTGACCGTCGCGCTCGGTCTCGACAACAGGCACGTGCTTCTCGTGCGCCGCGTCCTCAGTGTTTGCGGTCAGTTCCGTGCAACCGGCAGGGGTCGCAACGTCGTCGCCAAGGGCAGCGATGAGCTTACCGTCGGGGTCCTTAAAGAATTTCGCCATGATGTTCTCCTTTGCTGATGTGCCAATGTTCTTGATGGTTCTTATGCCCAAAGGCAGACAAACCATCCACGGCATTGCAAATGAACACATAACGGATCAGGCAAGCGGTCGGGCCAAAATGCGTCGACCGTCCTGCCCACTCCAGCAGTCCCACCCCGCGCGCGGCTAGCGCCCGTCGCCGCCGAGCAGCGCCAGAACATCCTCGCGCGTGAACAGTGCCGACGAGATGCCGTCGCCGCCGAGCACGCTGTTGACCAGGTCGCGCTTGGACTCCTGCATCTGCATAATGCGCTCCTCGATCGTGTCCTTGGCGATGAGCTTGTACACGGTCACGGTATGTTGCTGGCCAATACGATGCGCGCGGTCAGTCGCTTGGTCCTGCGCCGCCACGTTCCACCACGGGTCGTAGTGGATTACCACGTCGGCCGCCGTCAGGTTAAGGCCCACGCCGCCCGCCTTGAGCGAGATCAAAAAGACCGGCACCTCGCCCGCCTGGAACTGTGCGACCATCTTGGCGCGGCTCTCTTTAGACGATGCGCCCGTGAGCTTAAGGAAGGCGATATCCTCCTTGGCCAGGCGCTTACCGATAATATCGAGCATACCCGTAAACTGGCTGAACAACAGGATGCGATGTCCGCCGTCGAGTGCGCCGTGCACGAGCTCCATGCACGTATCGAGCTTGGCGCTCCCCGCCTTGTAATCCTCGTAGTGCAGACGCGGGTCGCAGCAGATCTGGCGCAGCTTGGTGAGCTCGGCAAGTACCTTGAGCTTGTCCTTCTTAAACTCCCCGGCCTCGCGGTGCTGCACCTGCTGGGCGATGCGGTCCTGGTTGGCCAGGTAGAGCTTGCGCTGCTCGCCGGTGAGCTGCGCCATGACCGTGTCCTCGATCTTTTCGGGCAGATCGGCCACCACGTCCTCCTTGACACGGCGCAGTACAAACGGCGACACGAGTGCCTGCAGACGAGCGGCGCTGTCGCCCTCGGCGTGCTCGACCGGGCTTTCGAAGCGCTTGGCAAACGACTCGCGCGTGCCAAGCAGGCCCGGCATCAAAAAGTCGAAGATGCTCCAGAGCTCGGACAAGCGGTTTTCGATGGGCGTGCCCGTCAAGGCAAAGCGCACGCCGGCAGGCAGGCGCTTGGCGGCACGCGCTACCTGCGTGAGCGGGTTTTTAATGTACTGGGCCTCGTCGAGCACCACGCGGGCAAAATCCTGCTCGACGTACTCGTCGATATCGCGCCGCATAAGGTCATACGACGTCACGACCACGTTATGCTCGGCAACGCCGGCAATCTGCACGCGACGCTGCGCCTTGGCGCCCACGATGGCGCACACATCGAGCGACGGGGCAAAGCGCTCCAGCTCGGCGGTCCAGTTGTACACAAGCGACGCAGGGCACACCACAAGCGTGGGCTTGGCGTCCCCCGCTTCCACGCGCGCCAGGATATGTGCGATCATCTGCAGCGTTTTGCCCAGGCCCATGTCGTCGGCCAAGATGCCGCCAAGGCCCAGGTGTTCGAGCGAGCCGAGCCACTGGTATCCGTCGACCTGATAGCCGCGCAGTGTGGCCTTGAGCGAGACCGGCACCGTAAAGTCCATCTTGCCGAGCGTATCCAAGCGCTCGACGGTGCGGCGGAACGCGGCGTCACGATCGGCCTCGAGCGCGGGCGTGCGCGCGAGCATGCTATCGACGAATAGGGTACTCGACGCGGGAAGCGACACGCCGTCGAGCAGGTCGACGGCATCGACACCCAGGTCCTCGGCGAGGCCAAACGCGGCTCGGGCGCCCTCGTCCAAACGAATGATGTCGCCGGACGTAAGGCGCGCAAACGTCTGGTGACGCTTGTAGGAGTCGAGGTAGATGGCAAGGTCCGCGGCCGAAAGCCCGCTCGCGCCCAACTCGACATCGAGCAGATTGCTCTTGACGGTCGCACGAACCGAGAGCTTGGGCGCGGGGCGGACCGAGATCTGGCGCAGACGGTCGCTGAGCATGACCTCACCCAGCTCGGACAGGGCGGACAGGCCCTCGGTCAGCAGGCGGAACAAGCTCTCGTCATCGCGCTCCTCAAACGCCAGACCGCCCTCGTAAAAGTCGAAATACAGGGCCGCCGTGTCCATAACGCGAAACTCCGCCACCTCGTCGCGGGGCGGCACGCCCGGGCGCCGCTCTTCGAAGGGACTACCCGGAGCGCCCAGGCTAAAGAGATCCGCCGACCAATCGCCGTAGGTAACCGTAATTTTGCAGGTCACGAGCCCATCATCGACGCCGATTGCCATAGCAAAGCTCGGATCGGGTGCCACGGTATCGAGCGCGGCGGGCGCGGTGAGGTCGGTGTAGTCGCGCAAAATGGGCAGCGCCATACGACAGAACTCCCCCACCTGGTCGGCAGCGATATGGACCGGCGTGCGACAGGGCAGCAAACGCGATAGAAACGGCGCCGCATGCTGGGCAAACGCCACATCGGCGCGGCGCGCACGGCGGGTGTCGACCAGATAGGCAACGTCGCCCGAAGCAAAGCAGTATGCATCGGCCGGCAGGCGCAGATCGTAGCTGCCGCCAGCCGCCGGCGCGATTTTGGCGGCAAAGAGCGGTGGGCGCTTGGTCGGGGCTTCATCCTTCCCTTGCGGCGCCGGCTCGACCGCCACGTCATAGGTGCGATGCGTCGTCGTCCCCCGCGACCAGGCGGGCTCAAAAGAGATGGTCTGGCCGCGCAACAGGTCCAGCACATATACGATGCTATGCTCGGACAGCGGCAACTGACGCTCGGCGACAAAACCACTGCGGGCAAAGTCGTACGACGCCGAACGCGAGCTTGTGATGTCATCGAGATAGGCAACTGTCGTCACGACAAGGTTGAGCAGCTTTGTCGACACGTCTTCGAAGGCTTCGGGCGTATGGACAAACGTGAGCTTCTTGCCGTACGAGAAGGTGCCGCCGCGCACGTAGGCATCGGCCATGCCGTCGATGTCCTTGACCACGTAGGAGACCGATCCACAGCGAATGCGAAGCTCGAGCGCCCAGCTAAAGCGGTCGGCAAACAGTGGATTGTAATACGGCACCAGCGAGGGCTCCAACACTGCCTTGGGGGCATCGGGATCCACACTGCCGGCGAGCTTGCGGCGCATGCTCGCCAGCTCATCTATGCGCGCGTCCGAAAGATCGGAGAGCGCCGCCATGAGGCTGGGACTCGTGGGGACGGGCGCCGGAAAGGGAAAGTTGGGATTGCCGGCCGGCGCTTTGGGCGCGTTGCGCGCGGGCTGTTTCGGCTGCGCCGTAAACGTGCGGACCGGCGTGCGCAGCCCCTCGACGGGCTCGGTGCCGCTGGCGTCCAGGTACGCAAGCGCCGTGGCGATGGCGTGCTTGCACATGCCGGGGTAGCGATAGGCAGCGGGGCAATCGCAGTCGTAGTCGATCACCTCGTGCTCGTCCATGTCGAGCGCCACGTGCGTCTTGTACAGGTCGCCACGCGAGCCGCGCACCGAGCCCTCAACCGTCACGTTTTTGGAGAAGCGCGAGCCGCTGTCCTCAATCGACAGCACGGCGCCGTTGAGCATGAGCGAACGCCCCTTCATAAAGGTGCCACTCAGCGCCGCCTCTTTCCGGAGCGCCTGCACAAACGTCCCCTGCGTCATCACTTCCTCCAATCTCACCCGGGGTAGCTTAGATAACCGTCACGCGGCCTTGGTTGCCGACGATGGCCTTTGCCTCTGCCAGCAGCGGAATCGAGCGTGCATTGACCTTGGCCGGCACCTCAGCGCGCAGCACGCGCCCGTCGACTTGCTCAATAAAGATCTCCACGCGGTCGCCGCCCGGGTTGGTGGTGAGCACCGTGGCCAGGCGCGCCATATTGCCCTGGCTAAAGCGGCTGTTGGGCACCATGACCTCAAACACCTTGGGCTTGTTTTTCTCCTCGCTAAGCTCCAGCGGCACAATCTCCTGCGCGATGATCTGGTCGCCGCGGTCCGAGCGCTCGAGCTTGCCCTTAATGCGCACAAACGCATCGGACAGCTGTGCGCCGGTCTCGGGATCGACCTCGCCGTACAGATACCCCTCGGCCTCCTTGTAGGTCTTGGGGAACACCACGACCGTGGCCTCGCCTTCCATGTCCTCGAGCTGCACGATGCCCATGGGGTCGCCGTTTTTGGTCACGCGCTTGGACACGCTCGAGACCATACCGGCCCACCACAGCGCCTTGCCCTCGGGAATCTCCTGGTTGATGGTACCGCCCGTGGGGTTTTGCACCTCGTAGCCGGTATCGATCTGAGAGAACGAGAAGTCGCGCGCCTTGGCTAGCGCATACTCAAACGGGCGCAGCGGGTGGTCCGAGACATAGATGCCCAGAACCTCCTTCTCCTGGCTCAGCTTAAGGTGGCGGTCCCACTCCTGGCCGTCCGGATCGGGCACGCTCACCTCAAAGCCCGAGCCCTCAACGTCGCCAAACATGTCGAAGAACGACGTCTGGCCGCTCGCACGATCCTTCTGGCGCTTTACCGCGGCATCGATGATGTTCTCAGGGTTGTTCTTATCCACAAAGTGCATCATCTGGCGACGCGGATACCCCGTGGAGTCGAAGGCGCCTGCCTTGATGAGCGATTCGATCACGCGGCGGTTGGCCTGGCTCGAGTCCACGCGCTCGACAAAGTCGTGCAGCGTCTTAAACGGACCGCCCGCCTCGCGCTCGGCGATAATCGCCTGCGCCACGCCGGTGCCCACGCCGCGGATACCGGCCAGACCAAAGCGCACGCCTTCCTTGGTAGCCGTGAACTCGGTACCGGACTCGTTGACATCTGGCGACAGCACGGGGATGCCGTCGTGACGGCATGCCGAGACGTAGTGCACGATCTTGTCGGTCTTACCCGTATAGGACGTCAGAACGGCCGCCATGTACTCGTGCGGATAGTGCGCCTTGAGCCACGCCGTCTGCATAACCAGGATGGCGTAGCCGGCGGAGTGCGACTTGTTGAAGGCGTAGGATGCGAACTCGAGAACATCGTCCCAAATCTTCTGGGCGACCTCGCGCGTGTAGTTGTTCTTGATAGCGCCGTTCATCCAGTGGTCGTAGGTGGTCTCGTCCGAGCCATCCTCCCAGTGGAGCACCGTCGACGTGAGCAGCTTAATCTTTTTCTTAGCCACGGGCTTACGGATACGCGAGTCCGATTCGCCCTTGGAGAAGCCGCACATCTCGACGGAGATGAGCATAACCTGCTCCTGGTAGACCATGGTGCCGTAGGTTTCGCCCAGGATGTCGTCCAGGCGGTCGTCGTAGGAGACGGCCGGCTCCTTGCCGTTCATACGGTTGATGTAGGACGAGACCATGCCGGCGCCCAGCGGGCCCGGGCGGTACAGAGCGATCAATGCCACGACGTGCTTGTACTCGGTGGGCTTCATGTTCTTGATCGTGGCCGTCATGCCGGCGGACTCGACCTGGAAGACGCCGGCGGTGTGGCCGGAGCCCATGAGCTTAAAGATCTCGGGATCGTCAAAGGGAATCTCTTCCTCTTTGATGTCGATGCCGAAGTTCTTTTTGATGTTTGCCTTGGCCTTGGAGATAACCGTCAGCGTGCGCAGGCCCAAGAAGTCCATCTTGAGCAGGCCCATGTCGGCGACGGTATGGCCCTCGTACTGGGTAATCTCGACGCCGCCCTTGGTATCGAGCTTGGTGGGCACGTGCTCGTTGACGGGGTCGCGGCAAATCAGAACGGCGCACGCGTGCACGCCCTCGCCACGGGTAAGGCCCTCGATCGAGAGCGCCGTGTCGATGATGCGGCGGGCGTCGTCGTCCTTTTTATAGGCCTCGGCAAAGTCGGGGTTAAACAGATCCTCTTTGCCGGGTTGCTTTTCGAGCACCTGCTTGAGCTTGACCTTGGGGTCGCTCGAGACCATCTTGGACAGGCGCTGGCCCATGTAGACCGGGTAGTCCAGGACGCGCGCGGCGTCGTTGATGGCCTGCTTGGCCTTAATGGTCGAGTAGGTGATGACGTGGGTAACCTTCTCGGGGCCGTAGAGTTGGCGAACGTGCTCCACGACCTCGAGGCGCCGCTCATCGTCGAAGTCCATATCGATATCGGGCATCTCGGTACGCTGCGGGGACAGGAACCTCTCGAACATCAGGCCGTTCTCGAGCGGGTCGAACGCGGTGATGTTCATGGCGTAGGCGACGATAGCGCCGGCGGCCGAGCCACGGCCGGGGCCGACGCCGATGCCGTTGTCCTTGGCCCATTGCACGTACTCGGCAACGATCAAAAAGTAGGCGGCAAAGCCCTTGTCGCAGATGACCTTGTATTCGTACTCAAAGCGCTCTTTGATGTTGACGCCGCCGATCTCGCGCGTGGCCCAGTCGTCACCGTAGTGCTGGCGCAGGCCCTTCTCGCACTCGCGGCGGAACTGGCTCTCGTGCGTCTCGCCGGGATCGAGCAACGGGAAGCGCGGCAGGATGATGGAGTCCCAGTCCAGCTCAACGTAGCACTTGTCGGCGATCTCGAGCGTGTTGTCGCAGGCCTCGGGGCAATACGGGAACATCGCCCGCATCTCCTCCTCGGTCTTCATGTAAAACTCCGAGCCGGTCATGCGCATGCGGTTAGGGTCGTCGACCTTGGCGTTCATGCCAATGCACATGATGACGTCCTGCACGGGCGCGTCCTCGCGGCGCAGGTAGTGGAAGTCGTTGGTGGCGATGACCTTGACGCCCACCTGCTTGGCGATGTCGATGAGCGTGCGGTCCATCTGCTCGTCGGTCAGGCCGTTGTCGGTGGTGATGCCGTGTTCCTGGATCTCGATGTAGAAGTCGCCGGGCTCGAAGGTGTCACGGAAGGTCTCGGCCCACTTGATGGCGCCCTCCATGTCACCGCGGTCGATGTACTTGGGGATGATGCCCGCGATGCAGGCGCTCGTGCAGATCATGCCCTTGGCGTGGCGGCGCAGGTTGTCGAGCGTCACGCGCGGCTTGTAGTAAAAGCCCTGCACGGCGGCCTCGGAAACCGTCTGCATCAGGTTGACGTAGCCCTCCTGGTCCTTGGCCAGAAGGATCATGTGGTAGAGCTCGGGCTTGTGGTCGCGAGCAAGGGTCTCGTCCGGCGTAAAGTAGACCTCGCAGCCAAAGATGGGCTTGATGACCAGGGGCGGCTTGAGCTCGTCGATGTTGCCCTTCTCGTCCCACATGGCCATGTCCTTCACATACTGGGCATGCTCGCGCGGGTTTTCCTCGGGATCGGGCTCCACCAGCTCGTCGCGGCGGTCCTTTTCCAGGAAGGCCTTGTCGTGGCTCCAGGTTTTGTACTCGGGCGTGTTGTGGTTGACGGCGTCGCAGGCCAGCGCCAGGTCGGGCACGCCATACATGTAGCCGTGGTCGGTAATGGCCACGGCGGGCATGCCCAGCTCAACGGCACGGTTGACCATATCCTGGATACGGGTTGCGCCGTCGAGCATGGAAAAGACAGTGTGGTTGTGCAGATGGACGAATGCCATGTGATGAGCTCCGATGCGGGTTCGTGTTCTGACTGAACGATTTTACCCCACGGCACGGACAGCACCCGAACCTAGCCAAACCAACACGGGTTTTAGCGATCAGAACGATCAGGCAGCACTACCCACCCCTCCCCTCTCTCAGTTGCGGTGAAATACGGACTGATTGGCGGATTTTCTGGCCAAAACAGTCCGTATTCCACCGCAAGTTATCTGAGGGCTAGAGATTGTAGATGACTACTTGAGGTTCGGCGGGTTCGACGAAGATGGCTGGATTCGCCTGCTCCACGCGAACGAACTTGACCGTCACCGTCTCAAAGCCCGCCTTGTGCAACACGTCGGCGTAGACGCGCGCCTGCAGGGCGTGCTTCTCGAGCAGCTGGTCCGGCGTCTCATCCGACGTGCCACCCGTCTTGTAATCGATGACCAGTGCGCGTGACGGATCGGCCGGGTCGGTCGCCAAAGCGTCGATGGCGCCTTCGGCATATGCACCGTAGCGGGCGATGTCCTCGTCCTCGCAGCCCAGCGAGAAGAACGGCACTTCGGCACGAACGCACGGCCACGCGAGCAGGTCGGCACGAACAGCCGACTCGAGCCAGCGGTCCAGGGCAACGTCGAAGCGTTCGCGCTGCTCCGGCGTCAGGCGCCACAGGCGCGCCAGCGCATCGGCACGCTCAGCGGGCAGTGCATCGGAACCCATCTCGATCAGCCACTGGCAGGCGGCATGGAACGCCGAGCCCAGCGCCATAGGGTTGCCGGCGGGCTCAACAGCGGCCACGTCTGCATCCGTCATCTCGGAACCATCCGACTCCGCATCATCACCGGACTCGTCCATGGGCACACGCGCCTCGGCGGCACGGTCTTCTGTCTCGGCATGGAGCGCCGCGGCGATTGACGAGTAGCTATACGAGTCACGCACCGGAAACGGACAGATGCCCATGCGCACGCCCACTGCCCGGGGATACACAAGCTCAAACGAATCGGGCTTGGGGTCGGCAGGACCGGGGACGATTGTACTGGCCGAATCGTCGGCAGCATCTGTATCGGCATCGCCACGAACAAGCCTGCCTTCGGCATCCAACGAAGCGTTGGCCTCAAACGCCTGCTCGCCAAAGGTAAAGCCCGCGAGCGAAATGAGCTCGTAGTCGCCCGGTTTGGAGTTGTCGAACACCAAACGGTCGCTATCGAGCTGCGGCATGTCCAGACTGTCGGTCGGCAGGATGCGGCGCAGCACGTCGTAGGTCAGATCCGTCTCGACATCGAAGGTCGGCGCCGTCACCTTGCCACGGCTCACGCCGGTATCCATCGCCAAGATCACCAGCTCGCGCGCACGCGTCATGGCGACATAGAGCAGACGAGCCCGCTCCTCGAGCGAAAGCTGCAGGTCGTCGTTGCGCAGGCGAACGAATGCCTCGGCGGGAGAACCCGTCGCGCAGACATCCTCCATGAGCTCCGGCGGCAACCACAGCGACGTGCTCTTGCCCTTAAACGCATGCTCAAACTGCTTTTTGACGTCGTCGCCCTTCACAAAGGTACCGTCGGCGAGCTTAACGCCGTCGAAGCGTGCCGGCAGTGCCACGACCTGTGCTCCGCCCTCGACGCGGCCCATCTGTGCCGCACCCGAGGACTTACGCACGCCAAAGCACTCGGCAACCGCCACGACCGGATATTCCAGACCCTTGGAGGCATGCACCGTCATGATGCGCACCGCGCCGTCGCCTTCCTCGTTGAGGGCACCCGGGGCTTCCTTGCCCGCCAAGAAGCGGTCGAAGGCCAGCGCGATGGAACGCGGCGAGTTGCCGAACTCGGCCTCAGCCTCAGCCACGGCGTCGAGCGCCTTGAGCACGTTGGCGGCAATGGCCTTGCCCTCGGGACCACGCTGTCCCAGACGCACAAACCAGCCGGAGGCGTTGACCACGTCGCGCACGATGGCGGCGAACGAATCGCGGCCCACGCGACGAAGCGCATACCGCAGCACCTCGCGGGCGCGCGTCACAAGCGGCAAGTCTTGCAAACCCGGCACGTCAAAATCGCTCATGATGCCCATGTCGATATTCCGGCGCGAGGTCTCCCCTGTCTCGCTATCGAGCTTGGTCGCCAGCGCCAGGAACTCCTGGGCGCCGAGCGCAAACATCGGCGAGGCGAGCAGCGGCATAAGGCCCTGCGCCGTATCGGCCGGATTGGCGAGCGCACAAACCAGGGCGCGCACCGTCTGCACCTCGGCTGCTTGGGCAAAGACCGAGCCGCCCGCGATGACGCAGTCGAGCCCTTGGTCGCGGAAGGCCTGGGCGTAGACGCCCGCGTTGGTCATGCGGCCCAGCAGCAGCACCATGCCGCCCTGGGGCTGGCCGGCATCGGCAAGCGCGCGGAAGCGCTCGGCGATCGCACGGGCCTTGGCCTGTGTGCGCTCCTGCGTACTGCCGCCGGCAACAAAGAGGGCCTGGCGACGCGAGGCATCTGCCACCAGCGTGTCCTTGCGGCCGTCGCTCGCCTCAAGGTCCAAAAAGCCCTGCATCAGGCCGCCGTCATCGCCGTCGAAGACGCGTGCCACGTAACGCAGTACCTCGTCATGGCTGCGGAAGTTGCGCACGAGCTTGACGAGCTCGCCGGCGGGGGTGTCGGTCACGGCAGTCGCCTCGGGTGCGGCAGACGAGCCCACCTTGCGCTCCTGGCGACGGAATACCTCGACCTCGGCGCCGCGGAAGCGATAGATCGACTGCTGTGCATCGCCCACGGTACACAGCGCGCGCTCCCCCGCACCCGTCAGGTAGCGGATTAGATCGACCTGCATCTGGTCGGTATCCTGGAACTCGTCAATCATGACCATCTTAAAGCGGCCCTCGTATGCCGCTCGGATGGCCGGGTAATCGCGCAGGGCCTCGTAGGCCATGCGCAGCAGGTCGTTATTATCGAGGGCGGACTGGGCAGCCTTCAAAGCGCGATACTCGGCCTCGACGGAACGGGCCAGGCCCACCAGCGCATCGAGCGCCGGGCCACCGCAGGCAAGCACGATATTGATAAACGCATCGGCGGCCTCGGCCTTGAGCAGCTCGACCTGCTCCTTAGGGAATGCCTTGCTCGCGCGCGGCATGGTGCACGACATCATGAGTCGCGCTGCATCGGCCATGGTCTTGCCGCTCGCCTCGAACGCGTCAATGGCGTCGAGTGCCATCTGCGCCTTCTCGGTCGCGGCCTTGCTTGCGCCCAGCGCTGCGCGATAGGCATCGGCGAGTGCCAAGGTATCGGCCTGGCCGCGCGCCACGCACACGTCGTCCATACCGCCCGGCAACTGGCTCGACAGCTCCAGCAGGTCGCGCACCAGGCCCTTGATGGTCGTGCCGGTGCCAAAGGAACCGCCCTCGCCCGCCATGGGATACCAGGCATAGAGGGCCTTGAGCGATGCCGCGAGCTCGGGGGCGGCATCGGGCGCCGTCGCGCGGGCCAGCACATGCTCAACAGCCTGGTCCATAAGCTCGTCGGTATCGGTGAGCACCGTGAACTCGGGGTCGATGCCCAGCTCCACCGCATGCGCGCGCAGGATACGCGAGCACATGCCGTGAATGGTCGAAATCCACGCGTCGTCGACGGTCAGTGCTTCCTCGTCCATGCCCTCGTCGATAAGCGCACGGCGCACGCGGTCGCGAATCTCGGCCGCGGCATCTTTGGTAAAGGTGATGGCGAGCACCTGGTCCAGATGCTCGACGAACGGACCGGATTCGGGCGAGAGCGCGTAGACGATGCGGCGCGTGAGGGTAAAGGTCTTGCCCGAACCGGCGCCCGCCGAGACAAACAGCGGGCGGTCGAGCGTTTTGACAATCTGCAGCTGTTGCGGCATCAAAGTCGAAAGATCCATGGTCTACACGTCCCTCCTTACAAACGTTCCTTCGTGGTTATACGAGCAGCGCGCATGCGCGGCCTGAGCCGACGCCGGGTCGACGGCGGCAACGTTGCCCGCCTCGAGCTCGCGCAGGCGCTCGGCGATGCCGGCCTCCACGCGATCGAGCAGGGCATCGAAGTCCATGCTGCCGCCCTCGCCCGGGAAGCCCTTCTTGAGGCCCGGGATGCGACCGTCACCACGCTCTTCCTCGAGCAACTCGGCACTCGCCGCGCCGCGCAGCGCGGGCTTGCCGCCCTTGGTCGAAAAATAGAGCGCAGCACGGGTATCTAGGCCCAGCGCCCGACGCATGGCCTGCGCGTAGATGAGTGTCTGGGTATGGGGCGGCAGCCAGCGCGGGTCGTCGATGGGAGCCTCGCCCGTCTCCTCGTCACGCACCGTGGGGTCGGCAAGCTTAAACTCCTCGACACCCGAACGATGCTTGTAGTCGATTACCACGGCGCGATTCTCGGCATCCACATCTACGCGGTCGATGCGCCCGCCGAGCGGCCAACCGGCATACTCGACCTGGAGCTCGTTGAACGCAAACTCCAGGTAGCGCGGGGCAAAGGGGGCAAGTGCCTCGGACTCGTAGGCAAGCACGCCCTCCAACTGCGGCAAGATCTCGGCCACCTGACGCTCCTCCACCGGGGAGAGCGGCACCAGCGGGCCCTCGGCACCGCGCTTGCCGGCGTGCTCGGCCAGGGTCTCGGCAAAGACCTCGCGCAGCAGCTCCTGCGCGCGCGGCAAATTCATGGGCGTCACGCGCTCCATGCCCTCCTGCGGAAAACGTGCATGCAAGTGCTCCAGCACGTCGTGGACAAAGTTACCCTTCTCCATATTGCCAAAGCCGGCGTCGATCGACTGGGGCTTCACGCGGTACGAGACGAACCAGCATAGCGGGCAGGTCGAATAGGCCTCGATCTGCGAAGCGGACGTCAGGCGCGGCACCAGCGGCGCGTCCTCACCCTCGCCATCGCGACGGCGCAGGACCAGATACGGAATGGCTTCATCGCTCAGGTGCTGAGGAGCTTCGCAGGTCACGCGCTCGCGCCTAAGACCTTCGCCTGCCGCGGGATCAAAGTCAGCGATGATATCGCCCTCGCCCACGCGCGTGGGTTTGACAGCGCCAGAGGCCTTAGCGTTGCCAGCGGCCCTAGCGTTGCCAGCGGCCTCGGCATGCGCCCGCAACTCGGTCCATACGGCTGCCGGGTAGCACTCGCGTGCCTGGCGATCGTGCGTCACGCGGGCGAGCGCGACCGGACCGCTCGCCGCCTGCATTGCACGGCCAAAGCGCACGCGCAGAAGAGCGGCAGGCTCCAAAGACACGCCGTCGCGGCGCAGCTCGGCTGTCAACGTGGCAAGCGGGCCCTCTTCGTGCGAAAGCGGATAGCTGTCCAGGTCGACATCGGCAAACAGCACGGCATCGTAGCTGCCAGGGCGAAGAACCGACGCATCGGCAAGCGACGCGAAGCGCACTTGTGCTCGTGGTGTGCGATCGACCTCATAGGTCTCGTAATCGTAGGCGGTACTGCGCTTGTCCACCTTGGTTCGAACGCCGTCGAGAACCGGCACGGTCGCGGCCTGCGACACGTCGAGCGCGCGAGCATCGTTCATAAGGATGTCGATGGCATGGCGCAGCAAAGCCGTCTCTGCCTGGCGACGGGCCTGGCCGTCAAGGCCGCCTAGAGCGCGATCGGGCAACGCCTCGGCAACGGCAAGCATGGCCTTAAGCGCCGTCACGGGCTTGTCACGCCACAGCGCCTGGAACACGTCCGAGACCACACACGGTACGTTCTTAAACCAGTTATCGTCGCTCGTCGCCTTGCGCGCGCCCCTCACCTGGCCCTGAACGCTCTGCAGCAGGCTCTTGACGCCCGCGGTAGTCTTGCTGCGCGAGAGACGCATATTCTTATCGAAGGTACGGGCATTGACGGCATCAGCGCCCGAAAGCGGACTGTAGATCCAGTCGGTAAGCTCCGGCGCGGGCCACCACTCAGTCTTGGAAGCGGTGCCCTCGTCGGCGGCTTTCATACGCTCGATCAGGTTGGCGAGCGCCGTAAACTGCCTGCCCGCGATGGACTGGGAAAACGCCGTGAACTCAGTCGTCTCGGCCGCAATGTGACGCGCCGCCAAACGGGCGGCGAGCTCGCCGAACAGCTGGGGTGCCCGGGCAGAAACGACGAGCACGCGCACGGGGTCGGCGGGCGTTGCAGTAGCTTTATCGGCCTTGGACTCCTTGTGCGCTTTCACCAACTTATCGATGGCGTCCGCATAGACATGAGCACGGGCATGGGGGCCGGCGACCTCAATAAAGGCAGGCTGAGCGGCGGCCCCGCAAGCGACATCAGACGCGACGGCGTCCTCCCCCAGCGGCGCGATCTCAAACAGCACACCGCGGGCATCAAATGCCGTGGCAAGCTCCTCGCGCATCGCCGCCTGCTCGCGGGCAAGCAGCACGACGACCTCTCCCCCATTGTTCGCCACGGCAGACAGCAGCTCGAGTAGACCGTGCGTAAACGACGTGGTACCGCGCACGCATACGGCGCGGGCGCACGCCGGCAGGCTATCGGCCAGCGCACCCGCCATGCCGACCTGGGCCCCGGCCATAATGTCGGCTGCCTCGCAGGGCTCGACCATATCTCGACGGTCCAAACCGCCCGCGTAGGCACGCAAAAGCTCAAACACACGAGCCTCGGCATCGCTTTTTGGCTCAGGCTGGCAATTGTTGCCACCGCATCGCTCGGCCGTCGTCCCCGCCACACCCGGCAGCACATCGCGGGCCATGCGCGCGAGCATGCGCACCGTGCCCTGGCTACGCGAAAGCGGCTGCAGGTCGGCATCGTCGCGGCGGGCAATCATATCCGAAAACAGCATCTGACGTTGCAGGTTGTCGACGAAACCGCGCCCGTCGCCCAAAAGCTCCCAAAGCGAGCGAAGCCACGATGCGGGTGTCTTGTAGTCGATACCCAGCGAAATGCCGGCTTCCGCCGCATCATGACGGCACAGATCGAGCTCGGCAAACGTTGGTGCCAGCAACACGGCACGCCCGTGACGGGCAATAAGGTCGGCAAGCAGCGCCGACTCGGCATCGCTCAAATCCGTGCCGGCATTGGTGGTATAGATTCGAACAGGCATGGTCCTCCGCTCAAACCGTTCGCAATAATCAATGCATCCATCCTACCCGCCCAAGCGGACACATTGCCACCGCAGTTCCATCTTTTGGTACAAAGCAACCTGAACCCAACGCACCAGCCGATTGCAGGCATATAAAAACCGCCCCCGGAGGGACGGTTCTTCGTAATTCAATGTTGTCGCTGGCCTACTCGCCATCCTCCAACTTAATGAGGATCTTGCGGTAGCCACCGTACTCGCCGTTCAGCGCCTTTGAAACGCGGCTCACCGTGGTGGACGAAGCGCCGGTACGGGCCTGAACCTCAACATAAGGCTCGCCCTCGTCCAAATAGCGCGCAACCTGCAAACGCTGAGAAAGGTCGCAAATCTCGCGCGGCGTGCAGATATCGGTCAAAAACGCTTGGATATCCTTCTCGTCGTCCAAAAGGCTAAATGCGTGGACCAGCTGCTTGACATCAGGCTTGTCAAACATGTTCTCGATATTCATCGATCACCGCCAAACCCGCCAAAAGGCATCGAAGTTGATACTGACATCGGGCATCGTTCACCCGTTCTATGCAATAGGGCAACGCCTGTGGCTTTTGCCCGTAGCAGTGTAGCACACCACCAAACTAAAGCGACAAGACTCTCTGCCAGCGGCGCGTTTTTCAGGACGAACGCCGTTTAGAAACCATATGCGCACGTAAGCTCCACGAATATTTGAGACAATGGGCGCCCAAACACCGCGGCGCGCCCGCGCAACCATCCAGGTCGCCGCCGTAAGCCGCTTCACGCGACGCCAGCAATCCCGGCGCAAGAAAGGATTCACGCCATGCGCTTTATGCTTAACTGGCTCTTCACCTCGATCGCCATCGCGATCGCCACGTTCCTCGTTCCCGGTATCCAACCCTTCGGCTTTGCCGAGACCTGGGTCTGCTTTGCCTTTGTGGGACTGTTCCTGAACATTGTCGATTCGTTCGTCAAACCGTTCCTGACCGTCATCTCACTGCCGCTCACTATTATTACGCTTGGTGTTTTTCAGCTCGTAGTCAACAGCTTTATGCTCGAGCTGGCCAGCTACCTGTCGGTCAATCTGCTGGGCGCGGGCATCTCCATCGCCAGCTTTGGATCGGCCTTTATGGGCAGTATCCTGGTATCCATCACGCGCAGCATCCTCGACAGCATCGCCGAGGACTAAAACGGCCATTCCGGCCGTGCCCGTCTCAACAGCCCAAAACGAAGGCCGCCCATCGCAAAAATGGGCGGCCTTCTTATTTGTCAAGTCTCAAAGGGCGAGAGAATCTACCATTTCTACCCCGTCCCCAAATGGCAGGTGTGGGTTAGATGACGTAGTCGTAGCCATGGTTGGGAGCGACAAGTTGATCGAGTGTCACACCGTCGAGGTAGTCGTTGATGAGCTTGTCCAGGTTCTTCCACACGTCGAGCGTGGGGCACTCATCCGAGCGTGAGCAGCCCTTGCAGTCGCCATCCAGGCATGCAACCGGTGCCAGACTGCCCTCGGTCAGGCGCAGGATCTCGCCCACCGTGTACTGCTCGGGCGGGCGCGTGAGCACGTAGCCGCCGCCCTTGCCGCGCATGCCCGAAAGCATGTTGGCGCGCACGAGCGTAGCCAAGATGTTCTCGAGATATTTCTCGGAAATCCCCTGTCGCGCCGCGATCTCTTTGAGCGGGATGCGACCGGCCGCCTGGTGCTCGGCCAGATCGACCATAACGCGCAGGGCATATCTGCCCTTTGTAGAAACCAACATGTATAGTGCTGCCTTTCGGTCATTTAGTCCGTAGAAATTCTAGCCGAAAAAATGGTTTTGAAAATACCCGTTCCGGTCAAGATGGTTAATCAGCTCGTAATAATCTTCTATTTCCTATTGCATTACTAGGCTTTAGTGTCTAGTATGCTTCCCAACAGCTAAACGAACAACCTATAAGGTTTATGGGTTTAGCTGCTACACGCACTGTGAAACCACACGGCAACCAGCAACTTGAACACTTTGGAGGTTCACCATGAGCAAGGTTTACACGTCCATCGATCAGCTTATCGGCCACACCCCGCTCCTGGAGCTCACTCACTTTGAGGCCGACGAGGACCTCAAGGCTCGTGTGCTCGTCAAACTCGAATACTTCAACCCCGCCGGGTCAGTTAAAGACCGCGTCGCCAAGAACATGATTGACGAGGCCGAGAAGGCAGGCAAGCTCGTGCGCGGCGGCGACTACACCATCATCGAGCCCACGAGCGGCAACACCGGCGTCGGCATCGCCTCGGTGGCGGCGGCCCGCGGCTACAAGGTGATCATCACCATGCCCGAGACCATGTCCGTCGAGCGCCGCAAGCTGATGCAGGCATACGGTGCGCAGCTCGTGCTCACCGACGGCTCCAAGGGCATGAAGGGCGCTATCGCCAAGGCAGAGGAACTGCAGAAGGAGACTCCCAACAGCATCATCGCCGGCCAGTTTGTGAACCCCGCCAACCCCGCCATCCACAAGGCCACGACCGGCCCCGAGATCTGGGACGACACCGACGGCAAGGTCGACATCTTCGTCGCCGGCGTCGGCACCGGTGGTACCGTGACCGGCGTGGGCGAGTTCCTCAAGGAGCAGAACCCCGAGATTAAGGTCGTCGCCGTCGAGCCCGCCACCTCCCCGGTGCTCTCCAAGGGCCAGGCCGGCCCGCACAAGATCCAGGGCATCGGCGCCGGCTTTGTGCCCGACGTCCTCGACACCCGGGTCTACGACGAGATCATCCCCGTCGAGAACGACGACGCCTTTGCCACCGGCCGCGCCGTGGGCCACAAGGAGGGTGTGCTCGTGGGCATTTCGTCCGGTGCCGCCGTGTGGGCCGCGCTGCAGCTGGCCAAGCGCCCCGAAAACGAGGGCAAGACCATCGTGGCCCTGCTTGCCGACACCGGCGAGCGCTACCTGTCCACGGCACTGTTCCAGGACTAAGGGCCCGTCACTTGTCGATAGGCCCATGGCATGCCGGCCTATCCTCTCTTCTGGCTGCCTGAGCCCATCTCGTTAGGGTGTCCCACGAGACGTCCGAACTTGCTACAATGTCTGCGGCGCGGAACCAGCCTCCCGCGCCGCTTTTCTTTTTTGGCCACATGCCACCAAGGAGAACCTCCCCATGCACAACAAGCGCGTGCTCGTCGCCATGAGCGGCGGCGTCGATTCTAGCGTGACCGCGTACCTGCTCAAAAGCCAGGGCTACGAATGCGTCGGCGCCACCATGCGCCTCACCTGCCCCGCGCCCGATCCCGTCACGGGCATGAGTAAGGTCGACCGCGACATCGCCGATGCAAAGGCTGTCGCCGAGTGCCTGGGGATGCCCCACCATGTGCTCGACCTGCAGCAGGCCTTCGACCGCAACGTTATCGAGCGCTTCGTGACCGCCTATCAGGAGGGGCTGACGCCCAACCCATGCATCATCTGCAACCGCCACATTAAGTTTGGCGCATTGCTGGATGCGGCGCTGGATATGGGCTGCGACTACATCGCAACGGGTCATTACGCCAAAACAAGCCAGACAGTAGACGGCACCTGGCAGCTGCATCGCGGCGAAGATCCCAAAAAGGACCAGAGCTACTTTTTATATTCGCTTACGCAGGAGCGCCTGGCGCACACGATCTTTCCGCTGGCAGGCCTAGACAAAGAGCGCGACGTGCGCCGCATAGCCGCCGAGCAAGGCTTTACCAACGCCCAGAAGGCCGAAAGCGAGGACATCTGCTTTATTCCAGACGGTGACTACGCGGGCTATATCGAGCGCCGCTGCGGACATCCCGCTGCACCGGGCGACATTGTGTGGCGCGACGGCAGCGTGGTCGGACGCCATAACGGCGCGTTGCGCTATACCATCGGCCAGCGCAAGGGCTTGGGCGTCGCGATGGCGCATCCCGTGTATGTGACGGGCGTCGATGCCGCCAACAACACCGTGCATCTGGGCGAGGCCGAGGACCTAACGGCCACAGCACTCACGGCCGACGACTGGATCTGGAGCGCGCCGGCAGAGCGCATGGAGGCCGAGCTGGATGCCGGCGGCATTCGCGTAGGCGCCAAATACCGCTACCGTCAGAAAGACCAGGCAGCGACCCTTACGCGTGACGAAGACGGGCAAATGCTGCTAACTTTTGACGAGCCGCAACGAGCCATCGCCCCCGGACAGGCCGTTGTGGTCTACCGCGGCGACATCGTCTTCGGCGGGGGCACGGTGACCGGCGCACTTAAGTAGCCCCATCCCCTTCATAAATTGCGGTGAAATAGGGACTGTTTAAGCGTTTAAAACCGCCAAACAGTCCCTATTTCACCGCAACTTAGAGAGGACGGCCTCGGTCGGTACTGCCGTATCAGCCGAGGCCGCTGCATCGCTAGCGCTGTACGTAGGCGCGGACGAGCTCGAAGGTGTTGCGCACGCCGTCCATGTGGCTACGCTCGTAGTTGTGGCTCGCATACACGCCGGGGCCGATCAGACCATGGCGAATGTCGTAGCCGGCAGAGAGCGTGGCTTCGACGTCCGAACCGTAATGCGGATACACGTCGATAGCGTAATCGAGCTCAAGCTCGCGCGCGATATTGGACAGCGCCGTCACCAGGTCGTAGTTGTACGGACCGCCCGAATCCTTGGCGCAGATCGACACCATGTGCTCGGTGCAGCCTAGGTCGTCGCCCACGCAGCCCATGTCAACGCTGATCATCTCGCGCGTGTCGGCCGGCACGAAGGCGCCGCCGTGGCCCACCTCCTCGTACACGGTAAAGAGCAGCGAAACCTTACGCGAAAGCGTCACCTCGCCAGCGGCGACGGCACGCGCCAAGCCCAACAAAATGGCGGCCGATAGCTTGTCATCCAGGAAGCGGCTCTTAATGTAGCCGCTCTCCGTCACCGTCGTGCGAGGATCCATAGCGATGATGTCGCCGGTCTGAATACCCAGCTCGAGCACATCGTCCTTGCTGTCGACGTTCTCGTCGAGCAAGATCTCCATGTTCTTCTCGATGGTCTTGACCGGCTCGTCGGCCACGTGCGCCGAAGGCTCGGTGTTAAGAACCACGCCCGTGTAGACATTGCCGTCGCGCGTGTAGACGGTGCAGTTCTCGCCATCGGCCGTAGACCACTGATGCCCACCGAGCGTCGTGGGGCGCAGGCGGCCATTGTCCTTAATGGAACGCACCATGGCGCCTAGGGTATCGACATGGCTCGCCAGTACGAGCGGCTCGCCCTCGCCGCCAAGCTCAACGAGCACGTTACCCTTAATAGAACGCTCAGGCCCAAACCCCATATCGCGCAGGGTCTCCATCAGATAATCAGTCGCCGCACGGGTATAGCCGGTAGGGGAGGCAATAGAAGTCAGCGTCTTAAGCTGTCCTGCGATATAGGAGAGCGTCTCCTCTAGAGAAGCATCAATATTAGAAGTCATATGCATCCTTCCAAGTAAAACTAAGACCGAGTCCCGATTTTAACCGTTCTGCACGTGCAATGCCCCAGGAGCCGAGCCGCCTCCAGACGTCCCCGCACCGGTTTTGTGCACGTGCACGGTTTACAATCTCAATCTTGCATAAATCCTATTGGTATTTGCATAGAAATGAGGCATCTTTTTGCTTCGTCTCAGGGTGCCCCACCTTGGACCGTGCAAAAAACGGAGTATTCAGCACCGTGGGCCCCAACGGTCCCATCACGAACGACAAAACGACGCGGTTACAGCAGTGTTGCAGGTCGTCGCAAAGCAGAAACTCAGTAACAACCCCCTCCACTCATCGATAGCCCGCCCACAATGGCTGTCGATGGGCGCCTGCGGATCACTACCGCCCATTCACAACGTTATGCATTTTTAAGAGCTTGTTGAATACTCCCAAAAATGCACGCAGGGAAGTGCACCACCTATCCGCAGCGGGCAGTACGCCTTGGTTTTGTCCGTCTCAGGGCATCGACGCAGCACAAAAAGCCCCGCCGTGCGTAGCACGGCGGGGCCAGCGGCACGTCAAAAGACCATACACCTACGGGCGAAGGACCACCAAACTGGGCTAGGCAGCCGGGCAGATCTTCTTGAAGAGCTCGATGACGTCGTCGAGCGTTGCCTCGCGCGGGTTACCCGGGAAGCAGGCGTCGGCCATGGCGTCCTTGGCCAGGACCTCGATCTCGTCAGCCTTCATGGCCTCACAGACGTGCGGGATGTTCACGTCGGCGGAAAGCTGCTTGACGGCGGCGGTGGGGGGGTCGGCGGGGGCGGGGGGGGGCCCGGCCGTGA
>OGQZ01000148.1_pt1 | contig 55969 bp, 44 predicted proteins | sample 1553321 | NCBI WGS metagenome assembly OGQZ01 (sample SAMEA2579958, study PRJEB22360) | human gut metagenome | reverse complement strand
AATACCGAAGGCGGCGGAACCACCGGCGGTAATGAGGGCGACGGTTTGGAGTAAGAAAAGAGCCCCTGATGCAAGGAAACGAGCATCAGGGGCTTTTATCTTACTCCATTACATAGAGGATGGATGTATAGAGCTGCATCACGAGAATGTAGAAAAGAAAGCAGGGCGACAGGAGGCGGATGCCTTGATTCATCGCATCATAAACCTGACTGATGCCCTTGATGCTCTCGCTCATGATGCCGTAACTCATGCTCATCACCATGACCGAGAAACAGATGTACGGAATGAGACTATGCGTGAACGGACCCGGAAAGAGGGTTCCTACGGCATTCAGCAGAATGGCATGGGGCAAGAGGGTGAGCGCCAGCATGATACCTGCAGAGATGCACAACTCGATGAGCATCAGGCGCAAGGCCGTGCGCTGGCGATACTGGGTATGGTCGAAATGGAGCACCCTACTCTGCCTTACCACCCCGATGGTGATGCTGATGAGCACCAGCCATACGAGCCATACAGAGGTGAGATGGTCTACAAAATGGCCCGTAAACCAGCGGATGCCCTCGGGGCTGGTAAGCGAATGGGTGAACGACTCGGGCATCGCAGCTGTAAGCAGCCACGAAACCAGAATCACCACTACTTCGGCTATGCCCAACAATAATGCCAGATAGGCCAATACTTTCTTATACATTCTTTAAAAAGCGCTTATTGAAACGAGTTATTCTTCATCTGCCTGCAGATGGTCGATATCGAGGATGCGGAGCTCGCAGGCTTTTACCACCAGGCGGGTGGCGTTGATGCCCATGCCGTGATTGCCGTCAGGGAAGAGTTTCTGAACCAGTTCTGCCTGTCGCTTCTCCAGACTCTTTACGCCGAAAGGCATTCCGCGCAGGTTGGTAATCTGCTCCTTGGTATAACCCAGCGCAAGATGGCGCAGGAAACGCTCGTCATACTCATCAATCTCATAATTCACCAGAGCCTCCTGACGCATCAGCTGGCTGTTTACGCTCCGCTTGAAACGGTCTACTATCTTCTGAAGGATAGGCTGGTTGAACACCAGTTTCTTACCTCCCATGCAGCTCGCCACATCGCCACGCGTAAGGAGTTCGCCACTCTTCAGAATGATGCCGTCGCAGCCCGCATCGAGCACATCTACCCAGAGTTTTTCGTTCAGAATTTCTCCTGTAAAGATGAGCACCTTCACGTCAGGATACTGCTCCTTGGTCTGGCGGCAGATTTCTACGCCTACTGTGGTGGAACCGCCCAGTCCGAGGTCGAGCAGAACCAGATCGGGCAACTGCTGCTTGATGAGTTTCCAATAGGCTATTTCGCTCTCGGCAGTACCGATGATTTCAGCCTCTGGAATATCATTCTTGAAGATACCCTCTGTACCCTTCAGTTCCAGGGGCACGTCTTCTACAATGATGACTTTAAAATTTTCCATTTTCTGATATTTTTATTTTCTTATGATTTTAAACTTTTCCATTTGATGCGTGCCGGCAGCACGGCCTCTATTCTGAGGCAACCCTTATCGCCCTGGCAAGCCTTGATGCCGCAGCCGCGCAGATTGGTAATCTCTCCCAGTTCCCTCACAATCTGCCGGCACAGGAGATAGCGCAAATCGCCCGTCAGAGGGGTGAAGAGCTGGGCATGGAGCGCAGCATCATAGGCCACATCCTGCTGGTCAATCCAATATCTCACGTAGGCAGAACCCGGAATCTCAGCCACTCCGGTATGGTAATCCTTGGAATTGCCACGCATCAGAGAAACAAGATAGCGGTTCAGGAAATCATCTGCCTTGATGTTGCCTTCTACCTGCTCCATCGCCTGGGCGCTGAGCAGAGAATAGAGCGATTTATAATAATCTACCAGTTCCTTGAGCGAATCTACATCATCGGGCTGCGAATCGATAAGCTGGCGGATGCGCGACGGATAATACATCGTTTCGTGCTTGAGCGTAGACAGACAGTTGTCGAGCACGGAATTGGAGATATGAAGTTTATCGTTCTCATATTCAGCCCTATGCAGCTCATCGGTCATCAGCTCCAGTTTCAGGGATTCCTGCTCTGCCTCGTCGGTCCGCTTAGCCTTGGTCTGTTCAATCATGGCAAACCGGTAACTCAGCACGTGGCGGTAATAGAGCAGATAATAAGCCAGCGGCAACTGCAGCAGCAACAGGATGAGCAGCACCACGGCCACGGTCTTCGAGTTCTCGCTCTGCTGCATCGTGTGCACGTAAATATCGAGCGTATTATCGGCACTTATCTCGCGGAACAGCTGGGTATAAACCTTGTTGTTGCTCTGGTAGAGCGACCATTGGTGCAACGCCAGGGCAGCCACGGCACACTCGTTTCTCAGGTCCAGGATGACGTGATAATTGGTTGGCAGTCCGGAGCGTATCCAGGAGAGTTCTGCCGCCATTCCCACCTCCGGATGAGCCACCATGAGATACTTGCCGTCGGGATATTTCGACAGATAGAACGCGTTGAGATAATGGCGCGAAGAATCGGCAAAGGCCAGGGTGCGCTGGTAGGTGCCGTTGATATTGCTGAAGTAGGCGCTATCTGCAAAATCGTCGGCACGCTGGAGATTGGCATCTACGTTCGTCTTGTGATGATTGTGGCGCTGGCGGATGTCGTTGGCCTTCTTAGCCTCGCAAGGCTGGACCGAAGCCGACAGCAGCACAAAGAGCATGATGATGATGCCCAACAACTGATGGGTTCGGCGGACGATACCTTTAGGCAGACGGAAACTGAAGCGGCTCCCCTCGCCCAACTTGCTTTCTGCCTTGATTTGGCAGCCGGCAAAGAGCGAACTCACCTTCTTATATTTCTCTATGATGCCCTTGCAGTTGAGCAGTCCGAAGCCGTGACCGCCTGTATAGGTCCGGTCGAAGACATGCGCCAGCTGCTCCTCGTCCATACCCTTTCCGGTATCTGAGATGCTGATTTCCACGAAGTCAGAAACCTTGGCGCTAATGGTTACCTTTCCGCCTTCGGGTGTAAACTTGCGGGCATTATCGGCTATGGTATTGATCATGAAGAGCGTAAGGATGCGGTCGGCCTTGACCACGGCATCTGTAGGTTCTACATCGAGTTTCACGCCCTGCATCTGGAAGCTCATCTTGCCCTTGCTTACAATATCGAAAAGCTGCTGGAGCGGGAAACTTTCGATACGCAGGCTGAGTGAGCCCTGGCGCATCTGAATCCACTCTGTAAGCACGTTGTTATATTGGTTTATCTTATCCGTGAGTTCGGCGATATACTGGTAGCGTTCTTGCCGCACCTCATCGCTTTCGCCCCCTTCGGAGAGTCGGTTTACCTCGTGAATCATGCGGTCGATGAAAGGCGTAATACTGTTTACGAGCGAAATCTTAGCCCTTTGTTCCAGATTGCGTTTCTTGTTTTCTTCGATATGCAGTCGGGTTACTTTCAGTTCATCCTGAACCTCCTCCTGCTTATCTTTTAATTCGTTGATTTTCTTAGTGTTATTCTCGCTCCACTCACGCAAAGGTGCAAGCAGTTTATCCATCGACTGGTTCTTCATCTTCTTGCGCTTCATGTGGTCGAAAACGTAGAGTAGAACCACCACGAGCACAATCATCGCCACCACGGCAGCAATCATCAGGTTGAGCTGCTGGGCGTTCTCGTCGAGTGCCGCGGCACGTGCCTCCAGCTGGCGGTCCTGTCGCGAGCGGTCCTGCAAATCCAGATAGATATTGCGGTTGTAATCGCTCTGCTGCTTATCATCTATAGCCGAATAAACCAGACAGAGTCTTTCACGTATCGACGCTACGAGGTCGGGTGCCTGCTCGATGGCCTTGTTGTCGTTCAGGGCATGATTCAGGCAGTCGAGCGCAGAAGAATAATCATGGATATCCCAGAAACATTCAGCCAGCGTACGGTTGGCTCCGGCAGTCTGATAAACATCTCCGTAGCTCGAAAAGAGGTTGAGGGCACGCTGGGCAAAGTTGCCTGCCAGCAGATTGTTTGGCATCTGCTCGATATTGAGATACTGGAAGGCAGGCAGGTTGTTGCGTATGAGGAAATCGCTCACCTCTCCTTTTCTGAGGTGCTCGCTTATAGACTGCAGGGCGTTAGCCTGCCAGTAAGGATAAGGATGGGCTGGGTCGCTAGCCAGCATGTAGCAGCTGATCAGCCGGTCGAATTCCGCCTGATTGATTTCGTTTTCGGTTCCCTTGACGATAGCTCCGCCCGAACCTATATTATAAAGATAGTTGAGATATTGTGCCGAATCCTGTTCCAGTTCATCTGGGTCCAGACGGTTAAGCTCCTGAAGCATCGGCTCGTCTAAGCCCACATAATAAAAATAGGTGGCGGCCACAATATAGAATTCAGATTTTGCATAAATCACGCGTTTGCTTTCCCTCGGGGGCATGGAATTCACCTCTTCGCGAATTCTGCGCAAACGCCTCATCGCCTTTTCGCGATAAGCATAAAAATCTTTGTTGTGCGATTCTCTCTGGCAGAGTCGCATGTTCTGAACATCGGCAATAGCGAGTTCTATCTGATTATCGCTCTCCTCTTCAATCTTCTTCAGCCATCCCTTGGCACCCTTGTAATCCATCTTGGCTATACATACGAAGGCAAGGTTGTTATAGGCTTCGGCACGGCCTGAGGGATAATCTTCTGAAAGTTTCAAAGCCCTCTCAGCCAGCACTTTAGTAGAATCGAGATTGCGATAATGATAAGCATAGGATTGCTCGTTCAGCTCGTCTACCCTTGCCTTATTCGCAGGAGAACAAGCTGAAAGAAAAAGAGCCGCCACCACCAGAATTGATGATGGCGACATGGAAAAGAAGGATGCTGAAATTTGCATCTCGAATGAAAAATAGTCTAAATTAAGCGCGAGCCTTCGCGATGTAACCGAGAGCCTCCTGACACTTGGCTGTGATGGCAGCCCAGTCGCCAGCAGCAACTGTCTCCTTAGGGAAGAGCTTAGAGCCCATACCTACGCAGAGAACGCCAGCCTTGATCCAAGGAGTAAGATTCTCCTCTGTTGGCTCTACGGCACCTGTTACCATGATGTTGCTCCAACGCAAAGGTGCCATTACGTTCTTAACGAATGAAGGACCGCCTACGTTACCTGCTGGGAATACCTTGGTTACGTCGCAACCGGCAGCCTGAGCATTATTGATTTCAGTTACAGAACCGCAACCTGGTGAATAAGGAACCAGACGACGGTTGCAAACTGGAGCAATCTCTGGGTTGAAGTTAGGACCTACGATGAAGTTAGCGCCGAGCTGGAGATACAGAGAAGCTGTACCGGCATCAACAACTGTACCTGCACCCAGAATCATCTCAGGACAAGCCTTGTCGGCCCACTTTACCAACTCTCCGAAAATCTCGTGAGCGAAGTCACCACGGTTAGTAAACTCGAAAACACGTACGCCACCCTCGTAACAAGCCTTGATGACGTTCTTGCAGATTTCAACATCCTTATTGAAGAAAACAGGTACCATACCTGTCTCTTTCATGGCTGCCATAACCTGCATTTTGCTAAACTTTGCCATTACTTATTTTAATTAATAATTAATAGTTTATAGTTAATAGGAGCTTCGCCGTAAGCAAGACTGCCTATAAACTATCAACTATAAACTTTAAACTATAATTATCTCTGAACGCGACCATTAGCGTTACCGCCAGCCAGGCTCTCTACCTCGTCAGCAGATACCAGGTTGAAGTCGCCAGGGATAGTATGCTTCAAAGCAGAAGCAGCTACCGCAAACTCAAGAGCCTCGCCCTGAGTCTCCTTAGTAAGAAGACCGTGGATCAGACCACCAGAGAAAGAGTCGCCACCACCAACGCGGTCGATGATAGGGTTGATGTCATAGTGCTTGCTCTGATAGAACTCCTTACCATCATAGATAAGAGCCTTCCAGCCGTTGTGTGTAGCAGAGAGAGATTCGCGGAGAGTAGAAACAACATACTTGAATCCGAACTCCTTCATCATGCCCTTGAAGATTCCGTAATAACCCTCAGCATCAGTCTTACCGCCCTCTACGTCAGCATCTGGCTTGAAGCCCAGGCAGAGCTGAGCATCTTCCTCATTACCGATGCAAACATCAACATACTTCATCAGAGGACGCATAACAGAGATAGCCTTCTCAGAAGTCCAGAGCTTCTTGCGGAAGTTGAGGTCAACAGAAACAGTTACGCCGTGACGCTTAGCAGCCTCACAAGCCAACTTGGTAAGTTCAGCAGCCTTGTCGCTAATAGCTGGAGTAATACCGCTCCAATGGAACCATTGGGCACCCTCCATAATCTTGTCGAAATCGAAATCAGATGGGTCTGCCTCAGCAATTGCGCTGTGTGCACGGTCGTAGATTACCTTGGATGGGCGCATAGAAGCACCAGTCTCGGCATAGTAGAGACCTACGCGGTCGCCACCACGAGCGATGAACTCTGTGTTAACGCCGTAACGACGGAGACCGTTGACAGCAATCTGACCGATCTCGTGCTTAGGGAGCTTAGATACGAAGTAAGCTTCATGACCATAGTTAGCCAAGCTTACAGCTACGTTAGCCTCACCACCACCAGGGATGATGCGAAGTGATTCACTCTGAATGAAACGATCATTGCCTTCTGGTGATAAACGAAGCATGATCTCACCTAATGTTACAATTTTTGCCATGTTTGATAGTTTTAATTTTTTTGTTTTTATTTTGTTTGTTATGAGTAACAAATTAAATTCCACTTTTCAGTAGAGAAATGAAGTACAACTATCAGTTGTCGTTCAATTTCGAGGGCAAAAATAACCATAATTTCTCGAATAACGAAATAAAATCGCATTTTTTTTTGTTTTCCGTGCAAAAAAGTTGCTGTGTCTTCGCACAATTCAAAAAATTGTTGTATATTTGCGGCAAAATTCGCACTTGTGGTCGCACACAACAGAATTGCTTAATACTAATTGTGGTCTGTGCACAGCTAGGAAGTACCTGCGACGTTTTATCTATCGTAGCCCCCAGGAGAGGCTCCTTATATAATAAGTACACGCGAAGCAACCAGACCCGTAATGCTAAAAAACAATGGCCGAAAAAATCAGAATCAAGGATATTGCCGAGAGAGCTGGCGTATCCGTTGGAACCGTAGACCGAGTTCTGCACGACCGTCCAAACGTGTCGAAACCTGCACGCGACAAGGTCGAGAAAGCCCTCAAGGAAATGAATTATCAGCCTAATGTGTACGCCAGCGCTCTGGCTTACAACAAATCCTATACCTTCTACCTGCTGATTCCGAAACATGAATCGGAGGCTTACTGGGAGGAAATAGAGGAAGGCGCAAAAAAATGTGAAGATACCCGACGTGACTTCCATATCGATGTAGAGATTCGTTTCTATGAGCGTTCCAGCGAGGAATCGTTCCGCGAAGAAGGCAACAAGATTCTTGAGGCCAGTCCGGAAGGAGTCATCGTGGTGCCTTCATCGCTAGACGTAACCCGCGAGTTTACCGAGGCGTTGCATCACAAAAGCATCCCGTTCATCCTGCTCGACTTCTACATGCCCGATCTCCGTCCGCTCTCTTTCTTCGGTCAGGATTCGTTCTGTTCCGGTTTCTTCGCAGCCAAGATGCTGATGATGCTTGCAGCAAAGGAAGATGAAATCCTGCTCATGAGGCAGACCAAAGACGGAAGAGTGGTCAGCAAGCAGCAGGACAACCGAGAGGTAGGATTCCGCCATTACATGCACGACCACTTCCCTAACGTGAAGATTACCTTGCTCGACCTGCCGTTGAGCGGCACACGTGCTGAATTCGTCAAAATGCTGGAGAAGTTCTTTGCCGTGCATCCGAACATCCACCATTGCATCACCATGACTTCGAAGGCGCACATCGTGGGCGACTTCCTGCTGAAGACCAACCGCCGCGACGTTCAGATCATGGGCTATGATATGGTGGAGAAAAACGCCCGCTGTCTGCGCGAAGGAAGCATTTCCATCCTCATCGCCCAGCACGCCTACATGCAGGGTTACTCCTGCGTAGACACGCTCTTCCAGGCCATCGTGCTGAAGAAGAAAGTTACACCGGTAAACTATATGCCTATCGAGCTGCTGATGAAGGAAAATGTAGATTTCTATCGCAGAACCCAGCTCTAAGGCTATCGGGCAGAACAGGGTTTCCGCATGGAAGAATATTCTTACAGGAACATTATAAATTATAAACAATAAATAAAAAACAGACTACGTATGGAACAATCAAGTTTTATCAAGATTAACCCTGCCGACTCGGTAGTGGTTTGCTTGCGCCCTATGAAGAAGGGTGAAACGATTGAAGTAGATGGCAAGACCATCACATTATTGCAGGATACTCCTGCAGGACACAAGGTGCTCATCAACGATGCTGCCGAGGGTACAGATATTCTGAAGTATGGCTACCCTATCGGTCATGCAAAGACCGGTCTCAAGGCGGGCGAATGGGTAAACGAGAACAACCTCAAGACTAATCTTGCCGGTACGCTCGAATATACCTACAACCCGGTTAACGAGCAGCTGAACATCGCTAAGGAAAACCGCACCTTCAAGGGCTACGTTCGCAAGAATGGCGAAGTAGGCGTAAGAAACGAAGTATGGGTAGTTCCTACCGTGGGCTGCGTTAACGGCGTGGCTGAGAAGCTGGTAGAACTCCTCAAGAAAGAAACAGGCAGCGAAGGCATCGACGCCATCCACGCATGGCACCACAACTTCGGTTGCTCACAACTCTCGGGCGACCATGAGAATACCCGCAAGGTGCTTCGCGATATCTGTCTGCATCCAAACGCAGGTGCCGTGCTCGTTCTCTCGCTCGGCTGCGAGAACAACCAGCCAGATAATTTCATGAAGATGCTCGGTGACTATGATCACAACCGCATCAAACTTCTTGTAACACAGAAGGTTGAAGGCGATGAGCTAGAGGAAGGTATGAAGATTCTGCGCAACCTCTATGCCCAGGCTAAGGAAGACAAGCGCGAGGAAGTTCCGGTAAGCAAACTGCGCGTAGGTTTGAAGTGTGGCGGTTCTGACGGCTTCAGCGGAATTACAGCCAACCCATTGGTAGGTGAATTTAGCGACTGGCTCGTAGCTCAGGGCGGTACAAGCATCCTGACAGAGGTACCGGAAATGTTTGGCGCAGAAACCATTCTGATGAACCGTTGCGAAAATAAGGAACTCTTCGACAAGACCGTTCACCTGATTAACGACTTCAAGGAGTACTTCCTGAGCCATGGTGAACCAGTTGGCGAGAACCCTTCTCCAGGTAACAAGGCAGGTGGTATCTCAACCCTCGAAGATAAGGCTTTGGGTTGCACCCAGAAGTGCGGCCGTGCTCCGGTAAGCGGCGTGCTCCAATATGGCGACCGTCTGGAGACAACCGGTTTGAACCTGCTTTCAGCTCCGGGTAACGACCTTGTAGCAGCCACAGCTCTGGCTTCAGCAGGTTGCCAGCTCGTTCTCTTCACCACAGGTCGCGGAACCCCATTCGGAACCTTTGTGCCAACGATGAAGATTTCTACCAACAGCAATCTGGCAAAGAACAAGCCAAACTGGATTGACTTCAACGCCGGCGCTCTGGTAGAAGGTGTAGAAATGAAAGACTTGGTAAGCAAGTTTATTGATAAGATTATAGCCGTAGCAAGTGGCGAGGAGGCTCGCAACGAGTATAATGGCTATCGTGAAATCTCCATCTTCAAGAATGGAGTAACTCTTTAATTAAGAAGAAAAAAGAAGTATGAGTAATAAAAAAGGTTTGCTGGCGTTGTCGCCATTATTTTTGCTGATTGTCCTCATCGTGGCTTTTACCGTATATTCGGTAGACAGCAGTCTTCAGGACACCAGCCTCTCGCTCACAGTAGCGTTCATGATTTCGAGCATTTATGCCGTGGCTATTTCCGGCGGAATGCCTGTCAGGAAACGAGTGGACACATACAGCAAGGGTGCCGGCGCCAACAACCTGATGCTCATGCTCTGGATTTACGTGCTGGCTGGCTCGTTTGCCGCATCAGCCAAGGCGATGGGAGCCGTTGATGCAACCGTCAACCTGGCGCTCAGCATCCTGCCAGCCAGCATGATTCTGCCAGGACTCTTCCTGGCTGCCTGCTTTATCTCCGTATCTATCGGAACAAGTGTGGGAACCGTAGTGGCTCTGGTTCCGATAGCCGCCGGACTGGCCCACTCGATGGATGCTAACGTAGGCATGATGACCGCCATCATCGTAGGTGGCGCTTATTTCGGCGACAACCTCTCGTTCATCTCCGATACGACGGTTGTTGCTACGCAGACGCAGAACTGCAAGATGAGCGATAAGTTCAAGGTCAACTCCATGATTGTGGTTCCGGCCGCCGTACTCGTGCTCATCGCCTATTCTGTCATGGGAGTCGGTCTTCAGGCCCCAACCCACATCAACGAGGTAGAATACATGAAAGTATTGCCTTACCTCACCGTCCTCGTTACCGCTATTGCCGGCATGAATGTAATGGCTGTTCTCACTCTGGGCACCCTACTCTGTGGCGCCATCGGCATAGGCAGTCATCTTCTGGGTGCCTCCGGAAGCTACGACCTCTTTGGCTGGTTCTCAGCCATGGGCAACGGCATTATCGGCATGGGCGAACTCATTATCATCGCCATGATGGCAGGTGGTATGCTCGAAATCATCCGCGAAAACGGCGGAATCGATTTCATCATCAACAAGATTACAGGCCACGTAAACAGCAAGCGTGGAGCCGAACTTTCTATCGCCGCCCTCGTTTCGATGGTAAACATCTGTACGGCAAATAATACGGTAGCGATTCTGACAGTAGGAAATATTTCGAAAAAGATAGGCAACCGGTTTGGCGTAGACAACCGCAAGGCAGCCAGCATTCTCGACACCTTCTCATGCATGGTTCAGGGATTGATTCCTTATGGCGTGCAGATGCTCCTGGCAGCCGGCCTGGCCAATCTCAGTCCGATGGACATTCTTCCTTATCTCTACTATCCGCTGGCGATAGGTGTGGCAGCCCTGCTGGCCATCCTCTTGCGCTATCCTAAGAGATACAGTTAGGAAGACTTCTAAAAATCAGAGGAGGGTATCCTTCTGCGTTAGAGATTTCTTGACAGGAAGAACAAAACTTTATTATTGACTATTAATAAGAACAAGGCATATGAATTTTCTTCAGCGCAACCTTTTTACTAAGCTCCGTGCCGACAACTTCGGCATCAAGGAAGAAATGGAACCGATGACTACCTTTAAGAAGAAAAAGATAGCTCAGATGCTCAAGAACGTGAATGATGTTCCTGCCGGAGAGGTGAAGATGAACAACGGTTTTCTGAACCGACGGCTCAGCAAGATTCAGGAAGATGAACGCCACGCCATCGATACCTCTATCGAGACTATTTATCTGCTGCGCATCATCGTGGCAAACGTAAATGGAATGCTGGCTAACGGAATCAATCTCAGAGGAATCATCCAGTTGGGAGACTACCTGAGAACCCGAGGCGACAAGGTAGATTTCGTGAAACTAGAGAAGTGGCTTGCCAAGCTCCGCATCCAGCGCATCGCCCAGCTGGAAGGAAGCGTGCTCATCATCTTCTTCGATTTTGAACAGGACGAAATCCCATTCGTTCATCACATAGAAAGAGGCGCCTACAAGCTGACGCTCCGTTCGCTCTACTATAATATCATGGATCAGCAGGCCATTCAGTTTGAGCAGACCAGCAGCGGCTTTGTACGCACCACGGGGGGAACCATGCGCAAGAATCTGCGCCGCAGCATGCGCTATCTGCAATACGCTCCGATAGAAACCATGAGCAATTTCATGAACAATTTCTTCCGTTCATTATCTGAGATTGAAGAATAAATTTCAGTAAGGATTGAAGGGGTTAACCTGAGATTCATCAGGACGAAGAGTAAAATATCTATAAAATTAATCTCTTAGTAGTACGATTTTCATCTGATTTTCGTATCTTTGCATCTATGAAAAAGTTATTTATCTCTATTATAGCATCCATTATTGCCTTGGGAGCCCATGCCCAGGTGCAATGCGAAGACACTTGTCGGCACGTTCACGGCATCGACTTGAGTCATTATCAGGGCAACGTGTTCTGGGAAACCGTGGGCGACAACTCTAAGATGGCTTACGTTTATCTGAAAGCTACCGAGGGCGGAACCAACATCGACAGCAAATACAAGAAGAATATCGACCTGGCTCATCGCTACGGAATGAAAGTAGGTTCTTATCATTTCTACAGACCCCGCATCCCACAGCAGACGCAGTTGGAAAATTTCAAGGCCCAATGCCGTCCGGGAGATCAGGACCTCTTGCCTATGATTGATGTGGAGACGAAAAGCGGCATGGATACAGAAGAATTCTGCGATTCGCTCTTTAAGTTTCTGCATCTCGTAGAGAAAGCATATAAGCAGAAACCCCTCATCTATACGGGAGCCAATTTCTATGACAACTATCTTCTAGGCAAGCTAGACAGCTACAAGCTGATGATTGCCCAGTATACGAAGCGCATCCCTGTATTGCGCGATGGTAGAGATTTCGAAATGTGGCAATATACGGGTAAGGGCAAACTCAACGGAATAAACGGCTATGTTGACAAAAGCCGTTTCATGGGGCGCCACAAGCTCAGAGAAATCAGATTCAGACATCGATAGTACTTGGAACCCTGAACTTGGAACTTTATGATTAGCTTCAAGGTAAAGAGTGGATAAGGTCTGGAAGTAGAGAAGCATGAATTATATAAGTAAATTAATAAACACAAAATAGAATTATGGCAATTATAAAATGTCCGGAATGCGGACGCCAAATTAGCGATAAAGCACCTACCTGCCCTAGTTGCGGAGTAGAAATAGCAGGCAAAATTACCAAATGCCCAAATTGTGGCGAGATTTATTTCAGCAACCTGGAAATGTGTCCTAACTGCCATGAGCTGAATCCTTCGCTCACAAGAATGACGCCTCCGACAGGAATGAGCCAGCAGACTCCTGCCAGCCAGGCTTCTATGACTCAGCAGCAAGAAGCTGAAAACGCAGCCAGACAGAATGCAATCAGACAAGAAGAAATTCGCCGCCAGGAGGCTCTCAGGCAGCAGGCTCGTCCTCAGACACCTGTCAGAACAGCAACACCTCCTACTCCACCTGTTCCACCGGTTCGCCCACAGCAAACCCATTCTCAGAACGGCGGAAACGGAGAAAGAACGCAGGCAGAGAAAAAGAGCGCTCGTGGCGTCATCATCATCTCTCTGATTTTCGCCTTCCTCGTTTGTGGCATTTTCTTATATTTATATGATAATGCCAATAAGAATAAGGAACTGGAAGCTTACGAGTATGCGATGCAGAGTAGCGACCCGATGGTTCTGCAGAGTTACCTAGATACTTACAAAGATGCTGACGAGGCGCATCGTGATTCCATCATGGCTCACCTCGAACTTCTGAAACAGACCGATCAGGACTGGACCAACGCCGTAGTAAGCGGTTCGAAAGAGGCCCTGCAGGCTTATCTCGACAAATACCCAAACAGTCCACACAAGCAGGAGGTTTTGAACAAGATAGATTCCATCGACTGGAATGTGGCAAAGAATGCTGATAATGTAGAAGCTTACCAGGCTTATCTCGCCGCTCATGCTGACGGTTCGCATATCGAAGAGGCTGAGAATGCGATGAAGAAAGCCAAGAGCAGAGATTTGCAGCCTGAAGAGAAAGATATGGTAAGCAGTCTGTTCCGTCATTTTTTCCAAAGCATCAATACCCGCGATGCTGATGGTTTGCAGGCTTCATGCGAGGACATTCTCTCTTCGCTCCTGGGTAAGAATTCTGCTACCAAGGCAGATGTTGTTACCTTTATGAATAAGCTTTATAAGGAAGATGTGACCAACCTGAACTGGTTCCTCACCAACGATTATAAGATTAAGAAGCGCGAGGTGGGTGACGAAGATTATGAATATCAGGTTCAGTTCTCAGCACGTGAGGAAGTTCAGCTTACCGACGGTACTAAGAAAACCAACCATTTCAAAATCAACGCAACCGTTTCGCCAGACGGCAAGGTTTCTGCGTTCAACATGTCGAAGATTAATGCCGCAGAATAGAATAAAAAACGCCCTGCAAGATCAGGAACTTCATTTCTGAATGTTCCCTTCTTGCAGGGCGTTTTCTTTTTACCTTCATGTTTCGGGAAGGTTCTCATGTCCGAGAACCCGTTCCCTTCTTTTAGAAATTACTTTGCATCCTTCATCTGACGGAGCAAATCTTTCTGCTTATCATTCAACCCGGTTGGCAACTTCACGTTGTAAGTAATCATCAGGTCGCCAAAGGTTCCGTCACCTCTGTCGTATCCTTTTCCGCGAACACGAACCTTCGTGCCATTCTGCGTTTCCGGCTTAATCTTCAGTTTGATTTTAGAACCATTACTCAATTTAATGATTCCTTCGCCGCCCAGCAGAGCCGTATAAAGGTCGATATTCACATTCATGTTCATTTCGCCGTTATTGGCACGACCATTCTGTCCGCAACCGCCGCCACAACCACCAGTACCGAAATCAGCACCAGCTCCGTAGCCAGCACCATTAAAGCCGCTACCATAACCGGCAGAACCATTAAAACCGCCAAAATTGCCGGAACCGAATCCTTCAGCAGACTGCTGGCTTCTGCCACGACCTCCGAAGAGATTTTCGAAGAAGCTGGAGAAACCTCCGCCTCCGCCAAACTGGCTGAAGTCGAAACCCTCGAATGGATTTCCACCTGCTCCACCATAGCTTCTGGAACCGCCTGCACCACCTGCTCCGCCGAAACCGCCGAATGCATCAGCATTCTTCCATTGTTCGCCATACTGGTCGTATTTAGCACGCTTATCTGGGTCAGAAATCACCTCATACGCCTCGTTCAGCGCCTGGAACTTAGCCTTCGCCTTCGGGTCGTTAGGGTGCAAATCTGGGTGAAACTGTTTTGCACGTTTACGATACGCAGCTCTCACATCCTTCTGCGGAATGTTCTTGTCTACGCCGAGAATCTTGTAATAATCAACAAATGCCATATTATAAAACCTCCTATTTTTTAGTTTTTAAAAAATATCCAACAAAAAGTATGCCTATTTAAGTTCTTTTTTGTACTTTTGCAGAGAAAATAAGAAACAGAGCTCAACTGATGGGCTTTCATTACTCAAAAGTAATACATTAATTTATATGAAACAATTATTTGCTGCGCTTCTTCTGGCGCTAACTTTCAATTCACAAGCGATGGCACAACAACGTACCGTAAAACTGAGAGTGATAGAGACAAGCGATGTGCACGGCTCTTTCTTCCCTTACGATTTCATCAACCGTAAGCCAAAAGCAGGAACCTTGGCGCGCGTTTCTTCCTACGTCAATAATTTGCGAAAAGACTACAAGGATAACCTCATCCTCTTGGAGAATGGCGATATTCTGCAGGGACAGCCTACCTGCTATTATTATAATTATGTAAACACAGAGGCTAGAAACGTGGCTGCCGATGTGGTAAACTACATGAAGTATGATGCGCAAGTGTTTGGCAATCATGATGTTGAAACGGGTCATCCAGTTTACGACAAATGGATAAAAGAACTCAATTGCCCAGTTCTAGGTTCCAACATCATCAGTACTTCTACAGGCGAGCCATACGTTAAGCCTTATCTCATCCTGAACCGCGAGGGCGTGAAGGTGGCAGTCTTGGGAATGATTACTCCTGCCATTCCAAACTGGCTCACGGAGAATCTCTGGAGCGGACTGAAATTTGAAAATATGGTAACAAACGCCCGCAAATGGGTGAAATATCTTCAGGAGAATGAGAAACCGGATGTCATCATCGGCCTCTTCCACAGCGGAAAAGACGGAGGCATTCAGACTGCCGAATATGATGAAGACGCCTCTATCAAGGTGGCAAAAGAAGTGCCGGGCTTCGACCTCGTTCTCTTCGGCCACGACCATACGCGCGACAACGAAACCGTAACCAATACTGATGGAAAGCAGGTGGTTTGCCTGGATCCTGCCAACAACGCCATTAGCGTGGCTGATGCTGAAATAACCCTCACCCTCAACAAGAAAAAGGTGAACGGAAAGAAGCAGCTGGTGGTAACTGACAAAAAGGTGACAGGCAAGATTGTGGATGTGACAGATTGTCCTATCGACGAGGATTTCATGAAGACTTTCGAACCTCAGATTGCGGAAGTAAAGAAATATGTGGGCAAGCAGATCGGCAACTTCAAGACTACCATCTACAGCCGCGACCAGTTCTTCGGCAGTTCTGCCTTCAACGATTTCATCCTCAACCTCCAGTTGCAGATGACAAAAGCCGACATTTCGTTTAACGCTCCTCTTCAGTTCAACGCGGTTCTGAAAGCCGGCCCAATCTGTGTGAGCGACATGTTCAATCTCTATAGATATGAGAACCAGCTCTACGTAATGCGCATGACGGGTGAAGAAATCAGAAAGCATCTGGAAATGAGTTACGACCTCTGGGTGAACACCATGAAGAGCCCGAACGACCATCTCCTGTTGCTCGATGAGAAGACCGTTGGCGACCAGCAACGCCTCGGCTTCAAGAATCTCTCGTTCAACTTTGATAGTGCTGCGGGAATCGATTACGAAGTTGACGTAACCAAGCCAGATGGCGAGAAGGTGAAAATTCTGCGCATGAGCAACGGCGAACCTTTCGATGAGAAGAAATGGTACAAGGTAGCCGTTAACAGCTATCGTGGAAATGGTGGCGGTGAACTCCTTACCAAGGGTGCCGGAATCCCGAAAGACAGTCTTGAAAGCCGAATTATCTATCGCAGCAAGCGCGACCAGCGTTACTATCTGATGGAAGAAATTGAAAAGATGGGAACGGTTGATGCAAAACCAAACAACAACTGGAAGTTTGTGCCGGAAGCATGGACCAAACCTGCTGCCCAGCGCGATTTCGAATTGCTGTTCGGTAAGAAGCAATAGCTCCTCGAAACGCTTCTGGAAAAGCATATTATAAAGATCAAAGTAAAAAAGCAAATAAGTTCAAAATAAAGAATGAAGTATTGGTTTATATTTTGCAAGACTGATCTCTTGCTCGAAAAGAAAGAAGACGGAACCTATACGATTCCTTGTTCAGAAGAGAGTCCAATCCCAACAAAGCCTTGGACTCACATTCTCAACATTACCCCGATGGAAGACGGAACAGAGGTGAAGACCTTCACCATTCCTGAGCCCGTTACCGGCAATCCGAAGTACGAAATGTGCGGTTTGCGCCCTAGTTTCTACAAACTCTCTCCTGCCCTTTACCAGAAAGCAGGAAAGTGTCAGGAGCTCAACTATTGGGACATGAATACCCAATTCTGCGGCGTTTGCGGAGCTCCGATGAAAATGGCAACCGACATCAGTAAGAAATGTACAGAATGCGGCAAACGGGTCTGGCCTTCGCTTGCCACAGCCATCATCGTTCTGATTAAGAAAGATGATCAGGTCTTGCTGGTACACGCTCGCAATTTCAAGGGAAATTTCGACAGTCTCGTGGCTGGTTTCGTAGAGACTGGCGAGAATCTGGAAGAGGCGGTTCATCGTGAAGTAATGGAAGAAACCGGTCTGACTATCAAGAACTTGAAATATTTCGGTTCCCAGCCTTGGCCTTATCCGAGCGGTCTGATGATTGGCTTCTCGGCAGAATATGTAGATGGAGAAATTCATCTTCAGAAAGAAGAGCTCTCTCGTGGTAAATGGTTCACGAAAGAGAATCTCCCTATTCTCCCAGAGAAACTTTCCATCGCCCGAAAACTCATCGACGCCTGGCTGGCGGACAAACTCTAATAATGAGGACAAACTCTAAAAGTGAGGATAAACTCTAAAAAATGATGAAAGAGAAACTTTGGAATGCAAACTACATCAAGGTGATGACTACCAACTTTCTGTTGTATTTCGCCTTCTATCTGCTCACACCTTTGCTCCCTCTCTATCTGAGCGAAAATTTTGGAGCCACGAAAGATGTGATTGGAATTGTGCTGAGCGGCTATACGGTTGCCGCCCTCATCATTCGTCCGTTCAGCGGATATGTGGTTGACAGCTTTTCGCGCAAGAAGGTTCTGATGGTCTGTCTCTCGGCCTTCGCCATCTTCTTTGCCGGCTATATTGCAGCCAGCACGATCCTGATGTTTGCCATTTGCAGAACCCTGCACGGAGGTCCGTTCGGAGCCGTAACGGTTGCCAACAGCACCTGCGCCATCGACGTTCTTCCGGCAAGTAGGAGAAATGAAGGAATCGGACTCTACGGACTGAGCAACAATTTTGCCATGGCAATTGCTCCATCCATCGGAATCTATCTCCATAATGCGGTAGACAGTTACATGATTCTCTTCTGGATAGCTTTCATCGTGGCGATTGCCTCAGTTGTGATTGCAGGAACCATCCGCCTCCCCGAAAAGGAAATCGTTAAGAACAAGGAGAAGCTTTCTCTCGACCGCTTCTTCCTGACGCGTGCCTGGCTCCTTGCCATCAACATCGCCATGTTCGGTTTCTGCTGGGGCGTTCTGAGCAATTATCTCGCAATCTACAGCAAGGAGGAACTCGGAATTACGGGCGGAACGGGCACTTATTTTGCCCTTCTTTCCATGGGTCTGTTCCTGTCAAGATTGCAGGGAAGAAAAGCCTTGAGCCAGGGCAAACTTACCCAGAATGCGGCCGAAGGAATGCTGCTTTCGCTTGTTGGTTTCATCATCTTTGTTGCCGTCAAGCACCCGGTAGCCTATTATCTTTCGGCTTGTCTCATCGGCCTGGGCAACGGTCATCTTTACCCAGCCTTCCTCAACATGTTTATTAATGTGGCTCGTCACAACCAGCGTGGAACGGCAAACAGCAGCATTCTTACAGGTTGGGATTTGGGCTTCGGAATCGGCTGTCTGCTAGGCGGAGTTGTGTCAGAACATTTCGGTTACAACGGAACATTCTGGATGGTTGCTATAGAAAATGCAGCTTCCGTTCTCCTCTTCTTCGCCGCTTCAAAACAATTCTTTGAGAAGAGACGTAGAGAATAGAAAACAGTTAATAAAGAGAAATATAAGATTATGAATAAAAAAAGAGCACTTCATCCGAGACAGAAGAAAATCTCAGGCGAAGTGCTCTTATTTTTATCTTACTTTTCTGTTTTTAGAAAGGAAGATCATCTGCGCTACCACCCTCTGCTGCAGGAGCTGCAGGCTGAACTGGAGGGAATGCTGCAGTTGCGCCATTAGCAGGAGCTGCTGGCTGAGCAGGAGCTACAGGAGCACCTACTGGAGGAAACGCACCTGGCTGCATTCCGCCCATAGCACCAGCAACGGCGTTAGGGTCAACACGCTGGATGTTCCAGGCACGGATGCTGTTGAACCAACGGCCCTGATACTCGTGAGCATCAATATCGAAAGAAACCAGGAGTTCCTCTCCACTCTGAATGTTGAACTGAGCCAGACGGTCTGCTCCGAAAACATCAAAGCACAATTTCTTTGGATACTGCTCGTGGGTTTCAATTACGAACGACTGAGCTTTCCACTCTCCTCTTGCGGAGACGCCGCTTCTTTCAGGCAAAACGGCAATAACCTTTCCTTGTAATTCCATATGATAATATTTAAAGTTTTTCCTTTGTTTAAAGGGTGTTTTTTTCTTTCTGACTGCGAAATTACTAAAAATAGTTCAAAAACTAGAACTTTTCTCCAATTATTTTTGCTTATCAGCGATATTTTTTGTATTTTTGTGCTCAATTAGGTGATATTGCCTAATTAAATTAAGGTGAAACAGAAAACAAAATAAAATTTAAATAAAATACTCATGAGATTTACAGTATCAAGTTCTGCATTGAGCAGCAAGCTCAACATGCTCGCAAAAGTGATTGGAAGCAAGAATTCGTTGCCAATCCTCGATTGTTTCCTTTTCCAAGTTGCTAACGGTGAAATGAGCATCACGGCTAGCGATAGTGATAATGTCATCAAGAGTACACTCGCTCTTACCGACCACGATGGAGAAGGTGAGTTTTGTGTGCCTAACCGCGTTATCCTCGATGCGTTGAAGGAACTGCCTGAGCAGCCTCTTCACTTCGATGTGGATACTGCCGGAGAAGCCGTTGCCATCAAGATTGTTTACCAGAACGGTCTTTACAACTTCACAGGTCAGAGCGCAGAGGAATATCCTCGCACACAGAGCATGAACGATGCTTGCACCACAGTTTCTTTGCCTACAGAAATGCTGATCAACAACATTTCACGCTCGCTCTTCGCTACAGCCAACGATGAGTTGCGCCCTGTCATGAACGGTATTTATTTCGACCTGACAGCAGATGCTCTCGCTATCGTAGCAAGCGATGGTCACAAGCTGGTTCGCAGCAAGAACTTCACTATCAAGAGCGAATCTCCTTCAGCATTCAACTTGCCTAAGAAGCCAGCTTCTCTGCTGAAGAACATTCTGAGCAAGGACGGCGACGACGCTATCATCAAGTTTGATGACCGAAGCGCAGAAATCCAGTTTACTGACGGCGTTATGAGATGCAGACTGATTGATGGCCGCTACCCTAACTACAACTCTGTCATTCCAAACAACCCTAACGAGGTTACAGTAGACCGCAGAGGCTTGCAGAGTGCTTTGCGCCGCGTATTGCCATTTGCAAGCGAGAGCAGCCAGCTCATCCGTTTCCACATCGAGTCAGGCCGTTTCGAGGTTTCTTCTGAGGATATTGACTTCTCAACATCTGCAAAGGAACAGTTGTCTTGCGAATACAACGGCTCTCCTATAAGCATCGGCTTCAAGGGAAGCAGTCTGATGGAAATCCTGAGCAATCTCACCAGCGACAACATCATCATCCAGCTGGCAGACCCAAGCCGTGCCGGAATCATCGTACCAGCAGAACAGCCTGAGAACGAAGATATTCTGATGCTCATCATGCCTATGCTCCTTAACGACTAAAGGAGCACGGGCTTTCTCTGAAACAACAAAAAGAAAAGTATTTCTACAAAAATGAAACTCAATTTAACAAAGCCTCTGATCGTGTTCGACCTGGAGACAACGGGTCTTGACATGATCAAGGATCGTATTATACAGATTTCTTACATCAAGGTAATGCCTGATGGAACTGAAGACCGCAAGAACCTCTATGTAAATCCTTGCAAGGAGATTCCTGCCGAAGTAGTTGCCCTTACAGGCATCAGCAACGAAGATGTAAAAGATGCGCCAACCTTCAAGCAGCTGGCTTCTACATTAGAGAAGGAATTTACAGGTTGCGATTTCGCAGGCTACAATTCCAACCACTTCGATGTACCGATGCTCGCAGAAGAATTCCTGCGTGCTGGAATCGACTTCGATTTCAACAAGTGCCGTCTCATCGATGCGCAGACCATCTTCATGAAGATGGAACGCCGTAACCTGGCTGCTGCCTACAAGTTTTATTGCGGCAGAAAGATGGAGGAAGATTTCGAAGCTCATCGTGCAGATCAGGATACAGAGGCTACTTACCGCGTGCTCATGGGCGAGCTCGACAAGTATGCTCCAGGCGTGCAGGACGAACCTGAGCGCGTGCTCAACAACAATATGGATGAACTTGCCGATTTCTCTAAGCAAAAGGATAATGTAGATTTCGCCGGACGCATCGTTTGGGAAGAGGTAAAAGACGCCCAGGGCAACGTTGTAAACGATGAGAACGGAAATCCTTTGAAGCACGAAGTATTCAACTTCGGCAAATACAAAGGATGGGATGTGGCTGAGATTCTGACCAAAGACCCGGGTTATTTTACATGGGTCTTGGGAAGCGATTTCACCAACAATACCAAGCAGGTACTTACCCGCATCCGCCTTCGTGAATTCAACAAGAGAATGGGAAAATAATTGTTACCGGGCTTTCGCAAGCAGTTGAAGAACAAACCTCTTGCGAAACTCGGATTTATTTCTTAACAGTTAGAAAAATTCATGTTAAAAGGAAAGAAAATCGTATTGGGTATTACGGGCTCTATTGCAGCCTACAAGTCTTGCCTCATCATACGAGGTCTCATCAAGCGCGGAGCTGAAGTGCAGGTGGTCATTACGCCTGCAGGAAAGGAGTTCATCACTCCCATCACCCTTTCGGCTCTTACGCATAAGCCTGTGGTAAGCGAATTCTTCTCGCAGCGCGATGGAACCTGGAATTCGCACGTAGACTTAGGTCTGTGGGCCGACGCCATGCTCATCGCTCCTTGCACAGCCTCCACCATGGGAAAGATGGCTCACGGAATTGCTGACAACATGCTCATCACAACCTATCTGTCGATGAAAGCGCCTGTTTTCATCGCTCCAGCCATGGACCTCGACATGTATAAGCATCCTTCTACCCAAGCCAACATGAAAACACTTCTGGGCTATGGAAATCACATCATAGAACCCGAAGTGGGATTCCTGGCAAGCGGACTGGAAGGAAAGGGACGCATGGAAGAACCTGACATTATCGTAGAATGCCTTGACAGATTCTTCGATGAACAGGCTCAGCAGAATGCGAAGACCGATGAAGCTGCATCAGAAAACTGCAAGGAAAAAGAAAGCGATAAGCTCGATTTGAAAGGCAAGAAGATCATGATTACAGCCGGACCAACTTACGAAAAGATTGACCCGGTACGTTTCATCGGCAATTATTCTTCCGGCAAAATGGGCTTTGCCCTTGCTGAAGAGTGCTGCCGTCGTGGTGCTGAGGTTACGCTGGTTGCAGGTCCGGTTTCGCTCAGCTGTTCCGAAGCCATTCATCGCATCGATGTAGAAAGTTGCGAGGAAATGTATCAGGCTGCCACTAAAGCTTTTGCCTCAACCGATGTAGCCATTCTCTGTGCTGCTGTTGCTGATTTCAAGCCAAGCGAGATTGCTGACAGGAAAATCAAGCGCGAGAAAGATGATCTGGAACTCCGCCTCGTCCCTACTCACGATATTGCTGCAGCCCTTGGCAAGATGAAACAAAAACATCAGAGAATTGTGGCTTTCGCCCTGGAAACCAACGATGAAGAGGCTAATGCACAGAAAAAACGCAAAAAGAAAAATGCCGATTTCATCGTGCTTAACTCTACTCGCAATCCGGGAACCACATTCCGTACGGATGACAACCAGATAACGATTATTTCTGAAGAGGGTAAGAAAGAATATGAGAAGAAACCGAAAACTGAAGTGGCTCGTGACATTATCAACGAGCTGGCTCATCTCTTGTAGCCCCATCACATCAGCCGCTCAGGAGTTACAGGCTAAGATTAACATCAACCATGCCCAGATTCAGGGCACGGAAAACCGGGTATTCGATAATCTGCAGCAAACTCTTGAGCAGTTTGTGAACGACAGGCAATGGACGAATCTTCAATTCAGGAAGAACGAGCGCATCGTGTGCAACTTCAATATCACGGTAAGCAAGTATGATAAAGACCAGAATATCTTTACCTGCAAGGCGCTCATCCAGGCCAACCGTCCCGTCTACAATTCAGCCTATACGTCCACCTTATATAATAATGTGGATGAAAACTTCACGTTCAAGTTTGCCGAGTTCGACCAGCTGGAGTTTGCCGAAGAGCGGATTGACAACCAGCTAACGGCTCTACTCGCCTACTATGCTTACCTCATCATCGGTTTAGATCTTGACAGTTTTGCGCCTAAAGGTGGTGAAGACATTCTGCAACGTTGCATGAACCTCACCAACAACGCCCAGAATCTGGATTTTCCGGGCTGGAAAGCGTTTAGTGACAACAGAAACCGGTTCGCCATTATTTCCGATTATCTCGACGGAGCCATGGAACCTTTCAGAATGCTGCAATACAACTATTACAGAAAAGGGCTCGATGAAATGGCGAATAATGTGGAACGAGGCAGAACTGAAATCACCAACACCCTGCTCCAGGATCTGAAGAAGGCACGTACAGACAGACCGCTCAGTCTGCTGCCACAAATCTGGACCGACTATAAGAAGGACGAGCTTGCTAACATCTATCAGAAACATGGCACTCAGAAAGAGAAAGAAAGCATTTATGAGCTGCTCTTCTCCATTAATCCTTCTCAAAACTCATATTGGGACAAAATCAAGGAATAAGGCTACATGCAGAATGATTCGAGGCAACTTCCCGGACGATAAAGCAAAGATTCTTCATAGGTAGGTTAAGTTCCTTTAAAACAATAAGATAAGAAATTATGCTCAAGCAATTATACATCAAGAATTTCACGTTGATTGACGAGTTGGACATTCCTCTTTATCCAGGATTCTCAGTCATCACGGGCGAGACGGGTGCCGGAAAGAGCATCATTCTCGGAGCCATCGGACTGCTCCTGGGCAACCGTGCAGACAGCAAGGCCATCAAGGCAGGAAGAGACCGATGCGTGATTGAAGCCCACTTCGACCTGTCAAAATACGGAATGCAGGATTTCTTCGATGCTAACGATATTGATTATGATGCAGAAGACACCATCATCCGCCGCGAACTGACTGCTGCCGGAAAGAGCCGTGCCTTCATCAACGACACGCCCGTCCCCCTGAGCAAGATGAGAGAACTGGGCGAACAGCTCGTCGATATTCATTCGCAGCACCAGAACCTCCTGCTGCAGAAGGAAGACTTCCAGCTCAGCGTGGTCGACATTATTGCCCACGATGAAAAGCAGAAGAAGGCTTATCTTGCCGAATACAAGAACTATAAAAAGGCTAAGCAACAGCTGGAAGACCTGAAAGCGGAAATCGCAAAGAACAGGGAGAACGAGGAATTCATGCGCTTCCAGTTTAAGGAACTGGATGACGCAAACCTGCAGGAAGGCGAACTTGAGCAACTGGAACAGGAAGCAGAAACCCTGAGCCATTCTGAAGACATCAAGACTGCTCTCTATGAAGCAGATAATGCGCTCTCGGGCGAAGACGGCAGTATTCTCGACAAACTGAAGAATGCAGCCCAGCAGATTGACAACATCAAGGAGGTTTATCCGGATGTGAAAGAGGTGGCTGAGCGAATGCAGAGCAGCTATATAGAACTCAAGGATATTGCCCAGGAAATAAGCGGAAGCGTTGACAATATAGAGTTCGACCCGAACCGGCTTGAAACCATCAATTCCCGACTTGACCACCTCTACTCGCTCCAGCAGAAATTCCATGTGGAAAATGTAGAGGAACTCATCGCCACTCGCGAGCGAATCAACGAACAGCTACAGCACATTGATAATGGAGATGAAGACATAGAAGAGCTGGAAAAACAAGTTGCCCTTCTGCTTGCCAAGGCTGAAAAGCTGGCTGGTGAACTGACTGCCATCCGAACAAAATCGGCTAGAAAGATAGAAGAAGAAATGAAGAAACGTCTCATTCCTCTGGGAATTCCAAACGTCCGCTTCGAAATTTCATTCTCCGCCAAGCCGCTCAGTTCTGATGGTGTTGACAAGGTAAATTTCCTGTTCAGCGCCAACAAGAGCACGCTTCTCCAGCCGGTGAGTCAGGTTGCTTCTGGTGGAGAAATCGCCCGCGTCATGCTTTCTCTGAAGGCCATGATCAGCGGCGCCGTAAAACTGCCAACCATCATCTTTGATGAAATCGACACGGGAGTAAGCGGTAAGATTGCTGAAAAGATGGCGGAAATCATGACAGAGATGGGCAACCTGAACCGTCAGGTTATTTCCATCACCCACCTGCCTCAGATTGCTTCCATGGGAACCCATCATTACAAGGTTCTGAAAGAAGAAACTGAAGAGGGAACTCTTTCTCACATGAAGGAACTCAACGAGCAGCAGCGCATAGAAGAAATCGCCCAGATGCTCAGCGGAAGCGACATTACGCCTGCTGCCCTGGCAAATGCTAAGGAGTTGCTCAATAAACACAAGCAACACAAAATAAGATTATGAAAAAAATAAATATGATCATGATGGGACTGATGCTCGGAGCATCGTCCCTCTATGCCCAGCCGGGTTCGGTCCAGAAACTGGCTAAGAGCGTTTTCACCTTGACTACTTTCAATCAGAAAGGCGACATTATCGCCTCTACCCAAGGTGTTTTTATCGACAACAAGGGAACGGCTATCAGCACCTTCAAGCCATTTGTCGGAGCTGTAAAGGCTAGCGTTGTTGACGCTTCCGGAAAATCGATTCCTGTTGAGGCCATCATGGGAGCCGACGAACTCTACGATGTGGCTAAATTCCGCATCAACGCCTCTACAGTTGCTGCCCCTATTGCAACCAAGGAATCGGCTGCTGGCGACAAGGTCTGGCTGGTTCCATATTCTATCAAGAAGCCGGCTTACCAGCAGGAGGACATCAGCAGCGTAGAGAAGTTCAAGACTACGTACAACTATTACATCTTCTCGAATAGTGCTCCCGAAAATGCAGTAGGTTGTCCGTTTGCCAACAAGAACGGTCAGGTCATCGGTCTGATGCACAGCAATGGTCAGGTTACGGCCCTCGACGCCAACTACGCCAAGCAGCTGAAGGTAACCGGTCTTTCGAGTCTTGATGCAGCACTTCGCGAAACCACCATCCGTACAGCTCTTCCTGATACAGAGAACGAAGCTATGACGATGATGACTCTGAAGAAAGGCCAGACTACAGCTGATGAGTATGCGAAATATAGCGATGAGTTTATCAGCAAATTCCCAACTTCAGCCTTCGGTTACAAGGAGAAAGCCGCTTATCTGACGGATAAGGCCGAATATGATGCAGCTGCCAAACTGATGGAAGAAGGCATTAAGAAATCGGCTGCCAAGGATGAGGCTCATTCCAACTATGCCGACCTGATTTATCAGAAGATTATTTACAAGGGCGATTCTGTTTATAAGGACTGGACGCTTGATAAGGCCATAGCTGAGGCTCAAAAGGCATATGAAATCAAGGCTCAGCCTATTTACCGCCATCAGGAAGCGCAGATTAATTTTGTAAAGGGTGAGTATCAGAAAGCTTACGATACTTTCATGGATTTGACCAATACTTCACTTCTCAGCGGCGAACTCTATTTTGAGGCTGCCCAGGCTAAGAAGAATCTCAAGGCTCCAGCCAAGGAGATTGAGGTTTTGCTCGATAGTGCGGTAAGCGTTGGAAGCAAGACCGGAATGGTTGCGAATTATTATCTGGCACGTGGAGAATTTCTGAAGGAGCAGGGTGAATTCCGCCGCGCTATTCAGGATTATAATATGTACGATTCCATTGCCCGTCCTGTTTCGCCAACCTTCTTCTACACCCGTTACCAATGCGAAACCAAGTTACGCATGTGGCAGCCAGCCCTGCTTGATATTGCCCGCACCTGTTACCTGGCTCCTAAAGAGCCTACTTATTTTGCAGAATGGGCAAGTCTCGACTTGCGTGTAAAGCGTTATGATGAAGGAATCAGCGCAGCCACCCATTGCATAGAGTTGGCTCCTGAATATGCTGACGGCTACCTTCTCTTAGGACTGCTCCAGAAGGAGAAAGGAAATAAGGAAGAGGCCATCAAGAACCTGAAGAAAGCCCAGGAACTCGGCGATTCCCGCGCTGGAGAATATCTCAAGAAAGTGAAGTAATTATTTTAGTAATAAGTAAGAAAGTCCGTAGGCATTTTAACAGAACGCCTACGGACTTTCTTTTACATTTTAGTCATGTGGTACCCCAGCATTTTAAGCTCTACGGCTATTCCCATGAGGAACATCTGGTGAAGGGCGGCAACGAAACCACGGAAGGCTTCCTCGCTTCCAGGCTGCAGATTCAGATGAATCAGCTTGCTGTAAGAGCGCGAAGCACATTCTGCCACTACATTCGTAACAGCCTTATGCGCTTCCTCATTCAGCAGCAGAACCTTTTCGCAGATGTAATCATCCATGTGGTCGAAATCTATTCTGTCACGAAGATATTCATAATGATTCTCTACCTTGCTGTAGAGTTCCCAATCCTCATCCCAATACTTGGCAAGCGCCATTCCTACATACATGATCCAACCCAATGAAACCGTAGGATATTTGGCAAACTCGCGAATCGCATCAGGCAGATAACTCTCGCCTACTTTCTGCCACAGCTCTTCCAAATCCGGAGCTTCCGGCAAATGAGCGTCTACCTTATCAATACCCAGCAGATATTGATAAAGATCTTCCTTGAAGACAGCTTCAAAATTCTTTTTCTCTTCCATCTATCTTTTCTTTTTCTAATATTTTTTTACTGAACTCTGCAAACCCTGATTCCTATTTGCACCGGATGTTTATGCATGTAAGTATAAAGTGTCATCGGTTCATCAATCACCTTCTTGTGAATGCTGCTGGCGTTGAGCAGATGCAATCCGTCTTTGTGCCAGGAGGCAATACCGATGTGGGTTGTGTCGAGACCCTTTTTGTTGGTAATGATGGCGATAATGTCACCATCATGAATAGCGTTGCGGAAAACTGCCGTGTTGGCAATCTTGCCCTTCGGAACATAACGGTAACGCTTGCCGTTCACACTCTGTTCCAGTTTTCTGATTCCCGATTTCCATTCCGGATGAGCCTTAAGCATCTTATAGCTCGAAACATGCGTGCTCATCCAGTTGATGTTCACGGTCTGAACGGCCGAGAAAGGAGGATTGGGCGCAATATTCTTCACGATTCCCTCGCGCTCGTTTGCATCCATCCAAATCGTGAAATAATGCTGGCGCTTCACATAGGAAACCTCTCCGCCCACATAACGCACATTCCGGAGATGTTCACAGAAAGCCGAGAAAGAAGTCTCATTCTTCTTGGCGCATAGGGTGAGCGCCGTTACCATCTCTACGTATGTGGTGCAGTCCAGCTCACGGGTGTTCACGATGAGCACCTCTTCCTTCGTTCGGTCCAGCGTGCCGCCCACATAAGGAACGCCCGCCATCTGCTTGCCGAACCAGAGCATCCAACTGGCTGGTTTCTTCTTCATCGCCCTTGCCTGCTGCAGCAGTCCTACAATCCGCAGACTGTCCTGCCGCTGATAAACCACATTCACCCTGGCTTCTCCCGGAACAGCCAGCACGCAAGCCAGCACGACAGCTGCCATTTTCGTAAATATTTTCATCTCTTCTCTTTTTATATGTTAATGATGACGTTTCCTGCCGAAGTTCACACCCACATAAATATTGAGTGAGCCAAACGAATTGTTGGTAGAAAACTGTTTTTTCTTATAGTTGTAGGAATGGATGATGGTGCTGGCGCCCGCGTACCAATGCGTGTTGTTCCACACAATACCGAAGCGACCTATTCCATCCAGGTTCACATTCTTGAAACTGAAGTTGGTAATGTCCAGATGTTCCCTTTCATTATCCGATTTCGAGCTGTTGTAAGCCACACCTATCGAGAGCGAAGCGTTGAAGAGCCAGTTCTTGGCGAAAACCCAGTTGTAAGCATAGCCGCAGGTTACGTTCACATCGCTGTATTTCACCTTGCTGAACATTAGCGAACTGTCTATCTTGGCTTCCGGAGTTCCCCCGTTTGTCAGATTTTTATTCAGCTTTTCATCTACAAGATTGGTCAGTTTATCCCAGTTCACCTCCAGTTCATGCTCCGTGTAACCGATTCCCAGAAGCATGGAACCGGCACTTCTCCGCTGCACCGTACTCTGCGAATAGGCGGCAGGATAAGAGAAGCGGCGATGGTTGAAGATGTAATAAAGATTGAATCCCTTGATGCTCGATTTGAAACCGTCGAAAGGAGCCTTGCGGATAGGGGCACAATCGATGTGCTCACCCAGATTCATCCGCTGAACATGATAGTCATTTCCCGTCTGTCGCCAGAACAGGTCTATTCCCAGCAGACTGCTGTAGAGGCTCAGGTCAAACTCCTTTTTATTAGTGTGGTTATTCCTGAAATTAATGTGCTTCAGGTCGAACGTATAACCCAGAAACACCCATCGCCAGCCCAGATAAGGCCCCAGGCGGTAAGAAGGATCAGGCGAGAAGGAAATGCTCTGTCCTTCGCTGTTTCTGAGCGTATATTCCTCGTAGGTATTGGTGTTCTGCAGCATCACCGTATAATTGTAATGCTGGTCTTCTATATAAGCCGAATCCGTACTGTTGAATTCTCTGAAGAACCGGGTGAACACATCTCCCACCTGATGGAAGAAGGTTTTGCGATGGCGCTCTTTCACGAGGCTGTCCTGGGAATTGGACATGAACATCGTCTTGTTGAAGAGCATTCCCAGCATGGTAGAATCCACGGACTCCCCTGCCCTTGCCGAAGTGCAGACAAGGGAACAGATAAATCCTACTATACAGAAACATCTCTTCATAACTTACGCACTAATCCTGATGATGATTTTGTAAAAAATCAGTTCTTCCACAATACTCGGTCCAGCACCCAGTTGACAGCCGTAGCCGAAACGCTGGTGCAGTCGCATTTTCCTATTCCCTGCAGATGCTGAATCACACTCTTGATGAGCGGCAGCTGCACATAAGGCGGATTCGGAACCGTAATCAAGTTCTTTCCTTCGCTCGTAATCACTTCTATCGGCTGGTAAGTGAACACCGAGAATGAGAGCGAACCTTTCTCGCCAATCACCTCGATGCAGTCTTCCTTCGCACTCTCATGTCCCACGAAGCACCAGCTTCCGCTGCCCGGAATTCCACTCTCAAAGAAGAAGCACGCCGAGAGCGTATCTTCAGCCTGATAAAGATGCGCTCTGTTGGCAGGATAGCCGTGCGCACGGGTAATCACACCAAACAGATTCTGGAGCAAATCTATCTGATGAGGAGCCAGGTCGTAGAAATAGCCGCCGCCCGCAATATCCGGCTGCAGTCGCCAAGGCATTTCCTTGCCGCTCTGAAAGTCGAGATCGCGCGGAGGAACCGAGAAGCGCACCTGAACATTCACCACGTTACCGATGGTTCCGCTCTCGATAATCTCCTTTACCTTCTGGAAGTAAGGAAGATAACGGCGATAGTAAGCTACGAAGCAGGGAACACCCGTCTGCTCGCTGATGCGGTTGATGCGGATGCAGTCGTTGTAGCTCGCTGCCAGCGGTTTCTCTATATAGCAGGGTTTGCCCGCATGCATCGCCATGATGGCGAAGGTGGCATGAGAAGAAGGTGGCGTAGCGATGTAAACAGCATTCACATCGGGGTCTTCTATCAATTCCGATGCATCCGTGTACCATTTGCGCACATGATGGCGCTCAGCATAGCTGCGTGCCTTGTTCTCGCTTCGGCTCATCACAGCCACCACCTGCGAACCCTCCACTTCGTTGAAAGCCGGTCCGCTTTTCTTTTCGGTTACTTCTCCGCAGCCGATAAATCCCCAATTAATCTGTTTCATTCTCTGTTGGTTTATTCTCTCCCGAAAGATTATTCTCCGGCGAGCGATTTGTTGATTTCGTCAATATAGTCGAGCACCTCGTCGCGTCCCATCTTCTTTTCACTACTGGTAATGAAATAAGGTGGAAGTGCTTCCCAGCGGTCTTCCAGCGCATGCATCCATTTCTCCGCATTCATGCGAGCCTTGACCGGACCCAACTTGTCGGCCTTGGTAAAAACGATGCAGAAAGGAACGCCGCTCTCGCCCAGCCAGTCTACAAACTCGCGGTCTATCTTCAGCTGGTCGTGGCGCACGTCGATGAGCACAAAGACATTAGCCAACTGCTGGCGCTGCAGAATATAACTGCTTATCATTTGTTCCAGCTGCTTCTGTACGGTCTTCGAACGCTTGGCGAAACCATAGCCAGGAAGGTCAACCAGATACCATTCGTTGTTGATGATGAAGTGGTTGATAAGCAGCGTCTTACCCGGTGTGGCTGAAGTCTTAGCCAAACCCTTGTGGTTGCAGAGCATATTGATGAGGCTCGATTTTCCCACATTACTTCTGCCAATGAAAGCATATTCAGCCTTCGTATCTTTCGGACACATGCTCACTCGTGGAGCCGATATTGTAAATTCTGATTTCTTAATTTCCATTCTTTCTATTTTTCTTTTATAAATATTTATTATTAACGGCCGCACATCAACTAATCATAAAGTTCAATGTTCAACGCTCAAAGTTCAAAGTCTAGAGCATTTCAGCCAGTTCCAGCCATCTCATTTCCTTCTCATCAAGTTCATCCTTGATTTCAGGCAGGCGCTTGCTTTTCTCTGTCAGTTCCTCAACCGATAGATTTCCGCTGCAGAGTTCCTCTTCCAGCTTCTTCTGTTCCTCGGTCAGCGCATCTATTTCCTGGGTCAGCTGCTCATATTCGCGCTTCTCCTTGTAGCTCATCTTGCGCTTGTTCTCAAAATTGGCGTCGCGCTTGGCCGTGCCAGCTCCGTCGTTTTCTGCCGTTGCATTTCCGCTCTTTGCCGGTTTCGCCTGTTCCGCCTCGTCCTTCGCCTGCATCCGGCTCCATTCCCTGTACTGCGTATAGTTGCCTGGGAAATCCTGTATTTCGCCTTCGCCCTTGAAAACCAGCAGATGGTCTACTACCTTGTCCATGAAATAGCGGTCGTGGCTCACCACGATGACGCAACCCGCAAAATCCTGAAGATATTCTTCTAGTACCTGCAGCGTCTGGATGTCGAGGTCGTTGGTCGGCTCGTCCAGCACCAGGAAGTTCGGATTCCTCATCAGCACCGTACAGAGGTAAAGCTTGCGCTTCTCGCCGCCGCTCAGCTTGTAAACGTAGTTGTGCTGCTCCTCGGGCGTAAAGAGGAAGAACTGCAGAAACTGCGAAGCCGTCATGTGCTTGCCGCCGCCCAGATCTATATAATCAGCAATCTCCGTAATCACGTCAATCACCTTCTGGTCTTCACGGAATTTCAGTCCCTCCTGCGAGAAATAGCCGAAGCGAACCGTCTCGCCGATGTCAAACTTGCCGCTGTCGGGCTGAACCTCGCCCAGCAGCATCTTGATGAAGGTCGATTTTCCCGTTCCGTTATTACCCACAATACCCATCTTCTCGAAGCGGGCAAAGTTGTAGTAGAAGTTGTCGAGAATCACCTTTTTCTGCCCCCTGTCGTCGAAAGCCTTGCTCACATACTGGCATTCAAAAATCTTCGAACCTATATAAACGGTAGAAGCCTTCAACCTTACCTGCCTGTCTTCTATGCGCTGCTTCGCTACCTTCTCCAGCTCGTAGAAAGCATCTTCGCGGTATTTCGCCTTGTGTCCGCGCGCCTGAGGCTGGCGGCGCATCCAGTCGAGTTCCCTGCGGTAGAGATTCTTCGAGTGCTGAATTTCGGCTCTCAGATTGTCCATTCTCTCCTGCCTCTTCTCCAGATAATAGGCATAATTGCCGCGGTAGGTGTAGATGGTGCGGTCGTCGAGTTCCAGAATCGTATTGCACACCTTGTCCAGGAAGAATCGGTCGTGCGTAACCATGAAGATGGTCTTGTTGCCGCGGTTCAGATAACCCTCCAGCCACTCTATCATCTCCAGGTCCAGATGGTTGGTCGGCTCGTCCAGCATCAGGAAGTCGGGTTCCGTAATCAGCACATTCGCCAGCGCCACTCGCTTCTGCTGTCCGCCGCTGAGCTGTCCCATCGGCTGTTCCAGGTTGGTAATGTGCAGCTGGGTGAGAATCTGTTTCGCCTTCAGCACCTTCTCCGGATCATCCTCATGATTGAAGCACGCCTGCAGCACACTTTCCTCCGGATCAAACTGCGGCGATTGCTCCAGATAGCCCACCTTCAAGTCGCGTCGGTAGATGATGTCTCCGCTCTCGTGTCCCTCTTTATCCATCAGCACCGACATGAGCGTAGACTTTCCCGTGCCGTTTCTCGCCACGAGTCCCACTTTCTGTCCTTCAGCGATAGAGAAGGAAATATTATCAAAAAGAACCTGTGCACCAAAGCGTTTGGTGAGGTTTTGAACGTCTAAATAGGGTATTTGACTAGCCATTTTTATTTTTTTTGTGCAAAGATAGGCAAAATATTTGGCAGAAACAAATTTTTTAATTATCTTTGCACACGAATTTATCAATCAATACCGTGTTTCCATTCAGAAACGCGACATTTCAGAAAAAATCATTAATATACAATATATAATATATGTATAGCAAAGAAGAATTACAAGCAAAGAGTGTCGTTCAGTTGAAGGACATTGCCAAGGAACTGGGGGTCAAGGTAAAGAAGAGCGATAACAAGGAAACTATCGTCAATGCCATTCTCGACGCCCAGACAGAACAGCTAGCTCCTGAAGCAGCCCCTAAGCGCAAGCGCACCCGCATTGCAACCAAGAAAGAAGACCGTGTTTATTCCGTACACGGTAATGAAGGAGAGAATTTCGACGTGCAGAAGAACCAAGTATTGGGTCCTAACGGCGGCGAGACTGCTCCTCAGGCTATGAACGAAACTGCCCCAGCCCCAGCGGTTGAGGAAGAAATCCAGTTCAGCCCGGCAGAGCAGAGTTTACAATCATCTGCCCAGAAGCAGACTCTAAACCAATCAGGCGAAGACATCGAGGCTCAGGTACTTGCCAACTTCCCGAAACACCGCGGCAGAAGAAGCAAGGCAGAACTCGAAGCCATTGCAGAAGCCAGAGCAGCTGCCATCAGAAAGCATCAGGCGGTAAAAGCCGAGATAGAAGCGCAGATGGCGAAAGATGCACAGGAGACGGCTAACCAGCAGGCTGCTACTGAGGCAGAACAGCAGGAAGAGGCAACAGCCGATAACCAGCAGACTGCTCCTGAGCAAGTTGCCGTTCCGGAAGAGCAGTTCTCTGCCGGAAACGCTGAGAGCGCTAACATCAGCGGCGATTTGCAGGCGATGCTCCAGGCTAAGATGAATGCACAGAACGCAGCAGCTCCGGTTCCAGTTGAGGAGGCAAAGGAAAAAGCTACTGAAAAAACTGCAACCGATAAGAAACAGGAGTCAGCTCCTATCCACTATACTGAAGGTATGAAGGTAGAACTAGATGCAGACGGAACCTGGAAGGGTGATCCGGGCGATGGAACCGATTTCATCCTGGTAGTCGACATTCCTATCGAAGACCAGGCTGCCATTCCTACTGTCGACATCTTCGACCGTCCTACCACTCCGCAGACTTCTCACCAGTACACACCTGCTGCCAAGAACAAGCAGGAAGCACCAGCCTACGATTTCAGCAATCTCGTGAAATCCAACGGTGTGCTCGAAGTGATTTCAGATGGCTACGGATTCCTGCGCAGCAGCGATTACAATTACCTTTCTTCACCGGACGATGTTTATGTAGCATCCAGCTTCGTCAAGAAGTTCGGTCTGAAGACTGGCGATGTCATCGAGTGCAAGGTGCGTCCGCCTCACGAGGGCGAGAAATACTTCCCGCTCACCAGCATCATCAAGATCAATGGCCGTGACCCGTCAGAGGTTCGTGACCGTGTTCCTTTCGAGCACCTCACCCCACTCTTCCCTGATGAGAAGTTCAATCTCTGTGGCGACCGCCGCACCACCAATCTCAGCACCCGCATCGTAGACCTCTTCTCGCCAATCGGTAAGGGTCAGCGTGCGCTCATCGTGGCTCAGCCTAAGACCGGTAAGACCATCCTCATGAAGGATATTGCCAACGCCATCGCAGCCAACCATCCTGAGGCTTACCTCATGATGCTGCTCATCGACGAGCGTCCTGAGGAGGTTACCGACATGGCCCGCACCGTGAATGCAGAGGTTATCGCCTCTACCTTCGATGAGCCAGCAGAGCGCCATGTCAAGATTGCCGGAATCGTGCTCGAGAAGGCTAAGAGAATGGTAGAATGCGGACACGATGTTGTCATCTTCCTCGATTCTATCACCCGTCTCGCCCGTGCCTATAACACCACAGCTCCTGCATCTGGTAAGGTGCTCACCGGTGGTGTGGATGCAAACGCCCTCCAGAAGCCTAAGCGTTTCTTCGGTGCTGCGCGTAACATCGAAGGCGGCGGTTCGCTCACCATCATCGCTACTGCCCTCATCGATACAGGTAGTAAGATGGATGAAGTCATCTTCGAGGAGTTCAAGGGAACTGGTAACATGGAGTTGCAGCTCGACCGCTCACTTAGCAACAAGCGCATCTTCCCTGCTGTCAACCTCATTTCTTCGTCTACCCGTCGCGACGATCTGCTGCAGGACAAGACAACGCTCGACCGCATGTGGATTCTGCGCAAGTATCTGTCCGACATGAATTCTATCGAGGCGATGAGCACCATCCACAAGAATATGCAGCATACTCGCAACAACGACGAGTTCCTGCTCTCTATGAATTCATAACCCCTCATCCGGGTTTACCCATATCTGAATATCCGGCAAAAGGCTCCGTTCATTAGCAGTCTTTACTAGATATAAAAGAAGAGAGATTTGAAAGAGAAGGGCAAGTTCCATTTTCGGGATTTGCCCTTCGTGTTTTTTTACTGTTTAAAATCATTAAAAAAATATCGCATTTCATTTTTTATTCGTATCTTTGCTTATCTTAAACACAGAGGGGCGCAAAGCCCTAATATAAATAATGTATAACTTAAAATCAAAAGAACCATGAGCAAATATTTTGCAGAATCAGAATTGATTATCAATGAAGACGGAAGCTGCTTCCACCTTCATCTTCGCCCGGAACAAGTGGCTGATAAAGTAATCCTCGTTGGCGACCCAGGTCGCGTAGCCCTCGTAGCCTCCCATTTCGATGAGAAGGAATGCGAAGTTTCAAGTCGGGAATTCCACGCCATCACCGGCACATATAAAGGCAAGCGAATCACTGTGCAGAGCACCGGAATAGGATGCGATAATATCGATATCGTAGTCAACGAGCTCGATGCGCTGAAGAATATCGATTTCAAAACCCGCACCGAGAAACCCGAGCACACCACGCTCACCCTCGTGCGCATCGGAACCTGCGGCGGCCTGCAGCTCAACTGCCCTGCCGGAACCTTCGTAGCCTCGCAGAAGAGCATCGGTTTCGACGGACTCATCAACTTCTATGCCCGTCGCAACGAAATCTGCGACCTCGAAACAGAGGCAGAATTCAAGCGCCAGGTAAAATGGAACGACCAGATTGGCAACCCATACTGTGTAGACAACAATCCGGAACTGCTCAACCAGATAGCCGGCGATGATATGGTACGCGGAATCACCATAGCCTGTGGCGGTTTCTACGGACCTCAGGGCCGCGAACTCCGTGCCCCACTTGCCGACCCGGAACTTAATCAGAAGATTGAAGCATTCGAGTATAACGGTCTGCGCGTCAACAACTTCGAGATGGAGAGTTCAGCCCTCGCCGGTCTTTCCCTTCTCCTCGGTCATAAGGCATTAACCTGCTGCATGGTCATCGCCAACCGCCGTGCCCTCAGCGCCAACACCGGCTACAAGAGCACCATCGACAATCTCATCAAGGTTGTATTAGATAGAATTTAAACAATAAAAAAATGAATCAAGAAGAATGTATCTGCGCCCTGGCAACCCCAGCCGGCGGTGCTATCGGAATTATCCGACTCAGTGGCTCCGACGCCATTACCCTCACCGACAAAGTCTTCCAGTCTGCCAGCGGCAAATCCCTGGAAGAAGCCAAGCCCTACACTCTGCATTATGGCGAAATCAAGGATAAGGATGGCAACACCATCGATGATGTACTGGTGAGCGTGTTCCGTGCACCCCACAGTTATACAGGCGAGAACTCCACCGAGATTTCCTGTCATGGCAGCCGATACATTCTTCAGCAGGTTCTCCATCGCTTTACAGAGGTAGGATGTCGCCAGGCAGAACCGGGCGAATACACCCGTCGTGCATATCTCAACGGCAAGATGGACCTCTCTCAGGCAGAAGCCGTAGCTGATCTCATCGCCTCTACCAACAAGGCAACCCACAAGATGGCACTCAGCCAACTGAAGGGTCATTTCAGCAACGAGCTCTCCCTCCTTCGCGAAAAATTATTAAAGATGACTTCGCTCCTGGAGTTGGAGCTCGACTTCAGCGACCACGAAGAACTGGAGTTTGCCGACCGCAGCGAACTCCAGGCACTAGCCGAAGAAATCAATCACAAGATTACCACCCTCGCCCACTCCTTCGAAACCGGCAATGCCCTGAAGCAGGGAGTAGCCGTAGCCATCGTAGGCAAGACGAATGTGGGCAAGAGCACCCTGCTCAACCGTCTGCTCCACGAGGAGAAGGCAATCGTGAGCGACATTCACGGAACCACCCGAGATGTAATCGAAGACACCACCCTCATCGACGGAATCACCTTCCGCTTTATTGACACAGCCGGAATCCGCAAGACGGATGATGTGGTAGAAAACATCGGAATAGAGCGCACCTTCCAGAAGATGGAAGAGGCGAAGATAGTAATCTGGCTGTTGGATGATCAGCCGTCAGCCTCAGAAATCGAAGAGATGAAGCTGAAGAACCAGGGCAAGAAGCTGCTGGTGGTATTTAATAAGATGGATAAACTGGAGGATGATAAACTTGCGTTCGATAAGTTCACCCATTCCTTCGGTTCAGATTCCAGTGAATCAGAAGCCCCACTCTTCATCAGTGCCCGCACAGGCGAGAATGTTTCATCCCTGGAGCAGGCATTAGTAAAAGCCGCTGATATTCCTGAGATTACCGAGAACGACGTCATCATAACGAGTGCCCGCCACTACGAGGCCCTACTCCGTGCCCATGATTCCCTCTCCCGAGTATTGGAGTCGATGGAAATGGGCATGAGCGGCGACATCGTCGCCGAAGACCTGAAAATGGTGTTGGAAGAACTGGGTGAAATCACTGGCGGACAGATCAGTAGCCAGGAAACGCTAAACAATATCTTCAAGCACTTTTGCATCGGAAAATAAGTCGTGATAAACAACGATTAATATCGACAACAAATGATAGTTAAGGTGCTCAAAATGAGCACTTTTCTTTTTAGCCTTACTATTGGTTATAATCAATGGTAAGGCTTTTTTAGCACCTTTTTGTACCGCTCTTGTACCTCCACTTTTCAAAAGTAATAATATGAGACACCATTTTTGGCAAATGAGTGCAAGATTGCCGAGGGTTTTGGACAATGATGGACGATGATATAAGACTATTGAAAGAAAACGGAGTAATGACAGACGACTTTTTCTACAATAAATTAAGTAAAAAAGTATAAAAAGCGTACAAATGACAGCAAGCAAAGAAAGAATTCTAAAAATTTGCGAGTATTGTGGGAAGAGCTTCTATGCATCAAAATCTACAACTCGTTATTGCTCCAAGCAATGCAACAGTTATGCCTATAAGGCAGCAAGACGTGAGGAGAAAGTAAAGATGGCTGAGACAATGAGCCACCGAAAAGCTTCCGAGAAATCCATGTCTGAAATCCTCGTGAAAGAATACCTCACAATTCAAGAGGTAGCTATACTTTTAGGACTAAGCAGACAGACCATATATAATATGGTGTATAGTGGTAAGTTGCGAGCATCCAAGATTACTTCTCGTTTATCTTTAATCAGAAAGCGAGATATAGATTATCTTGTTGATAGTTTGCCATACACCACAGAAAAAAGTGTTTCAAAAGACGCATCTCCTGCAAAGCAAGAGCTACCTGTTCCAGAATATTACTCTGCCAAGGAAATTGCAGAAGTCCACAACACTTACGAGACCGCCATCTATGAGATTGTCAAGAAAGTCAAGATTTCAAGAATATCCATACAAGGAAGAGTATATTGGAACAAGAAAGAGGTGGATGATTATTTTGCACACCTGTCTCCAGATCCAACCATCAGTGAATGGATGACTGTTATGGACATTCAACAGAAATATTGTATGACGAAAACAGCCGTATATAGTTTCGTTAGTCACAATGCTATTCCAAGAAAAATGGAAGGTAACAATGTTCTATATTCCAAGCGTCATGTACAATTGGCAAAAGGTGAATCCGTAGAAGAGCAACTTTATTATACAATACCGGAAGCCATGAAGTTGTATGGTTTAAGTCAGGACCAGATTTATAAGCGTATCAAGAAATACGCTATTGAAAAGGTGAAGATTGGCAAGTATATCAAGATTTCCAAGCGAGATTTAGAGAAAGCTATCGGCAAGCCTAAGGTTATTTAGCGGTTATCAAAAGGTTAAGTTGTACCCCATTACATAACTCTATTATTTTGCAATCGATTTCAAAGATCTCTTAATACGGGATCATATATGAAACATAAGTATCACATTATAAAAAGTAAACATCATGGTAAATACATGTACAAGAGTTTCTCTTCGCCAAAGAGCGATTAAAAACGACCGTATTTCTCTTTATTTGGATTTCTATCCACCAGTACGCAACCCTGAGACTATGCAAATGAGTCGCAGGGAATATTTAGGTATCTATATCTATGCTCATCCAAAGAATGAGATGGAACGTGAGTTTAATACAGATATGCTCAACAAAGCAGAGGCCATCCGTTGTATCAGAACCCAATCACTCATCAATGAAGAATTTGGGTTTTTGGACAAAACACGACAGAAAGCAGATTTTTTGGCATACTTTGAGAAGATGACACATAAGAAAGATGATAAGTGGACATGTGTCTACAAGCATTTCTTCAAATTTGTTCAAGGTCATTGTACATTTGGAGATGTGACAGTGGAACTTTGCAAAAAGTTCAGAGAGTATCTTCTGAATGCAAAACAGTTGAATCGAACAAAACAAAAGGTATCTCTCAACTCTGCAGCAGGTTACTACTCTACTTTCCGTGGTCTCTTAAAAATCGCCTATCGTGACAAGTGGCTTCGTGAGAACATCAATGACTATCTGGACAAAATTGAGCCACAAGATGTAAAGAAGGAGTTTCTTACCCTCGATGAAGTAAAGCAGTTGGCAGCGACTCCTTGCGATATACCTGTACTGAAGTCTGCCTCCCTCTTTGCTTGCCTCACAGGATTGCGAATCAGCGACATCTTAAAATTGTGTTGGGAAGACTTCGAGATAGCTCCCGACCAAGGCTATTGCTTGCGTATTCGTACCCAGAAGACTCAGACCGAGGCAACCTTGCCTATCAGCAACGAGGCATACGAACTATGTGGTGAACCAAGCACGGGTATCGTGTTCAAGGGATTGAAGCGCAGCATGATTAACCATCCCCTTAAAGCATGGTTGAAGAAGGCTGGAATCACCAAGCCATTTTCATTCCATTGCTTCCGGCACTCGTATGCAACAATCCAAATCGCCTTAGGCACAGACATTTACACGGTTTCGAAGATGCTTACCCATAAGAATGTAAGCACAACACAGATATATGCCGACCTCGTGAACGCAAAGAAAAGAGAGACAGCAAATAAGATTTCTCTTAAATAAATCCATTGCATTCATTTCATGGTGCCCGATATTGAAAAAATGTTCAATATCGGGCTTTTTAGTTAAAGGCTCCTAAATGTTTTACGTGAGTCACGCGTGACTCACGTGTCAGTTTCTGCAGTTTTTCCTATTTTTGCACCACAAATGATTAATAATACGCAATATGAAACAGTTTAAAAAAGAATTTTTGACACAGCATTTATTGGTTTTGTGTGCAATGTCTATCATTGGTGCACTTGTTCGCAACGAAGCTATGCAATATGGTGTAGACACCTTTAGCTGCAACTTGACGTTCGTTATCTCAACCACCATACTGATGGTTGTTTATCTCCATGCATTAGATAGTATCGTACGATTACTTGCCCCATGGTTTAAGCATATCCTTTGTAATATAGTAAACAATACAGAAAGAAAGCGTCTGTCTTCTATTGTCATCAATGAAACAAATACATATGATGAGGGAGAAGAGCTAAATCTGGAAGATGTAACTTTCGTCTATGCAGATGAAGCCTCTTCTTGTATTACAAGCTATGAACAGTTGAGACAGGAAGCATTGGAAGACAAAGCCAAAAAGGAAAAGGTCTTGTTAAACTCAGCTATCGATTATACCAGAAGAACTTTTGCTGCCTACATGAAAGAGGAGCATTTGAACCAACTTTGTGACAACATCGCTATTTTCCAGTGTTGTGCCTCTACACACATGAGACATCATTCATTGATTGTTGACAAGGCTATTCGTACTATTGACTTAATGCATTATGCTTGGAATATAGGAAACCTTTTCAAGAAGAAAGGCATTGATACAGCAACCTTTATAAAACAAGTTTTTGCTGATGCGCTGGTTGATGTGGAAATATCCACTATTATAAGGAAGTTAAGAATGGAAGGTACCTGCATCATTGAATTACTACCAAGCTTAGATGTTCAAGGCGGAATCAAGACAAATTATTGTTGCTGATAAGCATTGAGCGGTTATTCAGAGTTTATATCTCAGTGATATTTATCCCCATTACATAACTCATTTACTTTGTACCCGAATAATAAAAAATGAACAGATATGATAAATGAAAGTATCACCTTTGATAAGTTACCACAAGCGGTATCTTATTTAACAGAACAAGTTATCGAGTTGAAGCAAATGGTATCAGCACTTCAACCTACATCATCAGCAAATAACCATATATTGGTTGAGATTGATGAGGCTGCTATTATTATAATGAAGTCGAAGCCAACCATTTATCGATTGGTTAACCAAGGCATTCTGCCATCCTATAAAAAAGGTAAGAAGCTATACTTCTATAAGGATGAGCTGCTTGCATGGATTGAGAATGGTCGAAAAGCTACCAAGGAGCAGAACTATTCTGAAATGCTAAAAGCCATGCAAGGTGGAATGAAGCGCAAACCCAAGTCAATGTATAATTTTTAACTCTATGCCAAATGACAGCTTTAAATAACAATAAGGAAACTTCCATCAATCCAATGATTATCATGGATAAGGCTATTGATATGGGTACTCGCCTATCAGGAAGCCAGTTTCCCGTAAGCATCTTTCCTGCCAAGATTCAGAGAATCATCAAGGAGGTCCACGAATGCCACAGTTTTCCTACTGACTATATATCAGCAGCCATACTCACAGCATTGGCTGTTGGTATCGGCAACACGCACTTGGTCCAGATGAAACAAGGTTGGCTTGAAAGTCCTATCTTATACATGGCTCTTATCGGAAGACCAGGAGCCAACAAGAGCCACCCACTTAGCTTCGCTATGAAGCCATTCCTCGATTACGACTATGAGCAAAACAAGTTGTTCGAGGAGCAATACAGTAAGTTTGAGGAAAAGATGTGCATGTCTCGCAAGGAACGCATAGAAAATGGAGAGGATGGATTCCCGCAAGAACCTGTACGCAAACGTTTCTTGGTCTCTGATGTCACACCAGAAGGCTTGAGCTATATTCATGCGCAGAACAAGAGGGGTTTATGCCTATGGACAGACGAGTTGTCTGCATGGTTCAAGAACTTCAACCGCTATAACAATGGTTCAGAGGAACAGTTCTGGTTATCTGTCTTTAGCGCCAAGACAACCATATCAGACAGAAGAAGTTCCAAGAGTTCCATTTTCATTAAACGCCCCTATATCTCAGTAATCGGAACCATCCAAAAGAAGATACTTAGTGAGTTGGCGAAAGGCGAACGCTCCAGCAACGGCTTCATCGATCGCATTTTGTTCGTCATGCCTAACCTTCAGCAGAAAGCGAGATGGAGTGACCGAGAGTTGCCCGATAATATAGAGCGAGATTGGCAAGCCATCATTCAACACCTTATTGATATGGAGTGTCCAATAAATGAGCAACAGGAAATCGAGCCCCATGTCTTATCATTCACTGAAGAAGCTAAGGCAAGGCTCTATGAATGGCAGCATCATTTCTCCGAGCAATGCGACAATGAAACAAATGATACCATTGTCAGCATCTATTGCAAGTTGGAGATATACATCATCCGTTTCTGTCTGATTATTCAATTGACACGATGGACGTGTGGAGAATGTGATAAGGAAGCCATCGACCTGCTGAGTGTAGAGCGAGCCATCCGATTGACAGAGTATTTCAAGAACTCTGCCATATCAGTGCAAAATATCCTCAACGAAAATATGCTCACCGCTCAACAACAAGCAATCGTCAACCATCTTCCTGCAATATTCACCACGGCGCAAGCTCATGATGTCGCCAAAGAGAACGACATGAAGTCAAGGACATTGGAAAGATTTCTGAATGATAACATCGGAGTTCTATTTCGCAAAGAGAAGCATGGAGAATATTCAAAGATTAACTCGTGACGGTATTGTCGGAATTGTCGCTTTTGGCGGTTTTAATACCCAAAGCGACAAAACCGACAGAACCGCCACATAAAAAAAAAAATGAAATGAGTACACATAGATTCATATTAGAGCCATACAAAGGCATCGCTACCCGACATACATGTCCAGAATGTCATAAGAAACGTAGCTTCGCCCGATATATTGACACAGAAGGGAAGATTGAGTTTCCTACCTACGTGGGGCGCTGCAACCATGAGCAAAGTTGTGGTTATCACTTCACTCCCAAGGATTTTTTTGAGAAGAATCCTGAGAAGAATGAGACATTCACAAAGGATGAGACTATTTCATATAAGAAGAGAGAAATGCCAAAGCCGTTACCCACTTCTTATATAGACGAGAACATCATGCGAAGTTCTCAGAAATGTTATGAGGCGAACAACCTTTTCTTGTTTCTATCTTCTCAATTCGGTGAAACAGCTACTCTTTCTTTGATGGAGAAATATCATGTCGGAACTTCCAAACACTGGACTGGTGCCACGGTATTTTGGCAAGTTGACAATCAAGGCAAGGTGAGAACTGGTAAGGTAATGCTCTATAATCCTGAGACAGGTAAGCGAGTAAAAGAACCATACAACCATATTTCATGGGTACACTCGCTTATTCCCCACAAGGATTTCAATCTCTGTCAATGTTTCTTTGGTGAGCATCTTATCAATGCAGTCAAGACCAAGCCCATAGCATTGGTTGAAAGTGAGAAGACAGCCTTGATAGCCTCCTACTATCTTCCTCAATTCGTATGGATAGCAAGTGGTGGTAAGAATGGTTGCTTTAACACGAAGTCGTTATCTGTTCTGAAAAACAGAGATGTGATCTTATTCCCTGATTTGGGAGCGACAACAGTTTGGCAAGACAAGCTGCCAATGATGCGTTCTCGGCATCCGTGCAACGCTTTTCGACTTTTTAGAGCATCAAGCCTGCGAAGAAGATAAAGCTAAAGGCTTGGACATTGCTGATTATTTGCTCAAAATCAAGCCCGCAGAAGCAAGACTTCAAGCCCTCATCAAACAGAATCCTGCCATTCGGAAGTTGATAGATGTCTTCAAACTCGAAATTGTTGACGAGCCTCAACCACGTTTCCGCTCTCCTAAAAGGCAACGTGGTTTCAGACTCTGAGATGATTTGAAAAATCGAGGTATCTGACGATAGCAAGTTATGTTTTGAGTTACTCAAAACCTTTCGAGTTACTCTCGAAAGCACTTGCCTATCGGTAGATACCTCTCCAAAGTCGAGTATCTGAATCAACCTATCGGTAAGTATTGATTTGCAAATATGATGATTGAGAGACTTACTGACGTACTGATTCATTGTCGTATTGATATACAGACAGAAAGTATTGTATATATGTTTATATGTATATCATTCATTTGAACAAACGTTAGAACGTTCTAACGGTAACGCTATTTCATATATCGCATCATCTTGTCGATGCAACTTCGCTTCTGCTCTTCATTCGGATGAACATAAAGGTTAAGCGTAGTACTAATATCGGCATGTCCCAAAAGAACACTCACAGTCTTGTAATCGCAATGACTCTCAATACAGCGAGTAGCAAAACTGTGGCGTAGCCCATGGAATTTTAATCGCGGAATATCCAACTGCTTCAATAGCTTGTTAAAATAGTTGCGATACGTTCTTGGCTCAGTCGGTTTTGTGTTGTTCGTAAGGACATAGTAGTCCTTGTTCACCACCTTCATCAAAGACTTAAAAATTCTGACAAGTTCTTTACTCAGAGGAATCTCACGCAAAGAGTTCTTTGTCTTAGGAGTATTAATCACAATCTCCGTATGTGGTTTATCAGAATCCACAATATAAATGCGCTCGATGGTGCGATTAACATGAAGTAATCCTGTGTCCATATTAATGTCAGACCATTTTAGGGCGCAAACTTCTCCAATACGAAGTCCTGTAGAAAGACACACAAGTATCCCCAAATTAGGAAACGTGAAATTGTCTTTGAGATAGTCCATCAGCTTCTTTTGATGCGCCTTTGTCAAGATTGGTAATGTAGCTTTTGGCTGATTGGCAGGAAACTTAACTTTCCACTCTACATGATTGAGCCAACCTTGCTTCTCTCCGAAACGAACCACCATTTTTAAAACAATGAGCATGTCCTTGATACTTTTTTGGCTCAATCCATGATTCAACTTGTCCAAGGCAAAAGCCTGAACCTCTTCTTCCGTAACCTCCATCTTGCCTCCAAAGACTGGAAGCAAATGGTTCTCCAACGATAACAAATATACTGCCATCGTTGATTGCTTGACATACTGACGTTTGTCTTCTTTCCAAATGTCTGCAATCTCCTTAATTGTCTTTTTATTATTAACCATGTTATTATTTTAAGGGAATAGACCCTTATATAAATAAGGAGAAAGATGATTAGGGAAAATTGCATTCTAATGTACCCCATTTGAGATTCCCGGAATTTCATGGGGAATGGGAGAAGTGTAAGGTTTCTGACCTCTTGGACTTCTATTCTACAAACTCTTTGAGCTGGGATCAACTGGAATATGGAACAGATAATATGCTAAACTTACACTATGGGCTTATCCATGTTGGGCTACCAACTATGGTGGATTTGTCAAAGGATATATTGCCTGCAATAAAGAAAGAAAATGAGCCAAAGAACTTCGAGCTTTGCAAAGAAGGTGATATTGCTTTTGCTGATGCTTCAGAAGATACAAATGAGGTCGCAAAAGCGATAGAGTTCTACACTTTAGAAGACAAAGCGGTTGTATGTGGTTTGCATACGATACATGGAAGAGATAAATCCAACAAAACTGTTGTTGGATACAAAGGCTATGCTTTTTCCTCAACAGCATTTCATCACCAGATTCGCCGTATTGCACAAGGTACTAAAATATACTCGATTAGTGCAAAGAACTTCGCTGAATGTTATATTGGTATTCCTTCAAAAGAAGAACAAACTAAAATTGCCAAATTATTGCGTCTAATAGACGAGCGCATAGCTACCCAAAGCAAGCTGATAGAAAAGTTAGAGTCCCTAATCAAGGGAATTGCACAGAAGATAGTTCGCAACAACATGCCCAATGTTCGCTTAACGGAATGCTTGGAATGTAAATCTTCAACCCTGCAAGAAAGTGAAGTTTGTGAGCAAGGTACATATCCTGTGTATGGTGCAAATGGCATTGTTGGTTACCTCGATAATTATAATACAGAGGGTGAAGCCGTTTATATTATCAAAGATGGTTCTAGTGTAGGAACAGTTTCTTATGTTACAGGCAAATGCTCTGCAACAGGAACTTTGAATACTTTACAAGCAAAAGAAGGCTATTCGCTCCAATACTTTTACTATTTGCTGAAAGTGTTCAATTTTGAACCTTATAAAACAGGAATGGCAATCCCTCACATATACTTCAAAGACTATGGTAAAGCCAAGGTGTTTTGCCCATCATATACAGAACAACTTCAATATGCTCGGTTGTTGTCTGCAATAGAAAGCAATTTGTCAATAGAAATGAACATTCTAACAAACCTAAGTTTGCAGAAGCAATATTTGCTTCGCCAGATGTTTATATGAACATTTGGCGGAGCAAGAATTGCTTTTGAATAGAGAGCAACTCCAATAATCTTTTGGCGTGGTCTAAATTCATCGAAGCACGATGGATTAGAACTGCAATATTGTCTTGTTCTCTTTTATTTGGAAGGACTATAGGCATTTTGAGAAAAGTCTCTTCTTTTAATCGCTTAGAGCCTGTGCCTGTTGTCAGAGCTTCTGCTGGTTTGTAATATTGAGGTGATTGTAGTTGTGCCAATAGGTATACTGAATTGCACTTCATTTCATCAATGTCAAAAGATGGTATGTCTTTAGATGTAATACCATTATCCAAACTTATGGGTACAATACCAATTGCTCCATTATGAAAGTTCTGCTTTCCATAAATAAGTTGTCCTGCTCTTCTACGATAATATTGAGTAGCACCTAATTGTAGATTTTCTGCACTGCTTTTGCACACACCATTGCCATGTAATCGCACAGTTATAATATCATCGATATTAGCTTCGGCTCGTATCTGCTCACTAATCGAACATACATCACCAATAATAGCATTTTTTTCTTTACGAAGAATTGTGCTATCTACAATTCCCTTGATTAAGGATTTTGAAGTTCGTAGGTCTGCGATTATTGAAAAGCTATATAAAGAGATACAAGGAACTTGGTATTCATACCGACAGTTATTCAGTATAATAAATGAACGCAATAAACAATTTGAATATTCAAACGTTCTATCTGCGAGTCAGGAGAAAGGAATGGTGAGTAGAGAAGATTTGAACTTGGACATACATTTTGAGCGTAGCAATATCAGTACTTACAAAATTGTGAAAAATGGCGACTACGTTATTCATCTTCGCTCATTTCAAGGAGGTTTCGCTTTTTCTGAAAAAACAGGAATTTGTAGTCCTGCATATACAGTATTGAGACCACACAATTTATTAGTGTACGGCTATCTCTCTAATTATTTCACATCCAGAGATTTTGTAAAATCGCTGATAATTGTTACATACGGCATAAGAGATGGACGTTCCATTAACGTCGATGAATGGCTTGACATGAAAGTTGTTATCCCTTCAAAAGAACAACAAACTCATATCGTCAATGTTATAGAAAGTATCGAAAATAAAATCAAAAACGAGGAAACGTATTCAAATTGCCTGTTGAATCAAAAGCAGTATCTGCTCCGCCAAATGTTCATATAAACATCTGGCGGAGCAAGTATTGTTTTTCACTCAGATACATTTTACAAGTTCGTTGGTGTACCAATAGACAACTATCAAATGTTTGGAACACCTTGGATAGTTGTTTTTGCATTTCTATATTGGGCATTCTTATTTTAATCGAAGCCATTGTGTTATTCATCAATTTAGGGTTCGCCAAATTTGAAGAAACATATTTTTGAGTAGCTTGCTGAAGAACGAGCGAAACAAAATAACAATCAAATTTAGGCAGTATCTTTAATGTACCACAGACATTGGTACAATTAAACTTTCCTTTTCTGTAAAAGACTGTTCCTGCATTTGCGCCATCGGTAGTCCAAGTAATGTACTCGCCATCAAACATATAATTATCCAAATAGCCCATTATTCCATTATTGGAAGTTTGAGAAGAATAAACAGGATAAAGAGGATGCTTTTGTCTATCAATTTCTACAGAACTAATGACACGTCCTCTTCCTATTTCAGCAATGTCTTGAATTATACAAGTAGTCCACTTGTCGTTGCATAATAGCTTCTTACTAATCGCAGACTTTAGCTTCTTCAAATCCTCAATCAGCTTGCTTTGGGTGGCGATACGCTCGTCAAGCAGATGGAGCAATGACGCTATCTTGGTCTGCTCTTCTATGGATGGGAAATTCAATAAAACTTTACTAAGTCCCTCTTGTCCAATATTAAAATGCTGTGCACCTGCTCCCATAGGTATAATTCTTTTGCGGGCATAAGGACTTGACAACAAATATCTAAAAAACAAAGGATTATAGTTTGCTTTTTTCTTTCCTCTAATAACAAAGCCACCAAAAACAGCAACTCTATCATCAATGTAAACATTCGCACGTCCTACATCTTCCAAGGTCTCGGAGCTACGCAGAAAAAGAATATCTCCATTTTCAACAGAAAACGAAGATATTTCTGCATCTGTAGCTTGAACTGATGCTCTTATGCAATCATATGTTATTACTGGATTATTCAAAATATCCATCACAGAAATAAACTTTATTCCCTTACCAAATCTCTTTGAATCTGGGTTAAGTCCATTTTTGAAGTCAAGATATTCTGATAGTCCATGCTTCTCCCATTCCCCATGAAATTCCGGGAATCTCAAATGGGGTACATTCAGTTTATTTTGTTCTTTATATGTTGCCATAGTTATTTTAAATCCTTAATTGTTTGTTATACTTTACTCTACTGGTATTTACTCTTCTTTTGGGTCGATGTCAAACGGAAGCAATGGTGTATCATCATCATTGTCATTATTGAATCGGTCGAAATCAGAGATATATGAACGGTCTTGAATAACCTTAAACTTCTCATACTCAGAATAAGCCTTATCTCTTGCTTCCTCTTGGGAAACCTTGCCTGCACTACTCTTTGCATCATAATCCATAGTTGCAAGAAATTGTTGTAAGCGTTGCTTCCAATCATCCATCGTTGTGATAATATGACGCCGTGCACGAGATTCGGCAAGATCAAGAAAACTTGTTGTTATTGTATTGAGCTGAGACAGTTCATCTTCTGAAAGATAGTTCTTGGCGACAATCGTATCAGACTTCTGCACTCTGCCATTAGGTGCTTTTTTCCATGTGGTCAAGCCCATATGTGGCATTTCTGCATCGGCACGTTCATAAACAATCTCTGCTGCCGTATGATTGGTAACAGCCAAGTGCATCATATTCTGTACCATCTTATAAAAGAGTTTGGTACTCTCTGCTTTTGCATCATAGTCAGCACTACACTCAGCGTAAATGTCAGTTATCTTTTGATAGTATCTACGCTCTGATGTGCGAATTTCACGAATGCGTTCCAGCAAATCATCAAAGTAATCCTTGCCAAAGTGCTTACCTTGTTTCAAACGCTCATCATCTAACACATATCCCTTGATAACAAACTCCTTCAATACAGAAGTTGCCCATATACGGAATTGGGTTGCTTGATAGCTGTTAACTCTATACCCCACAGCTATGATAACATCAAGGTTGTAGAACAACGGAGCACGCTCTACATCACGCTCACCTTCAAGTTGAACTTGTTGAATTTTTCTACAAGTTGCCTCTCTTTGCAATTCTCCCGACTCATAAATCTGAGAAATATGATAGGCAATAGTTGCCCTATCAACTCCAAACAAAGAAGCCATTTTTTTCTGTGACATCCAAAAGGTCTCACTGTTGAATATCACTTCAATGCGAGTCTCACCTTGTGAAGTCTTATATAGTAAGATGTTGGATTCCAACGAGTTCTGCACAATCTCTGTCGTAGATACAGACTGCGAGAAATATTCTCTTGCTTGCTTCACTAATGGCTTCCTTGAATCAGCGTTCTCAGCTATTATCATACAAGCCATTCGAGAAAGATGAAAGTTTTCGACCTTTCGGAAAGAACCACTACCAAGCTTGACCATTTCAACCACATGGTTGAAATGGTCGTCAATATTCATACCCTTTTCACCTGCAACACGAATTGCTTTGTCTATTACATTTTGGAATTTCCAATACCCCGAATATCCCATCGCATTGCAGAGTTCACGAGAGCTCCAATATTCTTTTCCTTTGTCATCCACATTCCGAATTACATCGAATGTCGGACGCATATTTGGTACATTATTCTCTTCCATCGCACTTTATTTTCTGATGATAATTACTCAACCAGCCCCAACTCTTTCAGATATACATCAATCTGCTTGTCGAGGTCAGCACGCTTAGCTTCCAATTCCTTGATTTCCTTCATGACCGCATGAATGTCGATAGGCTCTTCTTCCTCGAACGTATCTACATAACGAGGAATGTTAAGGTTATAGTCATTGTCGGCAACCTCTTGTAAAGTTGCCAAATGACTATACTTCTCGATTTCCTTGCGCTCACGATAGGTATCAACTATCTTCTTAATGTGTTCTGGGCGAAGCTTATTTTGTGTCTTTATCTTTTCAAACTCCTTGCTGGCATCTATAAAGAGTATATTATCATCATCCTTGCGACACTTCTTTACCACAATGATACAAGTTGGGATACTTGTACCATAGAAAATGTTGGCAGGTAAACCGATGATGGCGTCAATATAGTTCTTCTTCTCAATGAGGAAACGGCGAATCTTACCTTCTGATGCACCACGGAAAAGAACACCATGAGGAGCAACACATGCCATCGTTCCACCTTCATTAAGATGATGGATCATATGAAGTATGAATGCATAGTCAGCCCTAGATTTTGGAGCCAAGACACCAGCCTTGCTAAATCTATCATCATTATTAAATTTCTCCGCAGCACTCCAGGCTGCAGAGAATGGCGGATTAGCTACCACCGCATCAAACTGTTCCTCAGGGAAAGCATCATCTTCAAGAGTATCTCCATTCTCTATGTCAAAGTCACTAAACTTAACTCCATGAAGCAACATGTTCATTCGGGCAAGGTTGAATGTCGTAGGGTTCTTCTCTTGACCATAAATCAAATCAGCTTTACCATTGCGAGCAGTACGGAGAAGCAATGAACCTGAACCACAAGTTGGGTCATATACATTTTTCAAGCGTGTTTTGCCTGTAGTAACTATATCTGCAAGAATCTGACTAACTTCCTGTGGGGTGTAGAATTCTCCAGCCTTTTTGCCAGCTCCTGCGGCAAACTGACCTATCATATACTCATAGGCATCGCCGAGAATATCAATATCAGAAGCCTCGTTCAAGCCGAAGTCGATACCATCAAGAGCAATCAAAACTTCACTAATCAAATTGTTCTTATCCTCTGCGGTCTTTCCCAATTTAGGAGAAGCGAGGTCTATATCAGAGAACAAACCTCCAAAATCCTCTTCACTATCGTGTCCAATGGTACTGTCCTCTATTTTCTTCAATGAACGCTCCAGCTGTGGAAGGATGTTCTCCTTGCGATTGATAGCCTCTATTACAGAAGAATACAGGTATTCTGGCTCGATAAAATAACCGAGTTCATTCATGCAAAACTTCTTCAACTCCTCCTTCAGTTCTTCCTCATTACTTGCCCAGGCTTCCTTAAAGTTACTTCCATCCTCTTCAAGTTCAGCATCAATACACATTTCTATCTTTTCAGACAAGTACTTATAAAAGATAAAGCCCAAAGTGAAATACATGAAATCACTGGCAGACATATTGCCACGCAAAGTATTGGCTACTGTCCAAAGTTGCGTACGCAGTTTTTGTTGTAATTCTTCACTCATATTTTTTTCTTTTTATTTTCTTTTTTATTCCCAACTGAATGTTTCGATAATTTTACGCAGTTTTAAAATCAATGACTCTTTAAGATGAATACGCTGCAAGAAGCGCAGTCCCTTTTTCTCCTTGATAGCCTTCTGCAAAATTTCTGGCTTTTCCCGATGTAAATAATCATACTCCTGCACATATTTAATAAGTGCATCTTGACTTACTCCCACTTCCGTAGCCAATGAAGTAACCGCATGGGCTCGTGCCTGAGTAACATAGGTTGTCAGACGACTCTCCAAATCCATCTTGCCATCAGCTTTCGACTTTACAAATCCAGCTTGGTCATTATCAACATTGTCACGGATGAAGTGGTCGATAAGTTTAGCCTTATTGCGCATAGCTGGGTCTTTTATCATCGTGTCGATGATATTCTGTCTTTTCACCTGATAATCATCGCTTGCAGGATTGAGGTCTTCTATCAATTCCAGTATATATGCAACATTAATAACATCACTATGCAACAACTCCAGACAGAAATCAATATCGTCGATATCTGCTGTTGGGTCTTCATGCGCCATACCTTCATCTTCTTTGCCTTTGTCATCGTTTTTGTCATCCTCATCATCTTGTATGAATCCCATCGTCATATCAAGATATTTAGAGCGGTAATCATTGTATTCCTGCTCTGTCATTATCAAAGATGAATCATCGGCATTCCATTCTTCATACACCTGAATCTCAGAATGTTTTCTGATAATATCACGGAAAGCGAGGATAAAATTGCGCTTGTCATATTCATTCTGCAACTTGTCAATGGAAGCCATGTCCGGATAACGCGCTTTAAAGTTCTGGCATAACTCATCCAAATCTTTCTTTACATCAGCAAATGGCTTGCGAAGTACAAATCCCAGCGCCTCAGGAGCGTCAGTATTGCTGAACAACTTGATAGCTCTATCAACATTGTCCTTCAAATTACGGAAGCAGACAACTTTTCCGAATCGCTTTTTCTCATTGAGAACACGATTCGTACGACTGAAAGCCTGCAATAAACCATGATATTCAAGGTTCTTGTCAACATACAACGTATTTAGTTTCTTGGCATCAAAGCCAGTAAGGAACATACCAACGACAAGCAGCAAGTCCAACGGTTCCATGTCAGCACGTTTCTTCTTCATGCGAAGATTGATGTCATCATAATATGCACTGAAATTGTCTATTGTAAAAGCAGTTCCGTACATATTATTATAATCATCCATAATGGTTTTCAGCTTGTCACTCGTAACCGTGTCGTCAACAAAACCATTGTTCATGCCAGTGTTATCATCATCTTGGCTTTCGTTTGCTGCGTATGTGAACACAGCACCTATCCTTATCTTAGGATGTAATGACTTGAAGATGTCATAGTACTTCAGAAGCATAGGCACAGACTGGACGGCAAACAAAGCATTGAAATCACCATCGTATGTTGACTTGTTGAAGTTGTTGAGGATGAATTGAGCAATCTCCTTCATTCGCTGTTCTTCCATCAAGTCAACATCACCATGACCTTGATAATATTCCACAAGGAAACCGAGTACATTCTCATCAGCAATAGCATCCTTTATCAAATAACGATGAAGACACTCGCCAAAGACCTCTGCCGTGGTATGCTCGCCCTTGGCATTCTCTGAGAATATTGGAGTACCAGTAAAGCCAAATATCTGTAAGTTCTTGAAGAAACCAACAATATTCTTATGGCAATCACCAAAATGACTGCGGTGGCATTCATCGAATATCATCACTACTTTCTGGTTCTTGACATATTGCAAATGCTTGTTGTAAGCATCACGAGTAACAGCACAGTTTAACTTTTGGATGGTGGTAATGATTATCTTTGACTTTCCACTCAATCGCTTTATTAGCTCATAGGTGTTATCTGTACCATCTACTGCCCCAGGTTCAAAAGCCTCATACTCTGATTGTGTTTGCGTATCAAGATCGTGACGGTCAACGACAAACATCACCTTGTCTATACCATCAATCTCAGAAACAAGTTGAGCCGCTTTGAATGAAGTTAAAGTCTTACCGGCACCAGTAGTATGCCATATATAACCATTCTTGTTAGAGTTCTGCACCCTATCCAGAATTTTCTCTACAGCATAATACTGATATGGACGTAATACCATCAAGCATTTGTCTCCCTCATGCAGAACGATATACTTGCTTATCATCTTGCCCAAGGTACATTTGTCGAAGAAGAATAATGCAAACTTGGAGAGATCATTAAACGGCACATTCTCAGCATCTGTCCAATTGAAAGTGAACTTGTAGCCACTGTTAGGATTGTTGGCAAAATAACGAGTGTTCACACCATTTGAAATCACAAACAACTGTATGTAGTCAAACAAGCCATGAAACGAAGTCTTGTGGTAGCGCTGTATCTGATTGTAAGCTTGCTTTAACTCCACGCCACGTTTCTTTAGCTCTATTTGAACCAAAGGCAAACCATTGATAAGTATTGTGACATCATATCGACACTTCTTTCTACCTTCCACTGTAATCTGGTTGGAAACCTGAAACTCATTCTGACACCACTGCTGGCGATTGAGAAATTCAACCCACACACGTTCGCCTGTTTCCAATTCTAATGGAAACAGGTCTCGCAGTTTCTTGGCTTTCTCAAAACGAGTACCGCCCTCTAAGTGAATTTTTATCTTTTCAAATTCACTATCCGTAAAACTTGTACGTCCATGACGGGCAAGTTCTTTCTTATTATGCTTTTCGAGTTGAGTCTTGAAGTTCTGGTCAAGATTTGTTTCTTCTTCAATCTTGACATATTCATAACTCATATCTTGAAGTGTCTTTATCAGTCCCTGTTCCAGGGCTGCTTCACTTTGTGTCACCATATCCGTTTCGTTTACTATTGTCGTTATAATACAATATTTAATAGCAAAAATACAAAAAAAAGCCGAAAATCATCCCTAATCATTTACATTAAGGATGATTTTTAAAGTTATTTATGCAAAAAGAAATGAATATGTCAGAATATATTGATTTTTCCAGTTTTTGCCGATTTAATCACTTACTATAAGTCTTTCATGTATACATTTAATTAGGGTGTCCAGTTCTCTGTTCTTAAAAACAAGCTGGAAACATCCCTGTTAATTGTTAATATTACGCTCTGATATTTAACGTTTC